>SDBS01005781.1_pt1 | contig 12030 bp, 11 predicted proteins | sample 2277091 | NCBI WGS metagenome assembly SDBS01 (sample SAMN10404972, study PRJNA504765) | marine sediment metagenome | isolation source: marine sediment core GS10_PC15, 163 cmbsf | place: Arctic Ocean: Southern Knipovich Ridge | collected 2010 | reverse complement strand
GCGGTATATTCGCGACGCAATCGACCAACAGAGCCACCGACGGTCCACTCGGCCTGCAATAAGATGTGCAAATATGGTTCGGGATAGGGGAATCGAGTCGTAAGGTGCAGATAGGGGCGACCGTCGTCGTGGCGTTCGATTTTGAACTGGATGGCGGACAATCGAGGATGACGTTCGATGCCTGCTACTTTAAAGGCACTAACGGGGGCCAGTCCGATTTGCAGGTCTCTGAGTTCACGCTCGTTAACGGATACAAATTCGATGACAGCATTGAGGTTTTCGTTTAGCGCAGATTTAACCTTGATCGGGCCCAGACCCAGACCGTATGTCAACACTGGCAATAGAGCCAGCAGGAAACCCGCACTCACGGCTATGCCCGGATACACCCCCCAAGTCGTTCGACTCATTTTTTCTCCGTTCTCCGCTTACTCTCCGCTTCCCTGGCCAATAATATCTTAAAAGACACAGGTTTACGTCAATATAGTATTAAGTTTCATTACAAATCTCAACTAACTATAGCTTGTAAATAGTCTTTTAGCACATCACCACATACTGGAACAGAGCCTGCCTACCCTGGTATTCAATCAAATATTCAAACAGTTATAAGCTTTGACGGGTAATTTTCGCTTCACCCCGGCAGTTCACGTTTTAATATCTTACCCTCACGGATATAGTCATCTCCGGCCCCGCCTGCAAGGGCAAATCCCGTTTGACGACGACGTGCCAGCAGTTATAAACGCAAAAGGCGTCTTCCGGGGTTAGAAACAAGGGTTTGGAAAAGGTTATTCATTCTCCAGCGCAATACGCAACATTCGGCGCAGGGGCTCAGCCGCACCCCACAGTAATTGATCGCCGACGGTAAATGCCGCCAGGTACTCCGGGCCCATCGTAAGCTTCCGCAGGCGGCCCACCGGCACGGCCAAGGTGCCAGTGACCTTCGCTGGCGTCAATTCATCCATGGTCAGCTCGCGATCGTTGGGCAACACCTTGACCCAATCGTTTGCACCCGCAAGGATATCGTGTATTTCATCAAGCGGCACATTTTTGCTGAGCTTTATGGTCAACGCCTGACTGTGGCAACGCATGGCGCCGACGCGCACGCAAATGCCATCGATAGGTATCGGGTTATCTACGCGCCCAAGAATTTTGTTGGTCTCGACTTGTGCCTTCCACTCTTCCTTGCTTTGACCGCTGTCGAGCTGCACATCGATCCACGGGATCAGGCTACCCGCTAACGGCACCGACCAGTGCTCGACGGGATAGGCATCGCTGCGAATAAATTTCGCTACTTTACGGTCTATCTCGAGAATCGCAGACGCCGGATCATCGTTGAGCGATTTAACTTCATCGTTCACTGCCCCCATTTGCCTGATCAGCTCGCGCATACTCTGTGCGCCAGCACCGGATGCCGCCTGATAGGTCATAGGCGTTATCCACTCCACCAGGTTATTGTCGAACAGGCCACCGATTGCCATCAGCATCAGGCTGACGGTACAGTTACCGCCAACATAGGTTTTGACGCCCCGGGCAAGCCCATCCTTGATGACGCCCAGATTGACCGGGTCCAGCACGATCGTAGCATTGTCATCCAGCCGCAGTGTGGAGGCGGCATCAATCCAGTATCCATCCCAGCCGGCGCTGCGCAGTTTGGGATAGGTTTTCTTGGTATAACTGCCGCCCTGGCAAGTAATAATGGCATCCATCGCTTTGAGTTCATCGATGTCGGTGGCATCCTTTAAGGGTTCCGCCCCCTTGCCGACGTCCGGTCCGGCCTGACCCACCTGCGACGTCGTAAAAAATACCGGCTCAATATCGTCAAAATCATTTTCATCGCGCATGCGCCCCATTAACACCGAGCCCACCATACCGCGCCAACCTATAAATCCGACCTTCATCATCGTCCCATCCACGCTAGACCTCTTTTAACCAACAATTACGCCGCCAATGCCGCCACAATGGCGTCACCCATCTCTGCCGTGCCCACTTCGGTTCCGGCACCGGTGAAAATATCTGCCGTCCTCAAGCCCCGGTCCAGAACTGTCGATACCGCCTGTTCAATACTGTCTGCAAGGACCTGTTCACCCAGGCTATAGCGCATCATCATCGCCACGGACAATATCGTTGCCAGCGGATTAGCCTTGCCCTGTCCCGCAATATCGGGTGCTGACCCATGAATCGGTTCGTACATGCCCTTGCCGCTTGCATCAAGCGATGCCGACGGCAACATGCCGATAGAGCCGGTCAGCATGGCCGCGATATCGGATAGAATGTCACCGAACATATTGGTCGTCACCATGACATCAAACTGCCTGGGTGCGCGCACCAGTTGCATGGCGGCATTATCGACATACATATGATTTAATTCGATATCGGCATAGTCTTTGGCGACCTCACTGACCACATCGCGCCATAATGCCGTCGACTCCAGTACATTTGCCTTATCGACTGAACACACTTTTTTGTTCCTTGTGCCTGCAATTGTGAACGCCGATTCGGCAATGCGCCGAATCTCGGACTCGTTATAGACCAGTGTGTTAAATCCTTCACGTTGCCCGTCTTCGGTTTGACGCACACCGCGCGGTTGACCGAAATAAATACCGCCGGTTAATTCGCGCACGATCATGATATCCAGACCCGCCACCACGTCCGCCTTGAGAGTCGAGGCATCGGCCAACTGCGGATACAGGATGGCCGGTCGTAGATTGGAGAACAGCTGCAATTCGGCGCGCAATCCCAGCAGCGCCTTTTCCGGTCGACTAGCCATCTTGACGGCGTCCCATTTCGGGCCACCCACGGCCCCCAATAATACTGCGTCTGCCGCTTTTGCCAGTGCCAGCGTCTTCTCCGGTAGTGCGTTGCCCGTCAGATCATAGGCCACACCACCGACCGGCGCCTCTTCCAAGGCGATGTCGAGTCCCTTTTGGTCGCGCAACAACACCAGCACCTTTTTGGCCTCGGCGACAATCTCCGGCCCGATGCCGTCACCGGCTAGAATTACGATTTTTTTTGTCATTTCTGTAACCCGTTTTACCGTTACCGAACAACCACGGTGCCTGCTGGCGCCGGCGGTTTTCGTAGTCCGTAATTTCATCGACGTGCTGCAATGTTAAATCGATGTCGTCGAGACCATTCAACAAACAATGTTTGCTGTAACTGTCAACCTCAAAGCTCACTACTTCACGCGCGGGGGTGATGATGATTTGTGCCTGAAGATCGATTTCAAGCTCATACCCGGGCGTTGCTTCGACTTCAGCAAACAGTTTATCGACAGTTTCCGCGCTCAACACAATCGGCAATATACCGTTCTTGAAACAGTTGTTTAAAAAAATATCGGCAAAGCTTGGTGCGACAATGGCGCGAAAACCAAAATCCAGTAATGCCCAGGGCGCATGTTCCCGCGACGACCCGCAACCGAAGTTCTCCCTGGTCAACAGGATGCCCGCACCCTGGTAACGCCCATGATTGAGCACGAATTCCTCGTTCAAGGGGCGATTGCTGTTATCCCTCCCGGGCTCACCGTGATCGAGATAACGCCATTCGTCGAAGAGATTGGGACCAAATCCACTGCGTTTGATCGATTTAAGGAACTGCTTCGGGATGATTTGATCGGTATCAACGTTGGAGCGATCAAGTGGCGCCACCAAGCCTTTCAATTTCTCGAATTTCTCCATAACTAACTCCTGACGCAAAGGCGCGAAGACGCAAAGAAAATATTGATAGCTCTCCCTGCTAAAATCGCAGCGTTATGTCCTGGTAATAAAATCATTTATTTATTATTAAAATTTCCTGCAAAGAGAGATGTTAATTCTCAAATCCTTTGCCGCTTCGCGCCTTTGCGTCGAGACTCTAGTTAATATTGCGTACATCAACAAAGTGACCGGTAATCGCAGCGGCGACTGCCATGGCTGGACTCACCAGATGCGTGCGACCGCCTGGCCCCTGTCGGCCCTCGAAGTTGCGGTTCGATGTCGACGCACAACGTTCGCCCGGCTCAAGGCGATCGGCGTTCATGGCAAGGCACATCGAACAAGCCGGTTCACGCCACTCGAATCCGGCATCGATAAACACCTTGTCCAGCCCTTCTGCCTCGGCCTGCATTTTCACCGGGCCGGACCCGGGTACGACCATAGCGAGCTTGATGCTATTGGCGACCTTTCGGCCCTTTGCGATTGCTGCTGCTGCACGAAGATCTTCGATGCGCGCATTGGTGCAAGAGCCGATAAAAACCGTATCGGGCCGGATATCGGTAATTGCCATACCGGCCTCGAGCCCCATGTATTCAAGCGCCCGCACCATGCCTTCTCGCTTGACCGGATCTGATTCACTGGCCGGGTCGGGCACCTTGTCTCCAACCGGCACACCCATTTCCGGTGACGTGCCCCAGGTCACAAACGGCGCAATGTTAGCAGCATTGATTTCAATGACGTGATCAAATTCAGCATTGGCATCCGAGTGCAGATCACGCCAGGCGGCAACTGCTTGATCCCACATTGCCGCGACCGGTGCAAACAGCCGACCCTTCACATAGTCGATGGTGGTGGCGTCCACTGCCACGAATCCAGCACGGGCACCCGCCTCGATTGCCATGTTACAGACGGTCATGCGTCCCTCCATGGAAAGCGAGCGAATCGCGCTGCCACCAAACTCGATGGCGTAACCGGTTCCGCCGGCCGTACCTATTTTCGCAATGATCGCCAGGATGACATCCTTGGCAGTCACGCCTCTGCCAAGCTCGCCGTTGACGCGCACCAGCATGCTTTTGGATTTCTTCTGGATCAAACACTGGGTGGCGAGCACGTGCTCGACCTCCGAGGTGCCAATGCCAAAAGCGAGCGCACCAAAAGCACCATGAGTCGATGTGTGGGAGTCGCCGCAGACCACGGTCATGCCGGGCAGTGTCGCCCCCTGCTCCGGACCGATCACATGCACAATACCCTGGCGCGGATCGTTTATATCAAATTCGGTGATACCGAACTCGGCGCAGTTCTGATCGAGGGTTTCCACCTGCAGACGCGAAATGGGATCGGCAATACCCTGATCGCGGTTGGTAGTCGGCACATTGTGGTCGGGCACAGCCAGACTGGTGTCAGCGCGACGCGCTGTTCTTCCGGCCAAACGCAAACCCTCAAAGGCCTGCGGGCTGGTGACCTCATGAACGAGGTGTCGATCGATATACAGAAGACAGGTGCCATCCTCATCACAGCGAACGATGTGCTCGTCCCAAAGCTTGTCATAGAGTGTTTTTGCGTCCATTTTCAGTTTCCCGCAAATTGGCTTTTGATTGCATGAATCTTACAAGAGGGTTATAAATAACTCTAATTCATCTTTTTCATAGATATCATTACTAATAGTTATGGATATACCCTCGATTCAGGCCTTTTTGGCCGTCACTGAAACCGGCTCTTTTTCCAGGGCGGCTGAACAGATTTTTATTACCCAGCCAGCGGTCAGCAAGCGAATTTCGTCGTTGGAGGCAACGCTGGGCGTGGCCTTGTTTGATCGCATAGGTCGCACTGTGCAGCTCACCGATGCCGGCCGTGCCCTGCAGGAGAAGGCGTATCGCATTATCTCCGAGGTCGAGGATGTCGAGCGCCTCATCCGCAATATATCCGGGGAGGTCGGTGGCCACCTGCGCATGGCAGCAAGCCACCATATTGGCTTGCATCGCCTGCCCCAGCCATTGCAGCAATTTCACAACCAGCACCCCACCGTGGTGCTGGAAATGCAATTTATGGATTCGGAGGGCGCCTGTCGCGCAGTGGAGCACGGTGACATCGAACTGGCGGTGGTCACTCTGCCGAAAACTGCGGCGGCGGCACTTGATCTAATCCATGTCTGGGACGATCCGCTGGAAATCATCGTTGGCAAAAACCATGCCCTGGCACAGGAAAAAGTGACCAGTGTTATTTCCCTGTTGAATTACCCGGCCATATTGCCAGGCCAGGGTACCTATACCCGGGAGATCATTCTATCCGCCTTGAGCGCAGTACGCGACGGCATCCAGGTTGGCATGGCGACCAATTACATGGAGGTGCTGAAAATGCTGGCATCAATTGGTTTTGGCTGGAGCGCACTGCCACATACCCTTATTGACGAATCCCTGTTTGTGGTCCACATTAATAATATCACCATCAGTCGCTCGCTTGGCATAGTCGTTCACCGGGAACGCACCTTGTCCAATGCCGCCAAGGCAATGATTGACACCATAAGACAGCACACATGACGTTTAAGCAGCTAATTGAATACCTCGAAAATCAACTGGGATATCACCAGGTGCCGGTCGATCCACGTGCGCAAGGACTGCGAGATCTGTTTGAGAGCTGCCCATTGCACGATCGCCTTACCAAGCAACTTGCTCGTGATATTTTCAAGCGCAACAAGTGCCAGCGCGTAAGCGATCCAGTGTATCAGGACAAAACGGAAGCCGTATTAACAGAAATTCGTAACTACGTTCATCAGGGAAAAGATACCGATATCGACCGATTCAATTATATCGAAGATTTTTGCCAGGCGGTTCACGAGTTTTTTACCGCCGGCAATGCGCCGCAAAATGAACCGACACCCAGCTCTGCCGATGCCCCTGTCAGCGCACAAATTATCGATTTTGACCGCTACCGCCTGCGCAAACTCAGGTGGCGGGCTTAAACAGGCAACCCCCCGCAAACTTACGCTGGAATTGCGACCACGTGCCTGACACCCTTCAGGCTGGAAATTTCCTTGAGTTCACTCATCGGCACATTCAGGAAATCTGCTATCGCGTAAATATGATATTTGTATTTCTTCAAAATGACCGCAATTTTATCGACAGAATCACCCAGGTGACTGTGTAGCTCGCAAATAATAATCGGTGGATTTTTTGCAAATATATTTGCCATCCCCGACAACACCAACACCTCATTTCCTTCTACGTCTATTTTCATGATATCGGGCAACTGGTAATTTTCATCGTCAACCAGCTTATCCAGAGTTACAGTTTTTACTTCAATTATGTTGTCAGTGGGATTATATTTTGCGTTGTCGCTAATCAGCCTGCCTGAGAATGCACCGCCCCTTCTGTCAAACATGGCAGTATTAACCTTATCCCCGACAGCCCTCGTATCAAGTGTGATATTTTCTGCCGCGGCTTTTGCTATAGAATGTCCGAGACACTCACCATTATTGGGTTCAGGCTCGAAGGCGTAGACATGACCTTGCGGCCCCACTAAAGACAGGAACAAAAAAGAAAATATTCCTACATTTGCACCGATGTCATATGCTGTAAATCCAGGCCGCGTCAAGCGCGTGATCGCCCGCCGCACATCCGATTCGTAACCTGCCAAGCTACCATTCCTTACCAGGTTAGAGTGGAACAAAGTATTTATTTCTAATGAGTAACCCTCCGGCGTAACAATTTCTTCAACTACACCACTGCTGATTTTACCCAATAACGTCAGAACACCAGGGAAATCTGCAATTGCCCTTTGCGCCCTTTTGGGCAAACGTTTGCCCAAGCGATTTATCAAGCCGAAGAACAGTCGTATCATAATTTGATAATATCGGGTGTCAGGCAGATCATAAAACCGTATGCGCAGCCTACAGCTGGCAAGCAGTATAGTTTATTTGGTTTTATTTAAAGGACGATTAGTATGTCGCACTGGAATGAACCCAGCGCCACGCCACCACAGTCGCCGCCGCCGCCAGCATTGCTGCAATAGTAAAGGTCATTGCTGCACCACCCGTATCCCAGATATAACCGGCGTAGATGCTGCCCAGGGCACCCCCCAGGCCAAAACTGACTGAGCCGTATATAGCCTGCCCGCGAGTCTGGTGTTTGCCACGAAAGAAGTTATGCACCATTTCGATGGCGGCGGCATGATAGGCACCGAAAGTGACAGCATGCAGCACTTGGGCGAGCAGTAACAACTCCAGTCGCTGCGGGAAATAACCAATCAGTAGCCAGCGAACGGCCGCCAGGGCGCAACTGCCCAGCATTATCCATCGCAGCGAAAGCCGGCGCTGAATACGATGGAGTAGAATAAAAACGCCGATCTCGCAAACTACTCCCAGGGCCCAAAGCCAACCGATTAAGGCTGTGCTGTAACCAAAGTCGCTGAGATAGATAGTGTAGAAGGTATAGTAAGGGCCATGGCTGGCCTGCATAAGAAAACAGGCAAACAGGAATGCAAATACGTCCGGTCGAAAAAGTACTTTTAACAGCGGCCCGTGATGCTCTGTCTCCACACTCATATCCCGGTCAGGAACCAGGAGACTGGAGACCCAGATAAGACCCAATAAAATCATAACAATGGGTAGTAGCCACCAGGGATCAACAAAATCGAACAAGCTGCCAAGCCCGACAACAGTAATAATAAAGCCGATCGACCCCCACAACCGCACGCGGGCATACTGGCTCGCACGTCCTCCCAGGTGACTCATGGTTGCCGCCTCAACTTGCGGCAATGTTGCGTTCCAGAAGAAACTGAAGGCCAGCATTACCAGAGCAAGCCACCAGAATTTTGAACTGAAAAACACACCGGCAAACATTACTGCCGATAACAACGCAGCCAGTCTCACTACAATCATGCGTTGATTCTGGTGGTCAGCGATCCAGCCCCAGATATAAGGCGCGACAATACGGGAGAGCATGATGATCGCCATCAACTCACCGATTTGCGCAGCGTTGAAACCAACACTGCGAAGGTAAACACTGAAATAGGGAACGATTGCCCCGAGCGTGGCAAAATAAAAAAAATAAAAACCGGATAACCGCCAGTAAGGCATAGGCAAATCAGTGCCTCACTCGATCCCGCGAATCACAGGCACGATCCGCTACTTCTGAATCCCTCAATTTGCCTGCCGTCATCAACACGCGTCCAGAAATTATGTTGCGCCAGCATCCATTCAACCGGGTTAGCCACCCCCAGGTATGTCCGGTGTGGAGCGCACAACATCGATATTCTGGCCACGATGGCGCAACGCGTGATCCATTAATACAATGGCCATCATGGCTTCAGCTATTGGCGTGGCGCGTATACCGACACACGGATCGTGGCGTCCCTTGGTCACCACGTCGACAGGTTTACCTTCTGTGTTCACTGTCGCACCCGGCAGCCGGATACTGGATGTGGGCTTGAGCGCAATGCTGGCAACAACATCCTGGCCGCTGGAGATGCCGCCAAGCACGCCGCCAGCATGGTTGCTCTTAAAGCCATCCGGTGACATTTCGTCGCGATGCTCGGTACCCTTCTGCTCGACGCTGGCAAAACCGGCACCAATCTCGACGCCTTTCACAGCGTTAATGCTCATCAGGGCATGGGCGATTTCGGCATCCAGCCGGTCAAACACGGGTTCGCCCAGACCCACGGGCAACCCACTGGCGACCACGGTGATGCGCGCGCCGATTGAATTTCCTTCTTTGCGCAGCGCATCCATGTAGTTTTCCAGCTCCAACACTTTGCCTGGATCAGGGCAAAAGAACGGATTTTCCTCGACGGTTTCCCAATTCTTCAGCTCCAGCACTATCGGGCCAAGCTGGGAAAGATAGCCGCGAATGGTGACACCGTATTTTTCGTTTAGGTATTTCTTCGCTATCGCACCCGCGGCGACACGCATGGCCGTTTCGCGGGCAGATGAACGACCGCCACCACGGTAGTCGCGCAATCCGTATTTCTGCAGGTAGGTATAGTCGGCGTGGCCCGGTCGAAAACGATCCTTTATGTCGCTGTAGTCTTGTGGTCGCTGGTCTGTATTCTTTATCAACAGGCCAATCGGCGTGCCGGTGGTTTTGCCCTCAAACACACCGGAAAGTATCTCCACTTCATCGGCCTCACGTCGCTGTGTGGTGTGACGGGATTTCCCCGGCTTGCGTCGATCCAGATCAACTTGCAGATCGGCGGCAGACAACTCCATCCCCGGCGGGCAGCCGTCAACAATAGCGCCTATTGCCGGGCCATGAGATTCACCAAAGGTGGTAACCGTAAACAGCTTGCCAATTGAATTTCCAGACATTGGATGATGTTACCTATAAATATAAAGGTGGACAAACGGTGCGTTCTTAATGTGACGTTGAGCCACCTTGCAAACCAACTTCCGCCCGCCTGGTTCAGCGGGCATTGACCGCAGCCGCTAAGGGAAGTCGGCCTGGATACCAGGGGCTCATCCGCTACTTGACCCGGTTTCACCGGATAAAAAGCTGTTGCGCCGGTCGAACTCCATGCACTGAACCGGACTACAGTGACGGGGACGGCCGCTCACGCCCAAGGCTGGTGCCAGAAAATGTACCGATTCAGTTGCTCGGGAGTCCCTTCATATGAGTATCATTGAGAACACCAAGAATGTCGGCAAAGGGTATTCGATGTCTCCAGGCATCCACCAGCGGCATGTAGGCGAGATTCCTACCATCCGCAAACTGGTGCTCACCGTTTTTTATTGCCTGATATAATTTCTTAAGCTCGATAGCCAATGCCTCATAAACAGGCAGCAGTTCGGTAAACTCCATGGCATCGATCTCGCCTTCATCACCGGCGCAGGCAAGAATCTCGTCGGCCTCATAGATGGCCTGGTCTACCAGATCCAGGTATTCATCGATATTGACGGGCTTGTAAAATGGCATTCTTTCCTCCGGACCCGATATTCTAACTCGAATGCATTGGGCCGCCACAACCCAATCCTCTGCTCGGTGTGACACTACCATCTCCCGAAACCATAAATTCGTCTACAATTAAATTTATGACTTTGCCAGCCTTGCCAAGAGATTTTTCCCGTTATGTCGCCTTGATCTGCCTCGCCCTGCTGGTCATGCCAGCGGAGGCCGCACCGGTCGGTCCGGTCAAGCACACCAAGGGGTTGCTGTGGCGTATCTCTGCACCCGGACTGGCACCAAGCTACCTGTTTGGCACCATGCATTCGAGCGATCCCCGGGTCACTATTCTGCCGAAAGCCCTGACGGATTCCTTTAACCGCTCGACGAGCTTTTCAATGGAGTTGATCTTCACCGGTGCCGGCATTGTCCATATGGCAGAAATCATGTTTTACGGCAAAAACGAGAGTCTGAAAGACGATATCGGCGACGAATTATATAACAAAATCCGCGCTGCCCTTATTGAACACGGCATGCCCACTCGCGATCTGGATAAAAAGAAACCATGGGCAATCATCATGGCGCTGGGCTCCCCCAGAACCATGCGAAGTGTCTTGTTTCTCGATTTAATACTTCAACACAAGGCGACTCTGCAACTCAAACCCACCTACGGGCTGGAGACTATGGACGAGCAACTACAGGTATTTGAAGGTCTATCCATTGACGATCAGATCCAGCTCCTGAAAGAGGCATTAAAATACCGTTCCACCAATGCGGAACAGATGGAACAACTGATGAAGGCCTATCTGAATCGCGACCTGGCTGCACTGGCAGCAATCAGTGACCGCTACCAGGCGCGAGCGGGACCGGCCTACGGCAAACTAATGGACCGGCTTTTGGCCAAACGCAACCACCGTCTGCTGGAGCGCATGCAACCCAGACTGAAGGAAGGAAAAGCCTTTATTGCGATAGGCGCGCTGCACCTTCCCGGACGCGAAGGTTTACTGACATTGCTGGAAAACAATGGATATCAGGTCACCGCAGTTTATTAGGTTGGTCACAACCAATTGATTTAAGAAGAAATAATACAATCTCCTGGTATTGTTGCGCCAATTTCTGAAGTGTTGACAAAAGAAAATATTATAGGCATATTAGGCAAACTATATATTAGATAATACTAATATACTTATATTTTGCTGTTTCTATGCAAATGGAGTTTTCGATGGCAACTTTGATCAATAATTTTCCTGCAGACGGCGTGGTCACCATTAACCGGGTCATCCTGAAGCCAGAATATTCACTCGACGAACTGCAGGAACGTGTGGCAATGCTTTGCGAAAACGTGAAGACCTACCATTCCGATACCGGTTTCGTTGGTGGTTTTGTTTGCCTTAATAGCGGCAACATCTCAAACGAAGGGTCGACAGTTGGCCAAGCAGTTGAAAGTGATTTGAAAGACAAGGAAGCCCTGA
>SDBS01005780.1_pt1 | contig 12031 bp, 9 predicted proteins | sample 2277091 | NCBI WGS metagenome assembly SDBS01 (sample SAMN10404972, study PRJNA504765) | marine sediment metagenome | isolation source: marine sediment core GS10_PC15, 163 cmbsf | place: Arctic Ocean: Southern Knipovich Ridge | collected 2010 | reverse complement strand
TGTAGCAGTTCGATTCGGCTTTTCATGTTTCGGTAGGTTGAACGCTAGCAAACCCGCCAAAACACTCTGCCTCCTCAACCTCGCAAAAATTCTCTCTGAAATTCTTTTTTTCAAAGTGGCCGCCGCAAAAATTCTTAGAAGGTGTTTTTGCTCGGTCTCGTCCGCTCCCGCTGCTTCGCATCGGGAAAAGCCGAATCTCTCCCCACCCACCCAGCAGTCACAGTCGGGCGGCTTCAGCCAGCTTCGCTGTCTTCCGCAGCGCCCTTTGTGGGCCTGCTTCCCCCTTTATCAATTAAAATAGTTGACAAGCATATTGATAAATAATATAATGGGTGTCTAATGTTGGGTAAAGATTACAATGATGAGAAGCTGTTAACTGTTGGTGAAGCTGCTGCATTTCTTGGAGTTTCAGCTAAGACTTTGCGCAGATGGGATGAAACAGGGCGTTTAATATCTATTAGGCATCCTATTACAAGGTATCGCTTGTATAAAAAATCCCAGCTCGTAGATTTTCTTAAGGCACTTACTTTTGAAAATAAAATTGCAGAGAAAGAACCTAGGAGGTCACGGATGGAGATAACAGATTCTGACATAAGTACCTTTGTTGAGACAAAAATTAATCTAAAAAAAGATAAAGTGAAGGAATACAGAGATCAGGTCGAAGGCTTAATTAAAGATTTTGATGACTATTTAAGCAAACATGAAGATTTTAGCTTAAAGAAATTGCTGCATTTTGGTTCTTGCGCTAAAGGCACAGCTATCAGCACAACAAGCGATCTTGATGTTGCCGTTTATTTAACACCCGATAAAGAGGGAGAGCAAATCGGTAACATATTATCTTCTATTAGAGATTGCTTAAGCGAGGCTATGACTAAATATGGAATGACTGACGACCAGTTTACTGTTGGCAAGCACTGTGTTTGCGTAACTTTCAAAGGGTCAAAATTAGAAGTAGATGTTGTGCCAGTCATTCCCCTCAAGGATGATTCAAAAAATGAGTGGGGATGGCTTATGGATAAACATGGAACAGAGCGTTTAAAAACTTCCATACCATTACACTTGAAATTTATTAGGAAGAGAAAAGAAACGTTCAATAAATATGCCGTTTTTGTCCGGTTGATAAAGTGGTGGAAGTCTATTCAGGAAGTACCGCTAAAGTCGTTCTTAATAGAATTGATTTGGGCACATTTAGTAGATACTGAAGAAATCCCAGATTCATATTGTGATGGGTTGCCGCTTTTTTTCAAGTATGTACTACGGACTAAATTAAAGGAGGCCATTATATTTAGCGACAACTATTCACCCTCAAAAGTTACTCATAACAGTTCTGATATTGTCCGGATTTATGATCCAGTCAACCCGGAAAATAATGCAGGAAAAACAATTACTTCGAGCGAATACTCAACGATATTACAAAAAAGTCAGGAAGCAATGAATATTTTAATGATGGCAACATGTGCCCCATCAAAAGCCAAGGCTATTGAGCAGTGGCAACGAGTTCTTGGGGCTTCTTTTAATCCATATAATTTTTGAGGTAGCTATGTATTACCAAACACGTACAAGAACACATACACTTTCATATACATATGTCGATGTGCGACATGTGAACTGGAAAATAAGAAGCGATCTTAGATATTTGCGAGTTATGTACAGTCTTTTTTCTGAAAAATACGAAGAAGAAATGTCTGCGGACCTGTACAAGTGGGTTATCGCTGGATACGTTTCAGATATTAAATTTGTCTTTTATTCCCCTTCTGACATGGGATTAAAACTTGGCCTCAGATATAAAGTGAGTTTGGAAGGTGTGGTTTCTCGCGATGATGATGCAGGGAATATTCCCTATGTCTCTTTGCCTTATGATGTGCAGTTCCAAGTTCTCGTTTATACCAACCATGTTTGGCGAAGTTTAACAGAGCAACAAAAAGAAAGATTTTATGATACACTCAGTCCCGGCTGGGGCAATTCAAAACTGCGATTAACCGAGAAGCAGTCTCTATGGTCGTCTGACAACATATATTCCAGCAACGCTTTATCGGTAAGTAGAGATATCTACAGAGCACTATGAAAATTCATGTAGAAACAGACAAAGGGGATTTAATAAAAGAATATCATTTAGATATGAATGATATAATGCTCAAGGCTCAAGCGAAAGCGGAAACCAACCCTGTGCATGCAGCCGCTTCAATGATATCTGAAAAAATGGAATTAGACGGAATAGCATTAGGCCAGGATTCGTTAATTGCGTTAGAAAAGAAGTTAGGTGATTGTGCTTATAGCGGTGATGAAACAAAACCACTGAAATTACAGATTAAAAATCATCATGGTAATAAGGCTTTACCCGCAGGAGGAAATCTTATGCATGAGTCCGAACTATTTGAAAAAATAATTTTATATCCAAATGACATTCATAGAAGTGTTTATGACTCACTGATAGGCTTAGATGAAGTTAAAGATAGACTAATTAAGGAGGCCATTTTTATGGTCTCTCCCGATGTGCTCAAAGAATGGAGTAGAAAAAAGCACCGCGGGAAGCAGATTTACGCATTGAAAGCAGTGGAGCAACGAAGTTCTTTTTTAATCTTCGGTGGGGACGTTGGTACTGGCAAGACGGCCCTTGCGGAAAGCTTTGGTCATGCAATAGCTGACTCTATAGGCGCGAAGGTTAAGCTATTAAAATTTAGTATTCTGACAAGAGGCGGCGGTATTGTAGGCGATATGACGCGTCTTATAACAGCGGCATTTAAATCTGTAGAAGCCGAGGCTGATACATTCAAGGGGCCCCTAATATTGCTTCTTGATGAGGCAGATACTCTTGCTCAAAGTCGAGAAGCTATTCAAATGCATCACGAGGATAAAGCCGGAGTAAACGCGTTAGTTCAAGGAATAGATCGCATGCGTTTTAAGAAAAAACACATCTTGGTAGTTTTCTGTACGAATCGGTTATCGGCTATAGATCCTGCGATTCGCCGTAGAGCTGTTGATATTTTTGAATTTACTAGACCGAACGATGAACAGCGAAAGCAAATCTTTTGTATTTATGGCAATGACATTAAATTAAAAGGAGAAGAAATATCAAGATTGGTAAAACTCACCGGCCCGGCAGAAGGAAGAAGGTATGGTTTTACTTATTCGGATTTAGTGAATAGGGTTATTCCTAATGCAGTATTTACAAGCTTTCCAGATAAGCCGTTGTCGTTTGAAGCGTTTGAGAAGGCTGCTTTAATGACAGTTCCGACAAGACCTTTTGAGGAACTAGCTAAAAGCGAAGCAGTATAAACGCGGATGGGAGAAATAATATGAGAAAAAAATATGTTATCATGCTGATTGCTATTGTGATAGGGTTTTTTATAATATCAAATTTTCCTGTGACATGCGCCAACGCTGATAGCGTTGCACAGCTTCGAACTGATTTAAGATCTATTGAGAACAAAGTCACTGAGATACATGCGTATATTGATTTTGTCAAAAAATACATTTTATGGATATTAGGTGTTTTTGGCCTTAGTGTTTGGGGCGCGATTAAACTTATTGGGTTAAATGTGAAAAAAAGGTTTGAAAAGGAAATAGACAAAGCAATTTATAAGGTTGATCCAACCTACCTTTCAATAAAAGTCCCATCGTCAGACTTTGATCACGAATCCGAACGACTTAAAAGGTTGGGATTTAGAAACATAACAACATACCCATCTTTGGATGATTCTTGTCTCTCGGGGTGTGTTATTTATAAGGTAGATAACACGTCAAAAGCCGAAGTGCTTAAAACATTTATACTGGATAAAAAAGTCGACCAATATAAGGTAGGATATGTTCTGTACACAAGAAGTCGCATTAACCACGAACTCTTCAAAGAATTTAATAATATTACGTTTGCCAATAGCCCATTAACCTTAATTAATGCTGTATATGCTGTAGCTCGTGGTACGATTAAATGATCCATATTTTAAATCTGGGAAGACAGTAACGATTTGAAGGTTTAGGAGATAAGCGAATGGTTAAGGAGCCAAAGCAAGCAAAAGTTTACGAAAAATCGATAAAAAATTGGCCTGAAGATGATAGACCAAGGGAGAAGCTATTAAAGAATGGCGCGAAGGCGCTCAGCAATTCCGAGCTTTTGGCGATTCTTCTGCGTACCGGCACAAACGGCTCAAGCGCCATTGATCTTGCCCGCAAGGTTATGAAGAAATTCGGCACGTTTAGAAATATGGCGCATACAGATGTGCGTGATTGGAAAGAATTTAAAGGACTGGGATGTGCTAAGACAGCGCATATTCAAGCTGCACTTGAAATCGGCAAGCGGTTTCGTGAAGATGAAGTTAGCACTGGCAAACAAAAGATATCCTCAGCCAAGGATATAGTGGATATACTTATGCCACAGATGAGGGATTTAAAAACCGAGATTTTCAAGATTGTGTATCTGGATAGCAACAACGGAATTGTTGATATCATGGATGCGGCAACAGGAACAGTGAATCAGGCAATACCGATTGTGCGCGAGATTATCCATTCCGCCTTACAGAAATTCGCGGTGTCGATTGTTTGTGTGCATAATCATCCAAGCGCGAATATTGTGCCAAGCATACAGGATAAAAAATTCACCAAAGAATTAAGTGATGCCGGGAAGCTGATGGAGATTAAGTTCGTCGATCATATCATCATCGGTGATGACAGTTATTTTAGTTTTTCGGACGAAGGAGTTTTGTAAATAAGGAATATATTATGGCGAATCAAACACCGGAACAAATAGCGCGTGACAAAATTGATGCTATGCTCCAACAGGCAGGCTGGAAAGTGCAGGACAAAAAAGCCATCGATTTTAGTGCAAGCTTAGGCATTGCCGTTCGTGAATATCCCACAGACATAGGTCCTGCCGATTACGCCCTTTTTGTTGATAGAAAGCCTTTCGGTGTTATTGAAGCAAAGCCTGAAACAGAAGGGTATCGTTTGACGGTTCATGAATCACGAGCTGAAGCTTACGCTCAAGCTCAGCTTAAATATGTTGATAACGATCCTTTAGCTTTTGTTTATGAAAGCACAGGAGAGATTACCCGCTTTACTAATTTTAGAGATCCTAAACCTCGGGCACGGCAGGCTTTTTCGTTCCATAGACCGGAAACCTTTAAAGAATGGTTGACGCGTAAGGAGTCACTACGCGCGAGAATTATGAGTTTGCCTCTTCTTGAAAAACAAGGTCTCCGTAATTGCCAGATTGTTGCAATCGAAACACTCGAAAAGTCTTTTAAAGATAACTTTCCTCGTGCGTTAATTCAGATGGCAACAGGTAGTGGAAAAACATATACTGCAGTTACCTTTATTTATCGTCTTTTGAAATTTGCTCATGCTAAAAGAGTGTTATTCCTTGTGGACACGAAAAACCTTGGTGAACAGGCCGAGCAGGAATTTATGGCTTATACACCTAGTGATGATAACCGTAAATTTACCGAGCTTTACAATGTCCAGCGCCTTAAATCAAGCTATGTTTCAAAGGATAGCCAGGTTTGTATATGTACTATTCAGAGGCTTTATTCAATTCTAAAGGGTGAAGAGTTAGACGAAAAAGCGGAAGAACTCAACCCGAACGAAATGGTTCAGCCCAAGGAGCCGATGCCGGTTGTCTATAATGAAAAAATACCTTTAGAATTCTTTGATTTTATTGTGATTGATGAATGCCATCGTTCTATTTATAACTTGTGGCGCCAGGTACTTGAATATTTTGACGCGTTTTTAATCGGTCTTACCGCGACACCGGATAAACGAACATTCGGATTCTTTAATGAGAATATTGTCAGTGAATATCCGCACGAGAGGGCTGTAGCTGATGGTGTCAATGTCGGTTATGATGTTTACACCATTGAAACGGAAATTACAAATAAAGGTGCGCGTATTGAGGCCAAAGAATATATCGATGTCAGAGAAAAACTTACTCGCAGGAAAAGATGGGAGCAATTGGATGAAGAAGTAACGTATAAAGGTACTCAATTAGACAGAGACGTAGTTAACCCAAGCCAAATACGCAATATTATTCGTGCGTTCAAAAACAAACTCCCTGAGATATTTCCTGGGCGCACTGAAATCCCTAAAACCTTGATATTCGCCAAGACAGATAGCCACGCCGATGATATTATAGAAATTGCCCGCGAGGAATTTGCTGAGGGTAATGACTTTTGCAAAAAAATAACTTACCTGTCAGAAGAAAACCCTAAATCCATTTTGGCTCAATTTCGCAATTCTTATAATCCGCGTATTGCCGTAACAGTAGATATGATTGCTACCGGTACGGATGTTAAACCTTTGGAGTGCCTCTTATTTATGCGGGACGTTCGAAGCCGTAATTATTTTGAACAGATGAAAGGACGCGGAACGCGTATTCTAGGGGGTGATGATCTTAAAAAAGTGACCCCATCCGCAAAAACTAATAAAACACATTTTGTTATTGTTGATGCAGTTGGCGTGACAAAATCCCTTAAAACAGATAGCCGTCCTTTAGAGAGGGAACCCTCGGTTCCTTTGAAAGATTTACTCGGTGCGGTTTTAATGGGCGCTCAGGATGAAAACACTTATCTCTCACTTGCCAATCGCCTCACACGAATGGACAGGCAAATAACGCCAGCTCAGCAGGATAAAATAAAGGAATTAGCGCAGGGTGTGCCTTTAGGCGCTATTGTTAACCGTCTATTAGATGCTCATAATCCGGACAAGATTGAAGAGAAGGTTAAAGAAATATACAAAGAGGATACAGATACCGCTTTGGATGAGAAACGCAAAAAAGCCAAGGGTGAACTATCAGCACACGCTCAAAAAGTGTTTACCGGAGAACTTAATGAATATCTTGAAAATGTCCGCAAGACACTCGAGCAGATCATCGATACAGTCAATATTGACAAGGTTATTTTTACAGGATGGGATACACAGGCAAAAGAACAGGCAGAGAATCTTATCAAAGATTTTAAAACTTTCTTTGAAGAGCATAAAGACGAAATCAAGGCTTTATCGATTTATTACAGTCAGCCTTATCGAAGGCGTGAAGTGACCTATCAGATGATAAGAGAAGTTTTTGACTTGATAAAAGAGAAAAAGCCGACACTGGCTCCGCTAAGAGTGTGGGAAGCCTACGCGCATATTGAAAATGTGAATACTAGAAGCCCCAAGAGTGCGCTTACCGCTTTAGTTGGTTTGATCCGTAAAATTGTCGGTATTGATAAAGAGCTTACGGATTACGACACAATAGCCCGGCGTAATTTCCGTGATTGGGTTGTGCAGGCACAAACAGGGCATAAGCATTTTAATAAAGATCAGATGGAATGGCTTTATATGATTCGTGACCATATAGCAACGTCATTTCATATTGAAAAAGATGATTTTGACCTTTCGCCATTTGGAGAGCGTGGCGGATTAGGTAAACTTCATGAGCTTTTCGGAGACCAAACCGACAAGTTGATTGAAGAATTAAACGAGGTATTGGTGGCATGAATATAAATGAATGGGTTGATATAAATTTTGCTGCGGTTGTTGATAAAATTTCAACCAATGGCAAAAAAGTTAAACAGAAAGAATATTTGACTGAGGGTAAATTTGCAGTTATTGATCAAGGCCAGGATTTTATTGGCGGCTATTCAAATAGTGACGAAAAAAAGATTGAAGTAAATGAGCCTGTGATAGTTTTTGGAGATCACACAAAGGTTGTTAAGCTCGTAAAACAAGATTTTGTTCCCGGAGCAGATGGGGTAAAAGTTCTTTCTCCAAAGCCATTCTATCATCCAGAATTGTTAGCGTTTTTTATTAATGTTTTAACAAAGAAAATTCCTGATAAAGGGTACGCAAGACACTTTCAGTTTCTTGAAAAGGAAAATATCCCGTTGTTACCACAAAGAGAACAAGAACAACTTGTTTCTCTCATCGAACAGCTTTTCTCCGACCTTGATAATGCCATTGAGAACCTAAAAAAAGCCAAAGACCAGCTAAAAGTCTACCGCCAGTCTGTGTTGAAATATGCGTTTGAGGGAAAGCTGACAGAAGATAGTAAGAAATTTAAAAGAGTTAAGCTACGAACAGTATGCGATACCGTCCAGAATATTGGTAAATCGGTAAATCCTAATGAGTCTTTTAGGTATATTGATATTGGATGCATCGACAATACATCCAATCGTATTGTCTGCAACAAGGATTATCTGTGGAGCGACGCACCTTCAAGAGCAAAGCAAATTATTAAATCTGGAGATGTGCTTTTTTCAACGGTTAGAACATATCTAAGAAACATAGCAATGGTTTCTGAGAAATATGATGGTCAGATTGGTTCTACAGGATTCTGTGTAATTCGCCCGAAGAAGGATTGCCTAGTTTCACAGTATATCTTTTATTATGTGCTATGGGATAAGTTCATCAACCATATAAGCACTTTTCAAACTGGAACAAGTTATCCGGCAGTTAGGGATGATGATGTTTTTTCGCAAACTATTCCACTTCCTGCTTTGCCGACTCAGAAGCGAATAGTTGAAGAAATCGAATCGCGTTTTTCTATCTGTGACAAGATGGAAGAAAGCATAGAAAACAGTTTGGATCAAGCAACGGTCTTACGCCAGAGCATTTTAAAACAAGCCTTTGATGGAAAATTGACCGAAGAGTGGCGCAAGAATAATCCCGATCTCATCAGCGGAGAGAATTCAGCCAAAGCATTGTTAGAAAGAATAAAAAAAGAGCGTGAAGTTCTGAAAGATACAAAAAAGAGGAAGAAGTAATATGGCAGAATCATTAATTTCAAAAGTATGGTCGTTTTGTAAAGTATTAAGGGATGACGGAGTCGGATACGGTGATTATCTCGAACAGCTTACCTATCTGCTATTTTTAAAGATGGCAGATGAATATTCGAAACCGCCATACAATCGCAAGATTGGCATTCCGAAGAAATATGAATGGGAAACTCTGAGAAGCAAAAGAGGAGCGGAACTGGAAACTCATTACATAACGCTTCTTCGTGATTTGAGTCAGGAAACCGGTATGCTTGGTAAAATTTTTGCTAAGTCACAAAACAAGATTCAGGATCCGGCCAAGCTCTATCGCATTGTGCAAATGATCGATCAGGAAAAATGGGTTACGCTTGGAGCGGATGTAAAAGGTGATTTGTACGAGGGCCTATTAGCAAAAAACGCTGAGGATACCAAAAGCGGTGCTGGCCAGTACTTTACTCCGCGCACATTAATCAAAGCTATGGTGGAGTGCATGCGGCCTGAACCTGAAAAGAAGATTGCAGACCCGGCATGTGGGACAGGTGGATTTTTCTTAGCGGTATATGATTTTTTAACCAATAAAGAGAATTATCAGCTCAATAAAGATCAGCTTAAATTCTTAAAATACAAAACCATTAAAGGCTGGGAAATTGTTCAGAATACCGCGCGTATGTGCTTGATGAATTTATTCCTGCATAATATCGGTGATTTGGATAATATTCCAACGGTTGAACGTGCGGATGCTTTAATAGCTGATTCAGGAGAGAGGTTTGATTATGTATTGACCAATCCACCTTTTGGCAAAAAAAGCAGTATGACCTTTACCAATGAAGAAGGCGAACAGGAGTCGGAAGATTTGGTTTATAACCGTCAGGACTTCTGGGCGACTACATCGAATAAACAGCTCAATTTTGTTCAGCATATCCACACGATGTTAAAAATTGATGGCAAAGCCGCCGTGGTTGTTCCAGACAATGTTCTTTTTGAAGGCGGAGCAGGGGAGACAGTACGTAAAAAGTCACTTGAGACAACCGATTTACATACGATTTTACGCTTACCCACAGGTATATTTTATAAGCCGGGTGTGAAAGCAAACGTGATTTTCTTTGATAACCGGCCAGCAAGTAAAGCGCATCAGACAAAAGAAGTATGGATTTACGATTTCAGGACCAATATGTATTTTACACTTAAAAAGAATACTCTTAAATTTGATGACTTAAAAGATTTCATTGCTTGCTACAATCCGGCAAATCGACATAAACGTAAGGAAACTTGGTCAGAAAAGAATCCCGAAGGTCGGTGGCGCAGGTTTTCTTATGATGATATTGTTGCCCGGGATAAAACAAGTCTCGATATTTTCTGGCTTAAAGATAAAAGCTTAACCGACCTCGACAATCTTCCTGATCCCGATACGCTGGCGCAGGACATTATCGAAAACATTGAAGCTGGACTCGAAAGCTTTAAGGGGATTATCGAAACATTGAATGAATAGGATATATTAGATGAAGGTTTATTTTTCAGATTTTTTCAATGTAGATCCTGATGTTATTGAAGAGTATGGTGCTTTCAACATCTCGCTTATCAATGACCTTCCTTTATTTATAGATCCCTTTTTGTTGTTTAATAATAATAAAAAAGAATATAAGGATTTACATAAAGAGATATTAAAATATGTGGCCTTTCTTCGCGATCGGTCAATTTCAATGAAAATCAGTGATGGTTTGTTGCAAAGTTGGTATTGTTTTCCTGAGGTCAAGCAAACATGGTTCGGATATAGCGAGATTGGCAATAGAGGCAGAGGTCCTGGGATAGAATTTGCCAGGGCGCTTAATGATAATTTGAATGGAATATTTTCTGATTTTGATACTAAGAAAATCTCTCATAGTGCGCATTTAGAGAAATTTTGTTTAATTAAGGAGAATGCGGGCAAAGATAATATCAGTGATTTTGTGACGAATTTAATTAAGCGGTATTTACTTGAATATACTCAAGAATTTGCAAAAGAACATATTGATTCTTCACTATTGAAGAAATTTACAGTCCCTCACGTAACATTTAATTACAAAACAAGTACATGGACATCAGATGCTTTCCTGCTTCCCATTAATATTATTGAGGATGGTAAGGTTGATTACGTTTTGCTTACGCCTAAAGATTTGCTTACTAAAGATGAAACCTGGATTAACAAGTCAGATCTGTTTGTTCAATTTCAAGACATAGTTTCATCTGTATCTAATGACGAATTGCGATCTCAGTTAAACTTCTACTTTTCACAGAATTTGCCAGAACCAGAATATACAAAGAAAGGGAAAGAAAAAGCACCACGTAAAACAGACATAGCTAGAGCCGTTATTGCTGTAATAAAAAAATATCCTGAAGTACTGGATTATTACATTAAATATAAAGAAGAACATGGTGATGAAGCGCAATCTATTAGCGAAGAACGCGTACAAGAAGTACAAAGCCTTTTTGTTGAGGAGCTTTCAAGATTTATTCATCAACTATCAACAAAAACACAGTTCTATAAAAAATCGGGTGATACCCTATCAGAAAGCTTTGAGCGTGTCAATTTTCTCAAAAATGTAATTGAAAATAAAGATGGCTATCGAATCTTTTATTATAAAGGAGATCCAATTAAACGAGAATCAGATCTCCAGATTATGTTTAGATTAACTTGGTGCGCAACTCCTTCAGCTGTTACAAGAGAGGCAAACGAGGGGCGAGGCCCTGCGGATTTTGTAATTTCCAGGGGCGCATTGGATAAAACAATAGTAGAATTTAAATTAGCGTCTAATAAAAAATTGGTACAAAATCTTGAGAAGCAGGTAGATATATACAAAAAAGCTCATGACACAGATAAATCAATAAAAGTCATAATATTTTTCTCTTCGGAAGAGGAAGAAAGAGTAAGAGAAATACTTAAAGAATTAGGACTTTCCAAAGAGAAGTACGTAGTGCTCATTGACGCAAGAAGAGATAACAAGGTTTCAGCATCCAAGGCTTCTTAATTTCCCTCCCTCGGCAATCGCAGTTGTCCGGCTTCAACCACTTCGCGTTTTCCGCTGCGGACTTTGTGCGTTTGCCTCACCTCCGCCAAAATTTTGTATAAAATTTTGGCGAGACTTCGTCAATCTTTGACGAAACGGACACTCAAGGGGAAACAAAAACACCTTCTAAGAATTTTTGCAGCGGCCACTTTGAAAAAAAGAATTTCAGAGAGAATTTTTGCGAGGTTGAGGAGGCAGAGTGTTTTGGCGGGTTTGCTAGCGTTCAACCTACCGAAACATGAAAAGCCGAATCGAACTGCTACA
>SDBS01005779.1_pt1 | contig 12033 bp, 13 predicted proteins | sample 2277091 | NCBI WGS metagenome assembly SDBS01 (sample SAMN10404972, study PRJNA504765) | marine sediment metagenome | isolation source: marine sediment core GS10_PC15, 163 cmbsf | place: Arctic Ocean: Southern Knipovich Ridge | collected 2010 | reverse complement strand
ATTCGGCGCTGGGCTACCGGCCACCAAATGAGTTCGAGGAGTTACCAATCATTCAACAGAATAACGACCGACCCCGCCAGACTCTCCTAACCCTACCTGTCTAATCATAGGGGTGCAGTCCAGATTACACCAGAAACACCGAGAACTATGCCTGACTTTGTTACAAGACCATCAAGTAGCTCAAATTGGAAATCGAGTGTTCGCCTTACCTCATCTAATACTATATCTATACTTGGTAGTTCTTCGTCCGTCATTGTTTCTTTCTCTTCATCGGAGACTTCGGTAGTTGAATTTTGTACTAAGTTCTTATCATTAGCTTGTTGTTCCTTGCGTTGTGTTGTCAATCCCATACCTATGGCAAGCAAAGCTAGTCCAACACCAACCATGCTTATATCTATATCCCCTTTGGCGATAGCTTCCTTGAAGCGGGACAATGATATAAATAAGACTCCTAGGTATATTATGAAAGCACTAACTATAGCTGAATATGATATGTTTTTCTTTAACTGTGGTCTGAATTGTAAAAGAAGTAAAGAAAATATCCATAGCACAACTACTACTTGTAATATGATGTATATTGCTGGTAGAGATACTGCTCCCAGGTTCCAAATAGTTAAGAAAGTAATTACCGATAAGATTACACTAATCAATATAGGTAAATATTGTTTGTCTATCTTCACTGCACTACCCTTTAAATCCTTCAATCCGCCCATGCTTGGTTTTATTTGAAAAAACTAAAGCTACCGTGATTCTATCCCCCAAAGTAGTGGGCGTCACCAATTCCCTCATTGGTTACCCTTAATATTCCTGTCGTTTGGTTCTCGTCTTGGATGATTACTTCGTGCATCATCCGCCCTCTCATAAACAAACATTCGAACCTATAGTATTGTCTTCACAAGTACCAATGCCTTTACAGGCGAGCGTGTAATATAGTTCTCGATTTCCTCGTCTGTATCCAAGTCTTTTATTTTGGTTGGTTCAGGACCCAAAAATACTGTTGTTGGATATGCACGCCTCCAAAACGATGCGGGTTGTATATGTAGATTTATCTCCTCTCCAAATTCAAGTCTAGCAATTACCTTGAACTCCTTATTCTGAGGAGCTTGGTAGAGGAAATCACAACGTTCGTATTCAGCGTAAATAGTAGAGGTAAAACTAAAAGAATTCGTGACCTCAGGTGGATCAACGACCTTTATATCCCGTTGCAAAGAACTCCCAAATTGAAGTCCTATTGCCTTGCACAGATTCTTGGGGACTATTTTGGGTGCACTTGAAAATTGTATAATTAGCTCTACTTCACTTCCGTCAAATCGTTTTGGCATTAAATCGAACTTCCTAAGAAGTTCGATGGTTTCTTGGGGTTGAGACGATGGTTGAAGTTTTTCTTCTTCAATGATCCAATCCTTATCTGAGAACAGCCTGAGCAAATCCCTCTCCACTTTAGAAGCTAGGTCTTCTGGAGACATAAAATAGTCAACAGTATGTTTTTTCTGTAATAGTCTTTTGAACTCGCTTAACTTTGTAGCATTATCATTAACATCTACAAATGTGGGTGGCAGCATTGCTTTTACTTCATCTATCAGGTAAATCCGTATGTCTAATGGTTTTTCCAGTGCTGTCTCATACTCTAGCTGCACAAAGGATTTACCTGTTTCTTCATCTATTGAGCCGTAACGCATTCCGATAATACCAATGAAGATCTCACACTTAGAAACTTCTTCAAGGCAGGTCTTCAAAGGTTCTTCAGGTCTTGCTCCGAATAGCTCCATTCCACTTACTGCCTGTTTAAGCTTATCCAAAGTATCCCAAACCGCTTTTCTATAAGGAATCAAGTCCATATATGTAGAGCTTACGAATATCGGAACATATTGTTTTATATTCTTCGTCATTATGATTATGTTTACAGTCCTTTTACTGAAATTCTATCCCTCGCAGTTGTGGGTGTCGATCTATTTTGAATTTTGTCTTTTTTTGAACTAACTTGATAATGAATAACTCTTGATTAATAATTGTTAAACTGAATAGTGTCCAAATAGGAGGTATACCGTGATAGTAGCTGGATAGCTATTCTATCCGCAAATCCCATGTAATTTACCTCCTTGTCTTTCAATGGAGCATAACCTGTTGGCTGGCAAACTCACGCTTGTCCAGTCAGCCATATACCAATTATAACACTATGGCGTTGCATCGTCGTATTTGGCTGAGCGCGATTAAACAAATGTCAGAAGTGTTACCTAACGTCGCGATTGCATAAAGCACTAAATTGTCCTCTTCAACCTTTTGAACCGAATTTCTGAGGCTCTCCAAAAAGGGGAGGGTCTTGTTGACATATATATACAGGTGTATAATTAGCTACACCGAAAGGACTTGGTTTTGACAGTATTCGTAGAGTAGCATGAAGCAGAGGTATCTTTATTGAAGCATTCATGTTTAAGTAACGGCAACCTAACCTATGCAGATCTATTTGCAGGTTGTGGCGGCCTATCACTGGGTTTATCGTGGGCAGGTTTTAGACGCGTATCATCGATTGAGGGTTCCCCAGATGCTTCGCTTACTTATTTCCATAATCTCATTCGCAGGGAAGAATCAAACGACAATTGGTACACTTTACTCCATAATACTGAAAAGCAAATATCCGAAGGTCTCATTGTCGGTGATATTGCCACTAGGTTTGAAGATTTCTTAGACTCTTGTAGAAAAAGAGCTCATCATGTCGCTCTTGTAGCAGGTGGACCACCTTGCCAAGGTTTTTCAATTGCCGGAAGGCGGGATCCAAACGACCCAAGAAATAGCCTCATTGATTATATGGTCAAGGCTACTTCAGAGTTAAAGCCATGGGCAGTTCTAGTAGAGAACGTACCTGCAAGTAACACTCCTTTCGACAAATCGGTTTCTGATGCTACTCCACTCAGTTCTTTATTAAAAAAGTTAGTTTTACTTAATTATAAAGCTACTATATTTCAATTAAAGTCAAGTCTGTATGGTATTCCCCAGAATCGGGTAAGAATCTTCGTGCTTGGCATTCAAGATAGTATATATGAAAAACTTCCCAAACGATATCGGGAACTGATTCAAGTTAATGATAGTCTTTCAAAACTTATCCCCGAAAAAACTCCGGTTATGACTGCTGGAGATGCATTAGCTGATATCGATCGAGATGGATATAAGTACAAATCACTAATTAAATACAGGACATGGGATTACGCTAGATCACTTAGGTTCAGTACAAAATTATCAGTACCCGCAGCTAAACTTAGCTGTGAAAGAATCGGGTACGATACTCTACGCAATCACGAGCTACGACAACATAAAATAAATACGATTCAGCGATTTGAAACTTTGAAGCTATTGAAGGACCTGAGACTAGGTGAGAATTTACTAAATAAAGCTGCAAATGTAAGCAAGGAGGAATTAATCGAATTAATAAATGCTCGCCTAAATGGAAGAATAAATTCTGAAGCTGAATTGACCCATTTGGTTACTAAAATATATGATTTCAAGACGCAGAAGCACTCCCAGATAGTACTGGATCCTGATATGCCAGCGCGGACAGTGACTACACTTCCAGATGACTTGATTCATTTTTCCGATTCACGTGTGCTGTCAGTGAGAGAATTGGCAAGGCTACAATCTTTTCCCGATAGCTTTATTTTTAGGGGCAAACCGACTACCGGCGGGTTAAAAAGGAGAGTCGAAACTCCGCAGTATTCCCAAGTAGGAAACGCGGTTCCTCCCTTAATGGCAAGGGAAATTGGCCGCTTCATAAAAAGCATCCTTAGTAAAGTAGATACTAGGGTTTGTATTTTGTAGGGAAGTATATGCTTCTTCCTAAGGAGGGGATAGGAAATGATTGAGACTTTTGATATTACACCTTCTCCACGTGTCTTACGCATGTTGGGCCAGATAGAATTTAAACCATGGCAATGCCTCGCCGAGTTAATCGATAACTCTATCGACTCCTTTTTAGAGGGACGACGTAACGCAATGATCTTACAACCAGAGATTGAAATTTCGTTGCCTACTTCAAACCAATTGAAAGCTGGCCTGGGTAAAATCTCCCTCAGGGACAACGGCGTAGGTATGAAGCCAGAAATACTGCAACTTGCGGTAAAGGCTGGCTATTCTGGAAATACACCGATTGATAAGCTGGGACTTTTTGGAATGGGATTTAATATTGCCACAGCTCGCCTCGGTCGCAGAACAGAAGTGTGGACAATATCACCCGATGAACCAATGTGGACGGGAGTAGCGATAGATTTCGAAGAACTGGAGAAATCGGGCAGTTTCTTAGCTCCAAAATTAACAAAACCAAGGGGGCTCGGTGAACAACAAGCACATGGAACAGAAATAATAATTTCGAAACTTGATGCGAACAGGGTAAGGACACTAACTGTTGGCCGTGGTAAGAGCACGGCAATGCAAAAACTTGGGCGTATTTATAGCCCGCTAATCCAGAATATTAATCTGGACATTAAGATCGACGGGGAACAAATTAAAGCTACTCCACATTGTATCTGGTCAGAGACTAGGAGAGTAGAGACTTCTATTGGGCCTATTGCTGCCAAGTTATATATTAACGAGATGCTGGGTCCCCGGCCATATTGCACGACATGCTGGGTGTGGCTTAAAGAAGGGGAGGAAACTTGTCCCATATGTGGTTTAAAGAATGCTGTCGAGACAAGGCAACGTGAAGTTAAAGGTTGGATTGGGATACAAAGATTTTTCGACACCTCACATTACGGAATGGATTTAATCCGAAATGGGAGGGTAATTGAGGAACTCGATAAAAACCTTTTTTACTGGGAGAATCCGGACATAGGTGATAGGGAAAAAGAGTACCCGATTGATACGATTCACTGGGGAGGGCGTATCGTAGGTGAATTAGAGATTGATTTTGTAGGTATTAGCCACCAAAAAGATGCTTTCGACAAGAATGATCCACAGTGGCAGTTAGTCGTAAAAGCAGTAAGAGGTGATGGGCCAATTCGTCCACAAGTTGCAACCAGATTTGGTTATCCTGCCAATACCAGTCCTTTAGCTCGCCTCTTTACTGGCTACCGCACGGGTAGAACCCCTGGATTACAGTACCTCGTTCCTGGTGATTTAAACACTGGCAAGGGTATGAACGAGGAACCTAGGAGGTGGGCAGAGAGATTCTGGGCAGGTGACCCAGAGTATCAAAGTGATGAAAAATGGTATGCTGCAGTTCTCGCAATAGAAGAGGCAAAGAGAAAACCTTCAACACAGTCCAGTGAGGAAGTAAAGGAAGCGGCTGGCGAAGCACCGTTTGACACTACGGGCGAGGAGCCAGAAGAACCGGAACAAGCAACCGTAGAAACTCAGGAACCTGAATACGAGGACGATTCTTCTCTGTCGGGAACTTACGAGTTAGGCGATATTAACGGGTGCCCAACGCTTACAATCAGGGCTAAGCGTTTAATATCGGGACAGTTACCAGATAATCAAGCGATACATTTTACGATTAGTGGCAACGTAGGAAACTTTGAATACAATCCCACACACGGTTACTTCGAATCTTCGCTGGATAATCCTATTAATTGCCTCGTACGAGAGCTATCCTTCCAACTCTTGGAACGTAGCCAGGAAAGCCAAGCTAGCTGGCCCATAACCCGGATAGAAGTTGAATTAAAAAAGAGATATTTTAGTGATACTCTCCTAGATGTTGATTCTTCAGCTCTACAGGCGTCCGCGTTTCTCGAAGAGTTCAGGGATTTCTTGATTACCACGCTGCCAAAGGTATCGCCAATAAGCGATAACCTATTCAATGAAAATGACCGGGATAACATTAGGACAAAATTGCTGGTTGAAGGGCAAGCAAGCGAGACACGAGTTAATGAAATCATCACTACCGGACAGTTTCCACGCTACCTTAACCTTGATTTCTTAGCTCGCGCCATCACGCTTTGGCCCGAAATAATACTTGATGATAACTTCTTCTCCGTAGCTTATTCCACGGTCAATGAAACTATCCGTCCTAATGCCTTAGAACAGGTAGTAGGCTCGATACGGGACGTAATATGGTTATGTGAACAAGCATCAATACCTGGCATGAATCGCCAGCAATGGAGAGAGCAACTGGCCCGAGCTATTGCAAGCTTACACCTATTGCAATTATGGAGGGCATGATTGTCCAATTTCATCGGTATTGAAAGGCTCACGTATGGTCCGTGGCAAGCGCTAGAACGTGCTGTCTTACGACTGTTCGTGCATTCTGGCTTCCAGGACTGTCGTCTGGTGGGTGGACCTGGCGATAAGGGAGCTGACGTACTGGGAGTCAAGAATAATAAGCTATGGGTTGCGCAAGTCAAGTACAGGAGAAATGCAATTTCACTTGATAGAACTTGCGTAGAAGAAGTAGTACAGGCTATTAATAGCTATTCTCCTGATGAAGCTGTCGTTGTATCAAACCAGCTCTTCCAACAAGATTCTTTTAACGCAGCTAATAAATACTCGGCAACTACGGGCATCCCTATTCGCCTTTGGCCCGGGGAGATATTACTTCAGTGGTCAAGAACGCTACCAAGTTTTTCTCCGACAAGAAATGAGATAAGGTCATATCAAGAAGAAGCTGTTGAAGCAATTGAATACGCGCGTTCTCAAGGAAATCCGAGAGCTCTAGTTGTCATGGCTACTGGCCTAGGTAAGACTAGAGTTGCAGGAGAAATAGTTATACGAGAGTTTTTATATCATCGGGGTGAAGAGGTCCTGATTTTGGCGCATACTGTTGACCTAGTACACCAATTTGAGGCGGCCTTGTGGGAAATGCTTCCTAAGGATGTATCGACGCATATTTGGGCAGGTGGAGAATATCCGTCTTATTCTGGCGGAGTCACTTGCGCTACAATGCAAAGTATAATCGAAGCAGCAAAGAGAGAAGATCTTACTGGGAGATATTCCCTAATAATTGTTGACGAGGCCCATCATGCTCCCGCAGATGGGTACCGCGAATTGCTGGAGTTATTAGAACCCCGTTTCTTGCTTGGGATGACTGCCACGCCATGGCGTTCTGATGAAAGACTCCTTTCTGACATGTTCGGACCAGCTGTATATTCCATGAGTGTAGTAGAAGGAATGCAGAGGGGTTACCTTGCAAATATAGACTATCGGATGCTAATAGATGATGTTGATTGGAAGCAAATACCGGGGTTAACCAAGCACGGATTAACTATATCTGAATTAAATAGGAAATTATTTTTACCACAGAGGGATGAATCGATTGTAGCAAAGTTAATTGAACATATTGATGGACTAAAAGAGTGTCGATGCATTATTTTTTGCAGGACGATTGCACATGCTAATAACATACACCGACTTCTGAGAGCATCTGGTAAAGCCTGCCGTGTTATTCATAGTGGGCTAGGCAGAATTGAGGCAGTGAACACTCTTAGGGATTTCCGAGCTGGGAGAACTCCAACACTTGTATCGGTTGATATGTTGAACGAGGGTATAGATGTTCCGGACGTAAACCTAGTAGTTTTTTTACGCGTAACTCATAGCCGCCGCATCTTTATACAGCAATTAGGTCGTGGGCTTAGGATAAGAGAGGGTAAGTCTACGGTTAGAATATTGGATTTTGTCGCTGACGTGAGAAGAATCGCCGCCGGAATGAACTTTAATTTGGAAGCTGAAAATGTTGCACAAAGAGTCAAGGGGAAAGAATCCATTAGGTTTCCCGATGGGAAAATAGTCCAATTTTCAAATGACAGGGCTCTAGAATACTTCAGGGAGTATTTACAGGATGTGGCTGAAATGGAGGACTTGGGAGAAGACTCAAAATTGAAATTCCCCCCACCTCTAGCTAGGATTGATGATTAATAAGTTCGAGGTTATATATTATGAAGGAAATAATGACCTACGAGGAAGCCTTGAAGATTGCAGAGAAAGCTTTTGAAAGGTACCAGAGAGCTGAGACAAAGGGAGAGGTTGAAGACATATTTATCCAATACGGTAGAGGTGGCATAGGATATCGTCCTCTTTGTCGAATATTTTTTTCCAAGATGCCCATGGAAAAAGCTTTGGCTGCCTATAAAAAACAACAAACATGAGAAAAAGACCTATTATACGAGAACGGCTCAGGAATGCATTACATCGTTTACCAAGCAAACATGAGATTACGTGGTTCCGCAACAGGTTACTATCTTGGTATACTCAAAACCGACGTCACTTCCCTTGGCGACAATCTTCAGATCCATATTTGATCTGTATAGCTGAAATGCTGTTACAACAAACTTCAGCTAACAAGGTTGCTCAAACATTGGGAATATTCACTAGTAAATATCCGAGTTGGAGTATTTTAGCTAACGCAAAAAAAGAAGATATCAAGCAGACTATACTCCCTCTGGGTCTACATGAAAGACGAGCCAATATCCTCCAGAAGTTAGCGGAAGTTATGGCCGTACGCGAGTCATTACCTAGCACTAGGGAAGAGTTAGAGGAATTACCTGGGATTGGACAGTATATAGCAAATGTCATCATGGTGGCATTATATAAGAAGCGGTTGCCGTTCCTTGATGTTAATATGAGTCGCGTATTAGAGCGCTTCTTTGGACCAAGAGAGATGGCCGATATCCGTTCTGACCCATATTTACAGGCTTTATCAAGAAAGGTTGTAAATATTAGAGAAGCAATCCATGCTAATTGGATGATATTAGACTTTGCAGCGATCGTATGTACCTCAAAATCGCCAAAATGTAAGGTATGCACACTTGCCGAAAGATGCAGGAGCTGTTTCTGAATAATAGCTGTGAAAGCAAAACAAAGCATTGTTTCAGGGTGAAATAAATGTCAACAGTATATAAAAGAATAATTAGAGGAAAAATCGAAGAATCTATTTTAGAACTAGCGGATGAGTTCGTCGGTGATGGGGCATTTTTCTTTTACAATGAAGCCGATGTAAAATGCAGGCTTTATTCAATTATTAAATCGAAACTAAACGATCCGGAAGTAGTTCATTCAGAATGGGGAGAAGATAATCCTCGCGGTTGGTATGACTTAGTAATTTGGAGACCCACTAAAAAAGGAAAGGCACTCGCATGTTGGGGTGATGAGCATAAAACAATAATGGATAAGGTGCCTGATCTTCTTTTAGCTGCAGTCGAAATAGATTGCCTCTATGGGGGATGCAATAAAGCAAGCCAATTTACTTCTTATGGCAAATTAAAGAAGAACCCAGATATTATTAAATTGATAAACAATATCGGTAATAAATTTCCATATGGATATCTATTATTACTGTGGGATGACGAAGCTTTAGAGCAGTATTCAAATATTACTGGCAAAATTAGTTCGAAATGTAAAATATTACTTGAAAATCACGGGATCCGTTCTATAGGTATATCCAGAGAAAAGCAAAATATATTATTCAAACATGGTTTTGTGATGTAGCGGTTTATTGAAGTCGGTTAGTAATCTATATTGGTCAATTGAAGCCCGCTTTTAAACTTACAGTTGCTTAGACAAAGTAAAGCATTGTTTCAGGTGGATTTCGACCTCAGGTAGGCGAAAGTGAATATTGTCGTTTTAGGTTGGGGATCACTAATTTGGAATCCTAGGAATCTACTAGTTAGTGGTGAATGGAATAGTAATGGACCTTTACTTCCTGTGGAATTTGCGAGGATTTCGAAAGATGGAAGGCTTACACTAGTTTTGTTACCTGACGCAAACCCAATTCCGGTTTTATGGGCTCGAATGAGCACAAATAAACTAAATGAAGCTATTAAGAATCTGAAAGAAAGAGAAGCAACTACAGAAAAAAATATAGGCTTTATTAACCTTAAATCTGGTGAACATCGTTCCCGTATTGTCGATACCGGGGAGATCAACGCTTGGGCATCGGGAATGGGCATTCACGTAGTTATTTGGACGGATTTACCATCAAAATTCGGGTTGAATGCTCTCAATGAAGCAAATATTATCTCTTATCTCACCAATCTCAAAAATGCGAAGATGGTACTCGCCGAAAAATATATTCGGAATGCTCCTGTTCAGATTAGAACGCCTTTCCGCTCTGCAATTGAGAGGGAATTGGGTTGGGTAGTAAAATCTTAGGATAAACAATATATTATAGCGGTAATACAAAACACAAAATCGTTGTTTCAGTGAGGGTTCGACTGCAAACGATGAGGTGCTAATGAAAGAAGATATTTTAGAGCAGATCACTGCTGACTATCTAAATTTAAAAGGATACTTTGTTCTAACAAATACAAAATATAGGCCTAGCACTTCTGACCCGGAATGGAGTGGTAAACGAGACGGAGTGTATAGCGACATAGATGTCATTGGGTTTCACCCGCGCAAATTACCTCCACATAAGGTTATTGCTGTGAGCTGTAAAAGTTGGCAAGAGGGCTTCTGGGCTGAATTTGAATTGAATGCAATTGCTATAGGGAAAATAGTTTCGGGCAGAGAAAGGTGGAAAACCTTCCGAGAGCTTGCATCACCAAAGTGGGGACGAGCATTTCGAAATAAAATATATGAACTCACTCGACAGACTAAGTTTGAACACTGGATCGTATGTACGAAGTTTGGAGATCCAAGTAAAGAAGGGGATTGGGTACACAATCCGACTTTTCATAAAAATCTTACACCATATTTACGGATTGTTTCGTTAGAGGATATTTTTAGAGAAACCATAGAAGGAACCACTACTACACCCGCAAACAGTGAACTCGGGCGTCTAATCCAACTTCTAAAGGTGGCTATACCAGATTTCACAGCCTGAGATCATAGGGTACTACAACCCCCGGAATTGTTTCAGGAGGAGTTCGACTAATTACACAGTAGTTGTCAAAGGAGGAAAATTAAACAATGGTGTTTACAGAACAGGATGTGAAGCAATTACTTCAGGAAGCACTCCAAGAAGCGCGGTCACACCCTGATAGTGGTAAGACTTCACAGAGAATCAATATAGATAGGTCACGAAATTGGGTGAAAGCCCTTGCTGAACAGTTTAAGAAAAAATACGATGGCGATTCTGAAATAAGGATCTTCTCAAAGAGTGATGATTCACACAGAAAAGACTTCGGCTTAAATGAACTCCTCCATGATTTGCTGGTGTGTAAGGTTGGCGAAGTAGAATCTTCTGTAAACAAGAAGAAGCTATGCTTTATTAAAGAAGTTCTCTGGCAAGTAGAATCGGAGTTTGCTCATAATACCAGAAGTTCACTTGTAGACTTTAACAAACTTGTTTTAGGATCTGCAAAGAATAAACTATTCATCGCCTCCCAGGTAAAAAGGGGTACAGAGAATTCATTCTTAGGCGTGTTACGACCTGCAGCTGGATACTGTACTGGCGACGTATATGTGGGAATGATTCCTCATCCTTCTAAATGGGTGGACACCGATAATGATGTCCATTTGTGGGTTTTTAAAAAGTAAATAGCATTAAATAAAACAAAGAGTTGTTTCAGGTGGAGTTCGACTCTCTTGTTATCTTTTTTCATGGAGCGTATAACTATCATAACTTGCACGAGGGGATGACCTAATCATAGTCAACTCATTTGTGGGCGAAGAGCTTAGGTAGGTTAAGAATGGAAAACGGATTTATTGCCGGCATAGTGCAGTGGATTCTCGAGAATCCATACGAAACTGCTGCCGGCTTGGTTTTTGGTCTGTTGGTAACTATTGTTTCTTGGATCTTAAGTATTCCTCAGAAAATCCTTACCTTCGTTATACAAAAATTTTTAGCGAAGAAACGTAGACTCGCAAACGAAATAAAAGCTTTTGAGGGGAATGTTGAACTCGTGGACAAGCGTAAGCTTTCTCAATGTGCTTTGCCAAAGCGTGTACAACAATTCTATGAAGGTGCGATGCTTAATTGGGACATAATAGCTGCAAGAGCAGATATCGAGCGTGCTAAACAAGAAGAGGTATTACAAATACTTTTATCCGATGAGCAGCTATTAAGCATGGTACTCATCACAGGTGAACCTGCCTCCAGTAATTCAACATTTTCATGTCGTATCTCAAAAGAACTCCATCTACGACATCACTCTTGAGCTTCAACTGGTAACA
>SDBS01005778.1_pt1 | contig 12033 bp, 11 predicted proteins | sample 2277091 | NCBI WGS metagenome assembly SDBS01 (sample SAMN10404972, study PRJNA504765) | marine sediment metagenome | isolation source: marine sediment core GS10_PC15, 163 cmbsf | place: Arctic Ocean: Southern Knipovich Ridge | collected 2010 | reverse complement strand
CAGGCAGATGATTGCCCATCTGGTCCGAAATGTTTTCCGCAAAGTTATGGGAAGTTCTGAAGGAATGGATCAGGTCTATGATGTCTGTCACAATGTGGCCAAATTTGAAAATCACAGCATTGACGGAGAACAAAGGAGTCTGTGTGTGCACAGAAAAGGGGCCACTCGGAGCTTTGGCCCCGGCAGGGATGAGATCCCGGAAATTTACCGCTCAGTAGGTCAGCCCGTGATTATTCCGGGGAGCATGGGAACAGCCTCTTATATCCTTGTGGGGACTTCCGAAGCAGAAAAGCTGAGTTTTGGATCCACGGCTCATGGGGCAGGACGAATGATGTCCAGGCATGAAGCGCGGCGCAGGTTTAGAGGAGAAAAAATTAAGAAAGAAATGGAAGATTTAGGTATCGAACTCAAGTCCACTAGCTGGAGGGGAGTCGCCGAAGAAGCACCGGGAGCCTATAAGAATGTGGATGAGGTCGTAAATGTGTCCCATAAAGTGAGGCTAGGTCGTCTTGTGGCCCGCGTTGTGCCGGTGGGTGTGATGAAGGGGTAGATGAAAAGGATATGATTTTGTTGGTGATGTCTAGGTGACAACTTTGTCGATGTCACTTTCTCCATAGTCTTCGAATTCCTGAGCCATAAGGTACTCACTCTTTAGCATTGTGTAGTGGCTGTGCTCGACATGGCTCAGATATTTAAGGATTTTTTGTTGGGGATCACTGACTCTTTGTGCCAAGCTTAAATAAAAATCTCCAGCAGCTTCCTCTGCCTTCATGGCTTGGTACAGGATCTCCGTGAAGGGGGAGGATGGGGTGAAATTGATGGAAGGCAGAAGAGTTTCGTCTGCCTTGTCAGGGATTGCCATCTTTTCTTCCCTAAAAAGAGTCAAAAAAAGTTTTTCAAGAGATTCTTTATGTTTTGTCTCTTCGAAGGCCAGCCACTGAAATTTTTCCTTTAGAAGAGGATTTTTAAGAGAGTGTGAAAGATCGGAATAAATTCTATTGGCGTCAATTTCGGCACGGCTGGCCATCTCCAAAAGTTGTCTAACGGATAGCTGTGAAAAATCTGTCATATCACTCTCCTTTTCACCCTTAACTATTCATGAAAACTGCCGACGCTTCAATTTCTCTTTAAAAATATCAAAGAAATGTCGGCATTTTTCACCTCAAGAGGCGAGCCGATCTTACCACATCTGCTTCGTTACGTCACATTCGCAGTGGAAAACCACAGCTTCATGTGTCGATGCTTCGCATCTGCAGCAACCTCGACTCGTGAATAATTAAGGGAAGAGCGTATACAAAACCGTATGATTGACATTTGATGGTGCACCTTTTATTTTAGTTATCAATCATGAAAGTCTATTTGGCGGGATACAATGTTGACAGCGAGGTCATCGAAGATCTAAAAAAAAATTCTCCTCCCAGAGAGGACGTCACACCTGAAACACTTTCTGCCGCCTATGCCCGGATCTCCAGAGATCCCCGTCCTGTAAACGAACTGCGGGCTATTGCTAGGCAGGAAGTAGGCAGGGCTCGGAGATCCAATAAAAACATCATTTTTAAGATGGGGCATCATTCTGTGGCTGAGCACGCTGTTTTTAATTTTGACATCATCATGGTCAGCCGGTTGGCGATCGAAGAGATAGAAAAATTCAGGCTGTGTTCCTACACGGAAAAATCACAGCGGTATATCAAACTCTCGGAAGATGTTGTTCTTCCTGAAGAAATCAAAAAGTCCGGTTTGCAGGATATCTTTTTTAATACTGTCAAAGCACAGAATGACTTGTACCATAACCTTCATCAAAAACTGGAACCTTTTGTTTTCAAGAAAAACAAGGAACTCGCTGAGAATCAGAAAAAACACACTCTCCTAAAGGGGTGGGCTATTGAAGACGCCCGGTACATTGTTTGCCTGGCTACTGATGGACAGCTGGGGCTGACGATTAATGCAAGAAACCTGGAATTTATGATCCGCCGGTTCGCCTCGCACCCTTTAGCAGAGCTGAATGAACTCGGCCTTAAAATTTTTGACTTGGTCAAGGATGTCGCTCCGTCCATTATCCTTTTTACAGAGGCTAATGATTTTGACGCCAAGACCTATGTTGATTTAAAAGAGAAGGCCTCAGGATTGACGGGTTCTTCGTCTCATCCGGACGAACAGTCCGTTCGTCTTGTTGGTTTTACGGAAGATCCGGATACCAAACTTGTTTCCGCTCTTCTACATACATCGACTGATCTTTCCTATTCTTTATGCCAGCAGCACGCCAGCCGCCTATCTTTAGAGGAAAAAAGGGAGATTGTTAAAACAGCGATGCAGAAAATGGAATTCTTCGATTCTGTTTTGCGCGAGTTCGAGCATGTGGACCTGGTTTTTGAGCTGGTTATATCTGCCACATGTTTTGCTCAGTTTAAACGCCACCGGATGGCTACGCTCACGGCTCAAAATTATAATCCCGGTCTTGGGGTGACCATACCTCCCTCAATCCGGGAGATAGGGTCCGAAAAAGACTTTTTGGATATCATTGAAAGAACAGACGAAGCCTTCTATTTGCTAAAAAAAAAGACCTCTCGAGGAGCCGATTATGTATTGACCAACGCCCACAGGAGAAGGGTTTTGCTCAAAGTCAATGCGCGAGAATTTTACCATATATCTCGGCTTAGGGAGGATGCCACGGCCCAATGGGACATCCAGGATGTGGTGAGGACCATGCGTGATTTAGCCAAAAAGGTGATGCCCCTCACCTGTCTCTTAACCGGTGGAAAAGATACCTATCCGGAAATTTATCAGGATATTTTCGGCTGTCCTCCTAAATTAAAGCTACCTGAATATTGACACCTGCACGAGGCATTATTTGTCTGTCCTCTTGGGCATTTTAAGGATAATTTCCAAATCTATTTCGATGCTGAGATAAGTGAATGACTTTGCCAGCACATCCCCAACTCTGAAGATATGTCCTGTTTGATAATACTTTGCAATATCAAGTTGGTCGGGCCCTATATAAAGGATCACGCCGGGGTATGAATCCGAACGCCTAATTGTAACGCCTGAAATTCTCAAGTTTAATCCCAGGAAGGGCAAAATTCTGTACCTCACGCCGCCACCTATTTTGATTGTCATCCCCTGGGTGAGAGAGCCGAGGCGTGTGCGGTTCAAAAAAAGTTCCGGATCTCCGTTTATTTTATAAGAACCGATCCCTGCTGTCGCGTAGGGAAACAGTTCTCCGAACAGCGGGCGGTTTCCTCCGATGATGAGCCCAACACTGTAGGATTTGAGACTCCATTGACTCCAGTAGGCGTCTTCGAAATGGTTGATAGGAATATACACGGGTTGAATTCCAGATGTGTTCCACCGTCCATACCACTTTAACTCGGAGAAATAACTGGCTTCTTGATGAGTGTACTCCACCTCTATTCCGAAATCTTGCAGAAAATAGGCTTGAAGGTTGAATCTCCAGAGGTTTTTCAGTCGTACTTTTTCTCTGAAATCTATAAGAGTGTCGAACATATATTCATTTGATCTCATTTGTCCATCCATGATCATGGAATATCCGCTTCCTAGACCGAGGATAAAAATCGGCTTCACGGAGGCAGCGGTGGAAAAATGGGGCAGGAAAAGGAAAATGAATAGAACAAACAAAATTTTTTGTTTCATGGCTTTGGCCTGAGATTTACTGCAGAATATGTTTCAAAATCTTCATATGAAACTTTATTTTTAAGCAAGTCACTCGAACTCTTGACCCCTCGAATCCTTGAATCCTTAAAATCCGATTCTTTTGGAGATGATTCTTATTTTTTCATGGTTTCTCAGCGATCAGTTTATAAAATTTCCTTTTTCCGACCTTGAGGATGATTTGATTCTTTGAACCGATGTCGAGAATTTGTCCGATATCTTCCACCCGTTGTCCGTCGAGATAAAGGCCTCCCTGACGGATCAAACGTTTCGCCTCTCCTCGGGATGGCAGGATGTTCTGCTCGATGACCAGGTCAATGAGAGGCATTGCAGAGTTCTTGAGTTCAATCTCCTGCATGTTTTCAGGTTGTTTTTTTTGTTTGAAGATTCTGTCGAATTCCTGCGCCGCTTTTTTTGCATCGTCCTCACTACAGAAGTCACGAACGATTTTTTCTGCAAGCTGCACTTTGAGGTCTTTTGGATTGATTGTGTTGTCTTGGATATCCTGCTGCCACTGGCTTATCTGAGATGCCGAGACATCGGTTAAGAGTTCGTAATAGCGAAACATGAGGGGATCTGAAATTGACATGACTTTTCCAAATATCTCATTTGGGGGTTCGGTGATTCCGATATAATTGTTGAGCGATTTGCTTATCTTTTCAACACCATCAAGTCCTTCAAGGAGAGGCATGGTCATGACGATCTGGGGTTCCTGGTTGTATTCCCGCTGTATGTCCCTTCCCACGAGAAGATTAAATTTCTGATCGGTTCCTCCAAGCTCGACATCGCCCTCGAGCGCGACGGAGTCATAGGCCTGCATAAGCGGGTAGAGGAGCTCATGGGATGAAATGGGCTGGCCGTTTTTAAGACGTTTAGAAAAATCATCTCTCTCTAAAATCCTGGCCACGGTGTATTTGGCCATAAGGTTGATGATGTCGAAACTTGTCAATTTTCCGAGCCAACGGGAATTAAAATCGATGATGGTTTTTTCTGGATCGAGAATTTTAAAAATTTGTGTTTTATAGGTTTCTGCGTTTTTTTTGATTTGCTCTCGCGTCATCGGAGGACGTGTCACAGACTGTCCCGAGGGATCACCAATGAGGCCGGTAAAATCTCCAATGAGAAATATGACATCATGACCCATGTCCTGGAAGTGTTTCATCTTTCGGATAAGCACGGTGTGCCCGACATGAATGTCGGGAGCGGTGGGATCAAATCCGGTTTTAACTCTCAAAGGTTTTTTATCTTTAATCGAGCGGGAGAGCTTGGCTTTGAGTTCGTCTTCTCGGATGATATCCACACAGCCTTTCGTTAAGTATTCAAACTGTTCTTCGACTGATTTCATTGTTTTTCCTTCCCGGTTACAAGATGTTGACACGGCGTCCTTTTATCTCCAGTTTTCCTTCGAAGTAGAGTTTCACGGATTCCGGATAAATTTTGTGCTCTTCTTTGAGTATCCTTTCGCTCAGGGTGTCTTCTGTGTCGTCCTGGAGAACAGGAACAACGGCCTGGAGTATTATCGGGCCCATGTCCACATCAGGAGTGACAAAGTGGACGGTGGCTCCTGAATACCGGACTCCCCAGTCGATAGCGCCTTGTTGGACGTGCAGTCCCGGAAAAGATGGCAGCAGTGCCGGATGAATATTGATGATTTTGTTTAAAAATTCTTCACAGAGCGAGGGGCTCAGGATTTTCATATATCCCGCAAGGCAGATAAGATCAATATCCCTTTTTTTCAGCTCTTCGATAATCGCCCTTTCGTAATTTTCTCTTGGCGCATAATTTTTCGGATTCAGATGTAGAGTTTCCAGATTTCTTTCCTCAGCGATCTGCAGCCCGCGGGCCTCTTTTTTATTGCTGAAGACCAAAACGATATCAGCATGGATTGTTCCGGCTAGGATGGCATCATGGATGGCGAGAAAATTTGAGCCTCGTCCGGAAAGAAAAACGGCAATTTTTCCCTTTTTTTTTGGACTCCGGTAGTTATTTTCTGACATGATGTCCTCTCAAAATTTAATAACTAATCCAATTCTTATGGATAAACCGCTGAGATCAACGGTTGCCTTCTGGACAGATCTGTAGTTTTCTCCTGAGGGTGCAGCCGCTTTAATTTGATTTTTAGCCTGCCATATATCGAAATCTTGAATGTGTTCTTCAAAATAATACAGAGTTCCAGACTCCTCCTGATTACTTTCTCCTTGAAAATCACTGATTTGACACATCCTTCCTAATCCTTCGAAAAAGATGTGTATTCCGGGTTCAAATTCGTATTCAAATCCCAATCCGGCAAGGACCATTGACCCTCGTCCGGACGTCCGCTGGAATGATCCATAGTAGAGATCGTCTTCTTCTGTCGGACGCCATGCATCTCTTACGATATATTTTCCCCAGACTTTTCCGGTGCCTCCCATCACATAGAGTCTAAAGCTGCTGCCGAGAGGAAAGAAATAATACCCTGAAATTGTGAGAGGCAGGGCGCTGATCTTAATGGGTTTGACCTCAAGCCAAGTCCCCCAATTTGCTTCAAATGTGAGTACGGCTTTGTCTTCAATGAGCTCGCTGTAGAGGTATCCAGCTCCGATTCCGACAGTGATTCTTGAAGTGATAGCTACCAAAATCTCGGCGGTAAACTCGAGACCAGAACGAAGTTCTGACACATTCCCTTCGATATATGTCAAATTGGGATTTGCTTCGATTTCTTTCTTCTTTCCTATGGCCCAATCATCCAGGAAGCGGTTGATGTTCTGAGGGTTAAAAAAACTTTGTCCCAATGAGAGTTTGAGGCTGATGTCTACGGCGTAGGTGTGGGGAATGAAAAGGAGTGTGATTAAAAGGAATAAAATTAAGACTCTGATTTGTTTCATCGGAGATGCAGTCAGTTTAATCTTTCAACTAAAAATTATCAAGAGTAGGAGTGGCATTAGCGGATTTTGAATGACTCGGGGATAGCCTGCTTCCAGGCATGAAAAGCGGTTTGGACATTGAGATCGATGAGCGTATTGTCCTGGTGGTCGATCTTTATATTTGTGCCGCCGGTTACGCCGATATTTCTGGCGGAAACACCTTTATCTTTGGCTAGGTCTAAGAGCCGGGACAAGTGCTTGGATGGTGCTGTTACGAGGATTCTTGATTGGGTCTCGCCAAAAAGAAGAGAATCTGCTCGAATATTTTCGGAAAGACGGACAGAACATCCTATTTTTTGTGTGCTGAGAAAAACACATTCAACGAGGCAAAGTGCAATCCCTCCTTCCGAAATATCGTGGGCGGATAAGAGAAGCCCCTCAGCTATGGCTTCCAGACAAAGTTCCTGGACACGTTTCTCTTCCTCTAAATTGATTTGAGGTGGCCGCCCTTTTTCCAGTTGGAATTGAGATTTCAGGTAGGCCGTACCTCCTATTTCATCCCTGTTTTCACCAAGAAGAACGATGGTTTCTCCCTCGTCCGAAAATCCAGGACCAATTAATTGATCTATGTTTGGAATGATCCCGACAATGCCCAGAACGGGTGTGGGGTAAATGGGATTTCCATCTGTTTCATTATAGAAACTGACATTTCCGCCTGTCACAGGGATGTCGAAGGCCTTGCAGGCTTCGGAAATTCCCTCAACAACCTCTTTGAACTGCCACATGATTTCCGGTTTTTCAGGATTGCCGAAATTCAAACAGTTCGTGACACCCACCGGATAGGCTCCCACACAGCTGAGATTCCGGCAGGCTTCGGCAACGGCTATTTTCCCTCCCATCTTTGGGTCCAGATAAGAATACAGAGGATTGCCATCGAGTGTGATGGCGAGAGCCTTTTTGGTGCCCTTAATCCGGATCACAGAGGCATCCGCTCCGGGAAGAATAACCGTATTGGTTTGTACCATATGGTCATACTGACGGAAAATCCATTCTTTATCGGCTAAAGTTGGCGACGTCAAAAGATCGAGGAGAGTTTGGTTGAAATCATCACAGAGGGGAAGAGAACCTATTTGATTTGTTTGATCTATATAGGCAGGACTTTCGAATGGACGGTCATAAACCGGACAGAGGTTGACGATTGCATCCACAGGAATATTGACGACTTCCTGTCCGTTTGCCTCTACCCTGAGCTTATCTCCATCTGTGACATGCCCGATGTGGATTGCCTCCAGATCCCATTTTTCAAATATCTCTTGAACGGCCTGGACCTTATCCTTTTTGGCTACGATGAGCATCCGTTCCTGTGATTCTGAGAGCATGATTTCATAGGGAGTCATGCCTTCCTCGCGCTGGGGAATAAGATCAAGGTTGATCGTGATTCCCGAACCTGAATTGGATGCCATTTCCGAGGTGGAGCAGGTTAAACCTGCGGCGCCCATGTCTTGAATGCCGACAATGAGGTCCTTGTCCATGACTTCTAAACAGGCCTCTAGAAGGAGCTTTTCTTTGAAGGGATCCCCTACCTGGACATTGGGTCTTTTCTTTTCAAGATCTTCATCGAATTCGGCCGAAGCCATCGTGGCGCCGTGAATCCCATCCCGTCCGGTTTTGGAGCCAACATAGAGAACAGAATTTCCGGCTCCTTCTGCTTTGGCATAGAAAATTTTCTCTTTCTGTGCCAGGCCGATACAGAAAACATTGACCAGAGGATTAGGAGAGTAGCACTCATTAAAATAAATCTCACCACCGACGGTCGGAACCCCAATGGAGTTGCCATAGCCCGCTATGCCGGAGACTACGCCTTCCAGAATAGATCTATTCTGAGCTTGAGAAAGGGAGCCGAAGCGTAGAGAGTCCATTAGGGCGATTGGGCGTGCTCCCATGGTGAAAATGTCCCTCAATATTCCACCCACTCCTGTGGCTGCTCCTTGATAGGGCTCGATGAAAGAGGGATGGTTGTGCGATTCTATCTTGAAAACAACGGCCAGACCATCTCCAATATCCATGATACCTGCATTTTCTCCCGGACCTTGTATGACATTTTTTCCGGATATCGGCAGTTTTTTCAGGTAGATTTTTGAGCTCTTATAGCTGCAGTGTTCAGACCACATGACTGAAAAAATTCCTAGTTCGGTGAGATTAGGCTCTCTTCCTATGAGATCGATAATTGTTCCATATTCTTTTTCGGTTAAACCGTGTTCTTTAATGATTTTTTTATCGATCATATCAAGCTAACCAATTTATGATGGATTGAAAAATAATCTTCCCATCCTCGCTGCTCAGGATGGCTTCGGAGGCCCTTTCAGGATGCGGCATCATCCCCATCACATTGCCGGTCGTATTGATGATTCCGGCGACACTCTCTATAGATCCATTGACATTTCCTTCATCAGAGATGAGGCCGTCGGCTTCCGAGAACCGAAAGACAATCTGTTTATTCTTTATGAGTGTTTCAATGCCCTCTTCCGAATTGTAGTAATTGCCGTCAAAATGAGCTATGGGAATCCGGAGAACCTGCCCCTTTTTTCCTTTGTTTGTGAAGGGTGTCTTTTCATCTTCGATACGGATGTGGACATGCTGGCAGAGAAACTTGAGATTTTTGTTTTTGAGCATGGCCCCCGGGAGCAGCCCCAATTCAAGGAGGACCTGAAACCCGTTGCATATCCCGAGGACAATCCCTCCCCTTAAGGCAAATTCCTTGACCTCCTGCATCAGGGGAGAAAACCTGGCTATGGCCCCTGACCGGAGGTAATCTCCGTATGAGAATCCGCCAGGCAGGATGATGCAGTCCACATCCTTAATATCGTGATCTTTGTGCCAGAGGAACACGGTCTCCATCCGGAACACGTCTCGGAGCACATTAAAAGTATCGTAATCACAATTTGACCCGGGAAAAACAACAACACCAAATTTCATCTACTCAAGAATCTCCCAAGTAAACTTTTCTATGATGGGATTGGCCAGGACCTTATTTGATATTTCTAGGATAATACTTTCAATATCTCCATTGGGAATATCCGTGAAATCGATCTCAAAAACCTTGCCCTGTCTCACATCACTGATATTTTTATAACCGAGGGTATGAAGTGCATTCTTGACGGTCTGTCCCTGTGGGTCTAAAATACTGTCTTTAAAAGAAACAAATACTCTAACTTTCATTGGTAAACACTCTCTCAAAAATATAGTCGATTTTATCTAAATAGGGTTCAAGCGAGAAGCAGTCTTCAATCTCCTTGGGTTTGAGAACACTGTTGATGTCTTTGTCAGCGTGTATCAATTCTTTGAAGTCCAGATTTTTTTCCCATGCCTTCATGCTGTTTTTTTGTACGAGTTCAAAAGCCTGTTCTCGAGTCAGTTTCTTTTTTGTAAGGGCAAGGAGGACTCGTTGAGAGAAGACAAGACCCCGGGTCACATCGATGTTGCTGCGCATCCGATCGGGATGGACTGTCCAGTTTTTGATAATATTTGTGATTTCTGCGAGCAGATAATCTGTGATTATAAAGGAATCGGGGAAGATGATTCTTTCCGCAGAGGAGTGGGAGATGTCTCTTTCGTGCCAGAGGGGAATGTTTTCGAGAGCGACCTGCAGGTTACCTCTTGTCAGCCGTGCCATTCCTGAAATCCTCTCGCAGCGGACAGGGTTTTTTTTGTGAGGCATGGACGAAGACCCTTTCTGGCCTTTGGTGAACGATTCTTCCATTTCCAGTGTTTCGGTTTTCTGCAGTAGGCGTATCTCTAAGGCGAATTTGTCGAAAGAGGCACAGATTAGAGCCAGCACAAACAGGACTTCTGCGTGCCGGTCCCGCTGGAGAACCTGTGTGGATACCCGCGCGGGTTTGAGTGCTAGTTTTTTGAGAGCATAGATTTCCAGCTTGGGATTCAGGTGGATATATGTGCCGACAGAACCGGAGATTCGGCCGTAGCTAATCACATCGAGAGCCGAATCGATACGGTGGAGGTGGCGTTTGATTTCTTCATACCAGACCAAAAGTTTGACACCAAAAGTTATGGGTTCGGCATGCACGCCGTGGGTTCTCCCTATCATTACGGTTTTCTTATGCCGGAGGGCTTCCTTCTTTAGAAGTTTGAGGAGAATACGAAGATCTTTTCGAATTTTCGTCAGCCCTTCTTTGATAAGCATCGAAAAAGCCGTGTCAACCACATCATAAGACGTCAGTCCGAGATGGATGAACCGGGAGTCTTTTCCCACGTGCTCTGCCACCGATGAGAGAAAGGCGATCACATCATGTTTGACAACGCGTTCGATCTCCGTGATTCGTTCGATAGAGAAACCGGCTTTGGTCGTGATCCTCTTTAAAGCTGCTGAAGGAATTTCTCCCAACCGGTTCCAGGCTTCACACACGGCTATCTCTACATCCAGCCATTTTTGATACCGGTTTTGATCTGTCCAAATGGATCCCATTTCAGGGAGGGTATAGCGTTCAATCATAGAAAATATCCTTAAAAAAATTGAGATCGAATTTTATCAACATCTTCATCATCCTGTCAAACTTTTAGAAGAATTGGGGCCTGGCTTTGATTATGTGAATTATTTCAAACAAATAATTCACATAATCAAAGCCAGGCCCCAATTCTTAATCCAGACCTCGATGTATAGATTTTGACTTACAATTTTTTTGTGTTTTTTTTTCAAAAAACATTTAAATTTATTGACATAAGACTTAAGTTCATGTAGCCTTATGTAAGTCGATTTGTACTTTTTTTTCGAAGAAAGAAGAGTTAGACTGGAGTACATAGAAAATAATAAGGCGAACTGACTGAGTGTGCCCCTTTCTCTTTTCAACCCCTTTTTAGTATAAAGTTAAGTATAAAGTATGGGTTTTAATAGCTTTTTTAGAGTAGATTGTGCCAGCGTAGCTCAGACGGTAGAGCAGCTGATTTGTAATCAGCGGGTCGGGGGTTCGATTCCTCTCGCTGGCTGCGAAATAGAATACGATGATAGATACATGGGTAGGTACCAAAGTGGCCAAATGGGGCGGGCTGTAAACCCGCTGGGGTGACCCTTCGGAGGTTCGAATCCTCCCCTGCCCATTTAAGCGGGAATAGCTCAGTTGGTAGAGCATCGGCCTTCCAAGCCGTTTGTCGCGGGTTCGAGTCCCGTTTCCCGCTTTACCGTAAGGCTGCCCACGTAGCTCAGTTGGTAGAGCACGTCCTTGGTAAGGACGGGGTCACCAGTTCAAATCTGGTCGTGGGCTTTGATTAAATAAAATGTGTGGACGAAAAACCTTAGACTTAGGAGGCAAGTAAAATGGCGAAGGAAAAGTTTGACAGATCGAAGCCGCATTTAAACATAGGGACGATAGGTCATGTGGATCATGGCAAGACGACATTGACGGCGGCGATAACAAAGGTTTTGAACAAGAAGTCCAATGCGGTAAGTTTTGTTGATTACGATCAGATTGACAATGCGCCTGAGGAGAAGGAGAGAGGATTAACGATTCAG
>SDBS01005777.1_pt1 | contig 12034 bp, 21 predicted proteins | sample 2277091 | NCBI WGS metagenome assembly SDBS01 (sample SAMN10404972, study PRJNA504765) | marine sediment metagenome | isolation source: marine sediment core GS10_PC15, 163 cmbsf | place: Arctic Ocean: Southern Knipovich Ridge | collected 2010 | reverse complement strand
AACGAGAAGAAAAAAACTAAACTGAAAGCGGACACAGAGAATGAAAAAAAGAAAAAAGAGGGCGAGGAAGAAGTTGAAGAAAAAGAAGCTGCTTCTATTAATGAAGATGAAAATAAAAAACAGATTGAAGAATTAAATAAGGAATTGATAGGATTAAGGACTTTTAAAGCGAATAGATTAAAAGAAATTGATGATTACGAAGGAAGACTAAAAGCGCAGCGAACTAAAGAAGATCAGAAGTTAAAGGGGTTTAAAGAGGAGAAAAAGTCCGAAGGCGATAAAACAGTAATTGCACCTTTATATGGAAAAATGTCTTTTAAAAATTTAACAGAAAAAACTAAACAAATGAGAAAAAAATAATGATTATTAATTTAATAGGGAAAAGACAGCCCTTAAACCCGCAATGGGAGCAAATATAAGAGAAGATTATTATGGCAAAAACAAAAATTAGTGAAATATCTGAAGGTGGAGTAGCGTTAGGAGAAAATAAATTCACGGAATCCCAAGAATTAGACGAAGCAACTAAGGCAGGAGAGGTTGTTGCTATGACTGCTACTGGAGTAGCTTTAGCTTTAGCAGTGGACGGAATATTCTTAGGAGTAGTAAAAGAACACGAAGAATTTGATTTAGATACCGATATTACTTCAGGAAAAGAAGTAGACGTAATTACGGAAGGATATTGTGCGGTATTTGTTTGCGATATTTACGGTACTCATTATCCTGGTACATTGTTTTATACACATTACGATACGCCTGGAAGTTTAAGACTTACCGCCAATGGACCTGCAGCTGCGAAGTTACTAAGAACTATAAACGCCAGCGATACTGTAGCCATAGTCAAACTCTTGAGGTAATTATCATGGTAGATATTAGAGGAGTTACCGAAAGAGAATGGAAAGGAATTGATAAGCAAGTAGCTCAATTAATGCGAGAGCCGATTGTATTTCAAAATCTTCCTAGTGGAATGAACGTAGGCAAGGGAAAGAATAAAGCAGAGTATTACCAAGCAACTGATGTCTTCTACGTAAACGAAGGTAAAAGATTTGCATATGAAGATAGAAACATTGGATCTAGAAAAGTAAGAGATAATGCAATCACGTATTTAACATTACCTATTCATGTCGACGAGAAGGACATCGATGCAACAAGCACAGAGGGTATTACACCTATATTAGTGCAACACGAAATCGAATGTAGAGCAAAAATGCAAGAGAAGATTCAAAAAGTTATCCTTCACGGAAGCGATCATAGTGGCGGACGAGGTATATGCACTTTCCAGCAAGATGAGGAATCAACTTATGCATTCGCAGCTACTGGATGGGCAGCAACTGGAGAGTTCGCAGCAGACTTAGAATTAGCAAGAGCGCTTTTAAGAGCAGGTCATATAATGCCCCCATATAAACTATGGATGACACCTGGAATTGCTCCAGAAATGAGAGCAAATTTCAACGCAACAAGTGGAATATCTGATTGGAGAACATTTTTACAAAACTTTATGAATTATGGAGTTATTACTGGAGAAGCTGGAAAACAACCATTAGTACCAACAATTGATCAACTTGTAGAAACTGATGCACTTTATAATGGAACTTTAGCTGTAGGTACACAAGCCTTTCTATTATGGAAAGACGACGTTAATTGTAATTATATATCAGAATCTTATGGGATTCATAGAGCTAACATTCCAAACAAACCTTTTGAAGGCGACGTAGATTACGCTTTAAGATGGGCAGGAGCTTTCATTCCTAAGAATCCTAAAGGGGCAGTTTACGTTCACACAGGAACTACAGGCACAGCGTATTAATTAAAACAACAAATAGTCCTGGAGAGGACTATAAATTTTTTTTTAATACTCAATTTAACACCATAAAATTAGAAAAATAATAAAAAAAGGAGGAATAAAAAAAAATGACAAACGAAACAGATTTAAGGGAGTGCTCCGCTCAAATTGCGCTCGTAAAACGATTATTAGGACCTGAGACTTTTGACCTGAAAAAAATCTTAATGGAACTTGAAATTAAGAAAAGTCTTTTAATGAAATATAAACCGAGAGATTATCAAACTATTCTTAAGGAGATACGTCCCGAAACTATAGAAATAGAAGAGATAGAAAAGGGATTAGAAGACAAGAAAGCCAGATTAGAGAAAGAAAAGAATGACGTAGAGACTGAAAGAAAAAAAGCAATTGAATTCGAGAAAGCGGAAAAAATTAAAGCGTTAAAAGCTCAGATAAAAACAATTGAGGAAGTAAAAGAAAAGAATATTGGTGAGTAATAATAACCTACGCAGATCTATCCGATATAAGAGCAGAGGTACCGTTTACGCTCGACACCAATTCCAAACCAACCGCTAATGACGCGGGATTAATTCACGCTACCGTGTACGGTTTAATAAACGATAAGATTGGCGGTGCGAAAACCGATGTCGGAGGTTTAAAAGCGCTTGAGATTAAGATTACAGTTGAGAAAATTAAAGCAATTCACGCAAGACGAGCAGAAGAATTGACCGAAATTTGGGGAGAATATAGAAGTATAATAGATAATTATAGAAAAATAGTTTCAATAGGAAATTTACACTTCGGAAGAAATGACAGTTATTGACGATATTATTAGCCATTTGGACACCAATTGGAATACCGGAGTAACAGCAAAACCGGCCTTTATTGATGGCCATAAAATTATTGGAGAAATAAAAGGATTAAATTACGTTCAAATATTTACTACTGGAGTAGATTACGAGGATGTTGACTGTTCCGGAGTTTATAGAGACGAGGACTATTCTATTCTATTACTCGTAGGTTCTAGAGATACAAAAGCAAAACGGGATCTTATGACGACCGAAGTAGAAAGGATTTGCCATATCATATTAACCGGATATGGTTATAATAGAATAGAGGCTAAAGCGAATTTAGATATATCTGATCTATGGCAAACCAACGTTATATTTGAATTAAAAAAGTTTATGCAAACAAAATAAAAAAAAAGTGAAAAAAAAATGGTTTATCTAGGAAAAAGTAGTTATGCGTATGCGTTTATCGAAAGCGCCGGATTTGGACTTGGAAATCCCGCAAGCGACCAACACTTACCGCTTAACCCAATTATAAAGTTATCAATTCCAAGACCGGAATACGCAATCACGGAAGAGAAGTTATGCAACGCTCTCGAAACGGGTATGGTTTATTCTGAGGAATTAAAACCCGACGAAATAGAAATTGAAACGATATTTAGGGACCCTTGGTTACTCTGTGCAGTTTTTACTAAGAAAACGGTCGAGACGCCCTGGACGGGTACTGACGACGTAATAACTGGAGACTTCACCGTAGAGTCCCATAACGATTATATTGGAATGCATTATTACATATATCACGCAACTGCACCAATCGAAAAGACCCTAAAAGGCGGCAAAATAATCTCTTATAGGTTATTAGTTGCAAAAAATAAACCTATAAAAGAAATTGTAAAAATTCGATTTGCTACTATTACCGATGGTGCTCAGGCAATGAACGTCGCTACGGCATTTCACGACGACTTCATTAGCGCCACTATTGGATGGGCGTTCTGGGCAGCCATGCGATATTACTCCCCTATCGGTGCCGCAATCTCTACCACAGGAAATTATATTGCGGATCCACTAATGAAGTACGACGAAATCGAATTTATTATAAATGTCCTGGAGGCTTTTGAATACGATACGAGCGCAAAAAGCGTATCCTATACGTATCACGAGAGTAGGGAATATTCCGCAAGGATTAAAGGGAAAATAACGGGTGAAACATTAGAGACCGAGATTGAAGTAGATCCTGCGTCAAGGGTTAGAGATAAAACGTTTAGACTAACTTTTGCTACTGGATTATATCTACAATTTACTAACGCAATGTTATTTAGTCTAACAAAATTGGAAGGGATTGAAGCGGGTAAGGCTATAGAGCAAGAGGCGGTGTATAAAGGTATGCCGACAACTGCGGGAGTGGTTTCTGCGTGCTCGATGTCTCTAACCTATTCTATTGCCCAAGATCCCGATGTAATGATAACAGATTAAAATTATTAAAAATTAAATTGAGAGGTAAAACTATGGTCGAAAAGAAACCCGTAAGAAAGTTTAACACGAGTCTTACAATTAGCGATCTTAAAGAAGCCGGAATCACGCCTATGGATATACAGAAGGCGGGCGAGGATTGGGATATATTCCTTAAGATTGTAAAGACTCTACAAATTTCGGGCGATCCGATTACGGATAAAACGCCGTTAAATGAGCTTACGGCCATTAAAAAAGAGTTAAATTTATAATAGAGGATGAGGGTTTTAATAGAGTTATCAAGGATCCTTTCAATCGATTTCCGGAAGGAATATACCAGGACCTATTATTGATGGATATTCTTCATTTATCCCGGGAAGACGTGATTACATTGCGGGATTCTATGGATTTCTACGAAGCATTAAATTACTCTTGGATAACCTATAATTTGAGAAGACCGGACTTATTATTTAAAGATATGGATAACGATAAGAAAAAAGATATATACCAATTTGTAAGCGAGTTTGATATAAAAAATGGAGCCATTTCAGGGCCAACAACCGGCTAAGGTTGAGAAGGCCGCAAGGGAAACTAAAGGGATGTTCCAGTCCTTAATAGGAGCAGCAACGGGACCAGTGGGTATTCTTTTAGAATTTCTGGAAACGCTAAAACCGTTCATGGCTATAATTAAGATCGTTAAAGGACTATTCTCCGCACTTATGGGAGAAGCTATGAAACCCATAATAGAGATTTTAAAACCCATATTCGATATTTTAATTGGATTCATGCCTATTATGATAGCAATCGGTAAAATTATTGGAGTTCTCATAAGTTTTGCTTTAATACCCCTTAGAGTCGTATTTAAGTTGTTAGAGAAATTTCTCACGCCCCTTTTACCCTATATTGAATGGTTTGCCGATCTTTTGGGTGAATTAATGATATATATAGATCCATTAGTGGATATTATAATAAATGGTCTTTTATTTGCTATAAAAGCAATTTGGTTTGGAATTGCATCTTTTATTAATGGAATAATATGGCTAATTAACCTCATTCCAGGCGTTAATATCCCACGCGTACCGCTTCCCACGTTCCAGTACGGTGGGGTTATGCCTTATACCGGATTAGCTCATTTAGAGAAGGGAGAGAGAGTCTCAACCGCGTACGAGAGTAGGGAAATGATTGATTTATTACAAGAAATAGCGAATTCTAATAGAAAGATATTAATGGACATGGAATGGAGACATAGATAATGGCAAGTAAACAAGAAAGAAAGGTTCTATTTTTAGATATTATTGATTCAAGAGAGAAGATAAGAAAAATACATATTGGCGGTTATATTCCACCAAGTTATTTTAATAACGCGATTGAATCTTTAATACGTTTGAGAAAGAATTCTAAAATATTAATAAAAGAATACAAAAAAAGATTTAAAAATAAATTAATAAATGATAATAATTGGTAAGAGAAGGAGGAGATAAATTTTACAATCTTAATTTCTGGAGGATGGTTAAAACTGGACAACAGTACCGACCAAATGTTCGTGAGAACTGAAAGGATTGTTATAGACGATAATCACCTCGATCCTTATATAGACCATTTTGCCGGAGATTCTCACATAGGTTTCTGGTTAGGCGAGAGACAAATTATAGTGAAAGCGTTAAGTCTAATGTTTTTAACTCAAGCTACCGCAGAAAAGTTTATTGAAAAATTAAATGCCTGGGATTACGCAGGAACTTATACTTTAAAGATTATAGTCTCGGCAACTCCAACCTACTTTAAGATCGATGGAGTGAACGAATCAATTGAAGTTCTCTCCTATGGGGCTAAAGAGATTGAAAAGGTAGAAAGGGGAGCCGGAACTCATTATAAAATAGCAATGGTAAAGTTCGAGCAGGCGGGATAAAATGGTAACTTTAGACAAAGATGACTTCATTAAAGGAATAATAGACCACAAGAAAGAAGATATTCCTAAAAGTATAAACTTTTTCTTAAAACCTGGAATTACAGTAAACGAAGGAGACGACGTTCTATTAACTGGAAACTACACCAGCAATGGTGGTACAAACGATACTACTATTTTTAAAGGTAGAATTGAAAATATTAATTTACAAAACATCCAAAAAGTTGCTATCGTTTCTAAAGCAGACGAAATAAATAATATAAAACCAGTCGGCGATTATCACGGTTATACTGAATGTACTTTAGGAGATCTTATTAATAAATATTGTGCCGAAGTATCGTGTCCAAAAACACAAGATACGACTATAATCAGACCAAATGAAGACGTCTTCATATATGCTGGATGGAATCAAGACGTACCATATGGAGACGGAGATGCAGATTTTTTCGACGAAATTGACGAAGCTGTTTCTGATGGTGATACTACGTGTATATTAAGAGCAGGTGCTCAAGTTGGTTATGTTTATAGAATGGAATTTGGTTTTACTAATCACGCTTTAGCTGGGACTTATCACTATTCACCCTATAAAGTGGACGTTGTAATAACGATGAGGAAGACCACAGGGAGCAATTTTGATTATAAAGTAAATTTCTTTGATGGTCAGGAGTGGAAAGTAGAAGAAGGGGGAACAGTAGATAATTTAGCTTATGTAGAATACACAGAAACTTTTGATAATTTAATTGGTTTATCAGAAGACGATATTAATAATTTTAAAATGTATATATATGGCAATTCAGTAGGTGGAGTACCACTTATTACTAAAATAGAAATCGTTGTGTATTATCGGTATTATCATAATTTATCGAAAGCTACTTATAAATCAACTCAAACTTATTCTGAAATCAAAACCCTAAAACAAATATTTAATTGGGCTAAATTACAAGAGTTAAAAACTTGGTATTTAGATCCTATGTTAGAATTTAATTTTAACGACGGAAATATTGATTCTGGAGTAAATATTACTAATACAGACAAATTAATTAAAATTGAAGGAAAGAAACAAATAAAAAATTTCGATAAGGTTATTCTCTTAGGAGGAATAAGCGGAGGAGCACAACTAACTTCTACAGCTGGGGTTGGGGATATTATTTACACCGATACTTTCGCTAACATTACGAATCTAACTACTTTAAATGCCTTAGCTGCTCAAATTTTATCTGACGTTGGAAATTATCCTTTAACAGTACAAATGTTTAGAGTAGATTCAACTAAAGGTTTAATACAACCAGGAGAAGAAGTTTCTATCGGAGCTGGAATTAAATATAGTGGTTCGAGTAATACTATTGCAGCAGGTCAATATAAAATCGACAAGATTCGATATTGGATGGCTAATGGAGTTTATAAGAAAGTAGATTTAACTCTTTCTGATGGTATGATTTTTAGGAAAAAAGAATCTCAAACCGAGCAAGATCAAGAAACTAATACTTTAATTACTCAAGTCTCGACTGGTGCTTATACAAATGCAGAAGTTGACGCACGAATTGTTGTTCAAAACACTAACCCCGCCGGAACAATTGACCAAGCAATAGACGCTTTAATAGAAGCTCATAGGTTAGTATCTGGGGCACATTCTCCTAAACTTAACGAAATAGCAAATCCTTCAGGGGATAAAGAATTTAATTTTGCCAACAAACACCTTCATTTTAAATGGGTTGCACCCGCCTCTGGTGCTCACGAAGGGGCTTTTGAAATAGAAGCGAGCGGTGCTTTTTCTGGCGATTTAATTCACATACATCAACACACTGGAAACGTTGGTGCTAATACCTACATGGTTTTTATAGAATGTGAAGACGCAGATGCTTCGTGCTTACATTTAATACATGGTGGTAACGTGTTTAATTTTGGTGCAGCTGGTTTAAATTTAAATGCTGATTTAACCTTAGCTGCTACAAGAGTTATAATTTCTGCAGACGCTGATTTAACCTTTACGTTTGGAAGGGCTCAAATTGATTCAAGATTTGCAGACATGATGACAATTAGTCATAGGGATATGTCTGGGCAAGATGAATACGCTTTTGGTCAACTTGACAATGGAAATTCGTACATAAATGCTCCGACTGGAAAGCTTATATATTTTCATATTAACGACGTGGAAAAAATGTCTCTGGGTACTACTGGTTTAGCCATGAGCGTTCCAATCATTATGGGCTCCGGTCAAGTTATAAATAGTGCTGACGAGGATTTAACCTTTACGTTTGGAAGGTGTGTTAATAGAGGGGTGGGAGATTATGCTTATTGGAATCATAGAGATGCTTCCTACGCTATAGGTCAGACATCTACTGGGAGATTATTTTTAAATACGACTGGAAATGTCATGGATTTTCTTTATAATAATGTTCTAAAAATGCGTATGTCTAATACAGTTTTAACTATGAATATTCCAATTGTTTTACCTGGTGCTCCTACAATTGATTTACACGCTTCAACCAAGAAATACGTAGACGACTCAACCATAGCCACTTTAACACTGCAACAAGTCACCGATCATGGAGCAGTTACTACGACAGTAAGTATCTTTAACGGCGGACTTACGCTTGGTGACGATATAGATATGGATGGTAATAGTATTATTAATTTGGTTGATCCCGTAAACGCTCAGGATGCCGCCACATTAGAATCTGCTATGCACGCTGTAGCTTCTAACGATTTAATATTTTCGAACGATGCCCCTACTGGAAGCCACGCAACTTCAACGCCTACTAAGGTAAAGGGAATTTTAGTTTATAAGAGTTTGAAGTGTCGTATTTACCACGAAATGAGAACGACTTTAGGTGGAACGTCTTTTGCTTATAGTAAAGTTTATGTTAACGGTGTAGCTAAGGGTGCTGAACACGAAAGTAATACTACTGGCTGGACTGCTTATACTGACGATATAGAAGTAGTATACGGTGACGATGTCCAAATTTACGCTTACGAAAAGTTCGGGGCTGGAGCCTCAGAAGTAAAAAATATGAGAATAAAATACATAGAATTTATGGATAATGATTAAATATGAGTTTAATAATAGATATAGATAAGAAAAAGGAAGAGAATAATAGTAGAATAGAAGAAATTGAAAGTCTAATACCAGTTTTACGAAGACAGTTAAAAGAATTAGTGGCAGAACTTTCGTATTTAAAAACCGTTAATAATTTTATAACAGAAGAAAAATTAGAGGAGGTGAAATAAATCATGGGATGGGCTAGAAAATTATGGACGTTCTGGAAAACGAACTTAGAGAAGAACGTTGAGAGAATTAGTATAGGAATAGGGTCTTTTATAGTAGGAGCTTTTGCTATGCTACCACTGCCGTTAGAGTGGAAAGGACCAATAATCATCATCGGTTCTCTGATAGTAATGTCTATATTTGGTAAGAATGGGAATGGAAAAGCAAAAGAAGAAGTTTTAGAAGAATAAATTTAAATTTATCAGGAAGATCTTTTTACTTTTTTTTCTTTTTTTTTAAATAAAATTAGGCCTTATTTTTATTAAAATAAATATAAATAAAATCAAATATTATTTATTTATTATGTCTGATATAGAAAAGCAAATAAAAATAAAAGAAGCTGAACTTGGTCAACTAAAAGAAGTAGCAGAGTTTAATAGAAAAGTCGAAACCAGGGGTAGAAAGTTAAAGTATGACGAGCCCATGACGGAGCATTTTGGATTCAGTTTAACAAAAACGCAGAGCGTTCAATTGAGAAAGACCTTAAACGACGAAAAGATAAGCATCTCTACTTTTATAAGACGCTTGATATTTGGCGATTAATTTTCAAATGCACACGCTGCGTGTACATTCTTTTCTTTTTTTTTCTTCCTGACGATATAAATAATCTCTAAACCCTTAGCTTTAAAATATTCTTTTGAATTATCAATTTCCCCGCGACAATTTTGATTTTCTACTATGACCAATTTAATACGCCTCACCTTATTATAAATAGTATATTATTTTAATTGAATTTAAATTATACGGTAAACTGGAAATTTGTGACACTGCACTATTTCCATTGGAAAAAAAATGGGTGCCCTTCCTGAAGTAAAAATAAATTCTAAGATTTATTCTCTGGTTGACATAATAAAATACTTTTCACATTGTTTAAAATATCAATAATTATAAATATCAAAGCATTCTTAAAATAGAGAAAGCAGGGCTTTCAGTAGCGTAGTATTAAATAAGCAGGTTTTAGCGATTTTTTCGATTTCGTCACCAGGAAGAAAATATTTCTCCAATGGAAATAGAGGAGTGTAGTCACTGGTTAATAACACATCTCATATTTGGATAAATATGATATTATACAATTTGATTTAAATACTTAATATTGATAATATTCTTAACACATTAATTTACGGAGAAAAATATGAAAGCTAAATTTTTACACATAGAAACAACCAAGGAAACTAGAAAGCATTTAAGGGACCTGAAATATCTATTAGACGAAGATTATAGAAAAATAGTAGAACGATTGGTGAAAGCAGAATGGGAGAAAATCCGTCCGAAGAGCAGCCGTTAAAGAGAGATATACCCTTAGGGGAAGCTTTAAAAGAGGTTATGAATTTAGCTGAAAAATATAAATTTACTTTTAAAGATTCGAATCTCTTAGGGGAACGACTTATGGCTTTAGGAGAAGCAATTACCTTACTTACTGATGTGGGAATATACGAGGAATTCGTTAAACGTATAACGGAAAAACTTAAATTAATTAATCTGGTAATGATTGAGAAATTAGGAGACGATATTTAATGCCTAGAAAAAAAGCAAATTTTAGGACCTGGGACCAAATGGTTATTGATAAATTGAGGGAAATCGAACCGGCCACCTTAAAACAATTAGCAAAAGCACTTGATTACAAAAGTAGTCAAACTATTTTTTTACTGTTGAAAAAATTGGTTTCTAAAGAATTAGTAATTATAGACATCAGAAATAAACCGTATCGATATACGGTAAAAGAGAGGGTCGTGAGCTATGACTAATAATTTCAAAAAAAATCACAACAAAATTCACGTAGTAGCAAATGAGATTCATACACAACTCATTAATCAACTCAAAGAGCTGAAAGAACGAGTAGAGGGGTTATACAAAACCGTTCACGGTATCTCGCCAGACCAAGCAGATAACCTTCAGAATCAAATTGATAAATTAGCAAAATACATCTTAGAATATTTTCCAGGCAAAATCATTGACGAAGGAGCTTGTTTAACTGCAATTGGCATAATGGAGGAATTGAGAAATAAATGAACTTAACAGAGCAAGAGGAATTCATAAGACACAATTGCTTTAGAGAAGAGTTATACGTGTACGCTTATCTCCCAGCCGAGGAATTCCAGGAGAAAGTTGAACAATTCAAAATAGATTACAAGCATCTCTTATCGGACGAGAAACCTAAACCGTTAGCAATCAGTAAGTATCAACTAAAAAAAGCCATTAGAGATAAAGGGGGAAGGTTCAATGATTGAACTAAAATTAACTCTCAGATACGACGATACTGCTCTATCGGCGAAAGCAACCGGGGGAACTCCGCAAATAGTCTTAGACCAAATGGACGAAATTATTAAAGATCTAAAGAACCTGGAACTTCAAAATTTCTGGGCACGAATGACTGAATACGCATCTAAACCGGCATTAACAAGTGCTTTTAATTTAAAATCAACCCACGTTTCTGGAGTAAATTTAGAAGAACAAGCAAAACAAGCTCCTGCCAAATCAGAAGTTAAAATCTTTAATATCGCTAGTAAAAGTGGACAGCCGTATAAATGTAGTAAGTGTGGCGGTTTTATTTCTTGGGACCTAAGACCTGAAAGAGTTCATCCTTTACATTGTAATAAATTAGGACAAATAATAGGAGATGGAGATTGCCCCGCATACAACCAATAGAAGAATTTAGAGAACTAATCAAAAAATTGGACGCCACTGCAATCAAAAGGGGCTATCATTATCTTGAATACACTAAAGACCACAAGACTTATTACCCAAACAAGTGCTTTTACTGTGGTGCTTTAATTGCTTACCACAGACCTAAATATAAACACGTCAATATAGCGCAAACCCCAACTATAAAAATTTTTTGCTGTAAAAGCTGC
>SDBS01005776.1_pt1 | contig 12034 bp, 9 predicted proteins | sample 2277091 | NCBI WGS metagenome assembly SDBS01 (sample SAMN10404972, study PRJNA504765) | marine sediment metagenome | isolation source: marine sediment core GS10_PC15, 163 cmbsf | place: Arctic Ocean: Southern Knipovich Ridge | collected 2010 | reverse complement strand
ATCTCTTGTTAATTCTCAAAATCCTTGGTATTATGCGGCTTCGAGCAATAATGGTTACCAATATCTATAGTGCAATAATTTCGGTGAGCAAACTTCATGGAGCTACCAGACAAGGTCAGGGATAAAAAAAATATTTCAGTAGTAGTACTATTCATCACTCTGACGATTATCGGTATTTACATGTTCATGAACATATGCTCGACCCTGTGGGACCGTGATGAACCGCAGTATGCCCAGGTAGCTATGGAAATGGTGGAATCGGGTGATTATCTCGTTCCTACCATTGATTCACAAATGTGGCTTGGCAAACCACCGCTGCTTTATTGGCTGATGTCTGTACCTTTTCGGATCTTTGGGGTAACAGAATTTTCATGCAGGTTTTTTAGTGCGATTGGTACTGGAATAACTTGCCTGTTGACCTATTTAATAGGCAGGAGGCTTGTCTCAAAAGAGGCGGGCCTCTGGACAATGCCAATTCTTGCTTCAACAATACTCGTATTGGTTATTGGAACCGCTGGAATCACCGATGCCCTGATGTTGCCGTTTATTGTTGCGGTAATGGCCATATTGGTCAGTTCGGCCAAAACCGGCATGCGTTTTATTCATATCGTTCTAATGGGTACTGCATTAGGCTTCGGGATACTGGCAAAAGGACCGATCGGTTTGATGCCGATTCCGGCAATTGCGACTATGTTGTGGTTTGACAGGAAAAACAGATCAAATACTCGCCAATATATTTGGCGCATCTCTTTGGCCATAGCAATAGGAGCCGCTTTTTTTATTGCCTGGGCAATCCCCGTCAATATTGCGACCAAGGGTGAGTTTTTCCGGGTTTTTGTCGGAAGAGATATAATCAATCGAGCATTTACACCCATGGAAAGTCACGGGGGTAACTTCCTGCTCCACCTGCCATATTATCTATACATTATTATGGGTGGATTTTTCCCCTGGACATTGTATCTGCCTGGAGCATTTTCGGCTCTTTTAGGAGGCAGAATCGGAGGCAAATATGGAAAGGTCTTACTGCTTAGCTGGATTGTTCCATGTTTTATTTTGATGACAATTGCAGCTACGAAACTACCTCACTATGTATTGTTCATATGGCCGGCATTGTCACTGGCCGTAGCAGGTACCATTGCCGCTCATAAGAATAACCAGTTGACCTCACGCGATAAAACCTGGCTGCAGCGGGGAGTCTGGATATTTGCCCCGTTTGCTTTAATAATGTCGCTCGGTCTGATCGTAGGCCCGTTTTTTGTTCCAGTACCTGGACTGCGATGGCCAGGAATTGCATCGGGTTTGCTTCTCCTGGCTATGTCAATCATTGCGGTTTATTATCATCGCGCAGGCAGACTTTCCCGCAGTGCCTCTGTTATGATCGTCGGGATGATAGTCTTTCACGTTCCACTTCTCTTAGGTGTATTGCCGGCGATTGAGCGAATTAAAGTCTCGCCTCACATAGCAAAGGACTTGAACTCCCTGATTGAAAAAGACGTACCTGTGCTGACTTATAAATATGACGAGCCGTCATTGAGTTTTTATCTTGGCAGACTGACACAGCGTCTTGTAACTGCCCAGGATGTTCTTGAGTGGATAAAACAGCCGCAAAACGGTGTTTTGGTTGTGCCTGAGAAATATCTAAACAGGTTAAAACAAGAACATGAAAACTTACCTTTGGAAATAATAGCATCCAAAGAAGGTTTTAACTACTCGAAAGGCAAAAAAATTAATCTGCTGGTCCTTGCTCGGAGAACAGAGAAACAGTGATTAACGGCAACTTAAGATCAAAGCTGAACTTCTCCGGTAGAGATGTTGTAATATTGCTGTTCGTAGCTGTTTCTGGTTTGTTCGCAGTATGGGCTTACTTTAATTTAGACCAGAGAGTCTTTTCTTCCTTACGCCAAAAACCGCTTGATTGGGATGACCTTTTCTGGCTCGAACCGATCACGTTCGCCGGTAAAACATGGCTCCAGATTTGGCTGATTCTAATATGGTTCCTTTTCAAAAAAAATAAGCGTCCTGTCCTGATTTCATTTCTTGCCTTACTCGTTGTTCTTACAACAGTAATGCCGCTGAAATTCGGCGTCGGCAGACCTCGGCCCTATGAAATCATAAAAGCAGAACATAACCCGAACAGAAAACTTGAATTGGATAATCACACTTCTTTTCCATCGGGTGACACGGCTTCGGCCTTTGCCATATCGGCGGTTGTTGTATCTTTAGCCGGATGGCCCTGGGCGTGCGTGCTCCTGGCAATTAGCGCGGTCGTTGCATTACTAAGAGTTACCGCGATGGCACACTATCCTTCGGATGTATTGGCCGGTGCGGCCTTAGGGGTCTTAGCCGGATGGATTGCGGTACAAATTGACCGAAGATGGCTGCTGTTTAAACCTCCACGATTCGACTTGAAGAGAAATTGGTCAATATGGCCAATAGTCATTACTTCGATCAATATAGCTTTTTATGCAGGTATAGATGATCTACCTATTTTCATCGCATCTTTTTGTGTCCTGGGCATTATCCTTTATCGGCTCAAAAAAAAGGCTCCTGCTACACAACTGCAATGATTTAGGGACTCTTACTTTTGTGTCTGTGGCAGAAGCCGCTCAAGCAAATCCTTGAGATAATCATGTGATATTTCCGCTACAACCGGTATCCACACAGCCGAAGGGGTCATAAAACTAATCCTGGCCGGCACCTCAACCGTTCAACTGGCTTCTGCTCTCTATAAAAACGGTTTAGATCTGATAGGCAGGATGGTAGATGAAATAAAGGAATGGATGACAAAATATCAGTTTGAAACTGTCGACGACTTTAAAGGCCGGGTCGGATTTTCGCCTGATTATAATCCCGAAATTTATCTCAGGGCTCAATTTATGGAAAAAATAAGAGGCATCGAATAATACTATTAGTAAATTTTATCAGAATGAAACTCATTCATGGATGTAGATAAAATAAAGATTGCTGCTGAACATATCAGGCAGGCGGATGCTGTGCTGGTCAATGCAGGAGCGGGTATGGGGGTTGATTCAGGCTTGCCGGACTTTCGCGGGAATGAAGGATTCTGGAAGGCCTATCCACCCATTGCTAAACTTGGAATCCCATTTTATGAGATGGCTAATCCGAAATGGTTTGATACCGATCCAAAGATTGGCTGGGCCTTTTATGGACATCGCCTGAATTTATACCGGGAAACCGTACCTCATGAAGGATTTACAAAATTACTCTATTTAGCAGCAAAAAAAATAGAGAAATATTTCGTTTTTACGTCTAATGTAGACGGCCAGTTTCAAAAAGCAGGATTTTCTGACGACAGGATTGAAGAATGCCATGGCTCAATTCATCATCTCCAATGTAGCCGACCCTGTTCAGATAATATCTGGTCTGCAGAAGACACAGTTATCCATGTTAACGAAGAAACTTTTGAGGCACAAGAGCCTTTTCCTATTTGTGAGCAGTGTGGTGCGATCGCCAGGCCAAATATATTAATGTTTAGCGATTGGTCATGGGTATCCCACAGAACCGGTAAGCAAGATATTCGTTTGACCTCATGGTTCGATTCGCTTAAAAGGAATCAAAGGAAAATGATTATCATAGAAGTCGGTGCCGGTACTGCCGTTCCAACTGTAAGACATTTGTCAGAGAGCATTGCCAGTCAATTTTCTGCTAAACTCATCAGAATTAATCCTCAGGATTCGAACGTTCCTGCCGGTCACATTTCAATCACCTCTGATGCAGCACCTGCAATTATTCAAATAAGTAAACTGCTGCAATAAATTTCTTCTTCCTTTAAATCAAAATATTCACTTTAAAGTAAACCAAGGTCGGAGATAAGGCAATTTTCATTTTCTGTAGTACTATTATGTAAAAAGAATTTAATTTTCTTGCTAATACAATCGGATGGCGGTATCTTTTTTACGTGGCGCGGTTTCCTTTGTTACGTTGTTTAGTTCTGTAATAACTAAAAGTAAAAAGGAACTGCGCCACTTACAATTTTACTGGAAATTCAGGACATCACCTTCATAGACCAGGGTGAAGTTTATAAAAATATATTGCTAAAAACTTTAGTAATTAAGAAGAAGAAACCTTTAAACCCATTCAACGTAAATTCAAATATAAAAATTTTGAGAAATTCAAAATCAGGATCACAACAATGAAAAAAACATTCCCCTCTACCTTTCTGATTCTTATAGTCTGTTTAATACTGAATTTCAGTTGTGATAAGGCCTCCGTTAATCCTGAGTCTGCGCCCGTATATGAACGGGGCCATCTACTGGACACAGAGGAATTAGCCACTTATACACCTGAGCAGATTACACAAATTCTTAATTTTCTGAATATAGACCATAATCTCATATTTAAATACACAGTTAAGGTTATAAAAATTGAGTATCAGACGACGGATTCAAAAGGTACGCTCCTGCGGGCCTCTGGTGCGATCATGGTGCCCGTAACATCGGGTATTATACCAGTACTATCAATAAATCATGGCACCGTCATAAAACGCACCCAGGTAGCATCTGAAGGGGCAATGAATTCTGTAGAAGGTGTTGGAGGGTTGATGACCGCTTCTCTTGGATATTTGACCTGTGTTCCTGATTATCTGGGGTACGGTGTATCGAAAGAGCTTCATCCTTATGTTCATGCAAAATCATTAGCAATTTCTATAATCGATATGATTCGGGCCACAATCCATTACGGCAAGACAGAGGATTTGAATCTATCCGGTCATTTATTTCTTACCGGATATTCAGAAGGAGGGTATGCGACCCTGGCAACACAGAAAGAAATTGAGGAGGACTACAGTTATGAATTTGAATTGATCGCCGTAGCACCAATGGCCGGACCATATGACTTAGCCAGGGTTGTGCATGCTGTACTAAGTCAGGATAACTATCCATCGCCAGTTTACATAGCCTTCATGATGACTGCTTACAATGAAATTTATGACTGGGACCGTCTGGAGGATATATTCAATTCGCCTTATGTCTCCATGATGCCGGGATTCTTTGATGGGACAAGATCCTATTCAGACGTAAACAACCAATTACCTAAAAAGGTCTCAACACTCTTAAAGCCTGAATTTATATCGAATTATCTAAACGGCAGAGAGCCGGAAATTAAAAATGCCATGGAGGAAAACACCCTGCTTGATTGGTCTCCAAATACCCGGATCAGGTTTTTTCATGGCGATGCTGATGAGGATGTTCCTTACAGCAATGTTCTTAATACAATAAACCGATTAACAAACCAGACAGAGGTGGACATTGATTTGGTGACGATCAAAGGCGGGACCCATGAGAGTTCCGGTTTACCCTGCATATTTGGAATGATTGATTGGTTTGAACAAATTAGGAATAGTCAGGATCAAACAATTAAACTCCTCGCTCGGGATGTTAACAAAGAGGTTCATCCACAGATCCTCCATTCTGAAGAAGTGATATCCGGTTAGCCTCTTGAATTAATTATCCTATAATTATTAGCCTGATCTATTCATACCGCAGCGATGTTGCAAACAAATCGTAAATTATTTACCACGAAGCACACGAAGATACACGAAGTTTTTTAATAGAGATAATAGAATTTAAAAATCTTAATTATGAGATATTACTATCATCTCAAAAAAATATAATAATAAATATATCTTCGTGGCACTTCTGCCAAAGGCATCCCCTTGGGAGTGACTCCTTCGTGAACTTCGTGATATAAAAAAACTGGTTACAGAATGTAAAATTTTGCTTAAATAACAAAGTTTTTGGTTACAATAGCACAGCGCAGCCCAAAGGCTGCTCCCTGCGAAAGAGTCCCTTTCACGGGATAAATCAGTGTCGTGGATAAAAACCCTTGTATTGCCTCGTTGTCGCTATTGAGGAGATTCAGAACCGGTAAGCACGAAGAGATACCGCTCCAGAAATGTACCAACCAAAATCAACACAGGAATGCCTTCAACAGGGTTTTCGTATAAGAAAGTCGAATAGACAATGAATATCATGGGCATGAAGATGCCTACAATTATTCGGGTTCCAAAAAACAGAATCTGACTTCCCATCAGTTTTCTTGCCAGTCTATTGGTTTCCTGGCTATGTTTTGAGAGGTACTGAAAGCGGGCATAAAGGATTATTAATTCAAATGTTAACAAGGCGAGTATTAAATATACGAGTTTGTCATCCTGAATTTTTGTAAGATTAAATATATCCAGCAGAGAACAACCAATAAGTATTGCGGCAATATAGAGACTGCCATGAGTTGTCGGATGATACCATCCTGGTTTTTTGGGATTGTAGAGAATTGAACCCAATTTTTTTAATAACCATAATGAGATAAAAAAAGTAATAAGCTCAAGTACATTGAAGTGAAGGTCCACTTCAAATAAAATATAATTGGATAAAAGCAACAACAAATATCCATATTGTATCTTTGAAATCTGTCTCAATCCTGCAAGATCTGTTGCCCCCTTCCTATCATGCAGTCTGCTCCAGATATCAATAATAATAGTGAGTACCAGACCCATTCCTATTAAACAGGGCTGATACCGGAAAAATTGTTCAAGGCGTTCAGCAATGATCAAATCATCCATCGAAGAATAAATATAGATAAATGCAACAATTTGCCAACCAAACAAGAGTGTGGCATAATAGATAAATAGCGTGAGTGTAATCTCACTGATGTTCTTTTTTATCTGCATGGCGAAGAACTAATTATTATCTCACTTAACTTGAATTATTTATAAAAACAGCCACAGCACACAGAGTAATTAATCAGAGTATTTCTCTGAATGCTCCGTGGTTTCATTTTTTAATCCCGTATTATCGGGATAACGCTACCCAGAAATTTGCTTAGTTGCCCGGCTTGCACTTTACGATTAAATTTATCGATTCCTTTCCAGGAAAAAGCTATTTGAGAATTCAATAATTGTTTTAGAGCCTTTACAATCGTGGTTATCTGATTATCAGAAACGACCACTCCGGATACTGTATCCCGTATCGCCATAGCGGCTTCACCTTCAGGTGGAACAATGCCCAGTATTGGCTTTTTCAGTCGTAAATATTCATAAAATTTTCCACCAATTGTATATTGACTGTTAGGCCATTGATTATCCAGAATCAGGCATAAAACATCGGTTAAACTCAAGATCGCCAGGCATTCTTTATGATTTTTATAACCCCAGATTTTAATGTTATCTGAAATATCAAAATTTTTAGCCAGAGTTTTAAGATCTTGTACAGAAGAACCGATGTGATGAAAATAAATATTGATGTTCTCTTTTTTCAGCGCACTAATAGCAGCAAAAAGTCTATGTGGTGTATTCAGATGCGAATACATTGAGCCGGAAAATCCAAGATTTAAATCTCCCTCCATAGGGATATTTATATCTCTGAGATTATAAAAGTCCTCTTCATCATAACCATTGGGTAAGAGGAGTTGTTTTTTCTCTTTGAACCCGGGAATCCTTAAGGCATAATCATCTAATGTACTCTGATAGGCTGATATAATGTAGTCAAGATTATTTAATGCCTCTTTTTCTCGTCTTTGATCCATATAATGGTGAATTCTCGTCGGATGAATTTTATAAGGATTAATCGTCCAGGGGTCCCGAAGATCAAGTATTACAGGGATATCCAGTTCTTTGGTTAAATCAGCAGCCAGAATTGCCAGTGAATAAGGTGGGGATGACAGGATGACTACATCATAGTCGGCTTCATTTAATTCTTTTTTTATATATGATTTGGCTTTTTTATTCCAGGATTCTCTGCTATCCGTCACGTTAAGGAAGGCACTAATCCAGCGTTGCAAATAGCCACTTTTTTTAAAAAATGAGATTTTAGATTTGAGGTTTAATTTTAGACTCGCGCCTGGAACACGAATTATCTTTGTATCGGCAGGAATCTCCTTTAACAACGTCTCGTCTTTGGGATTTTCACCATTATATGTACTGGAAATAACCGTGAAATCCCATCCTAAAGGCTGCAGATATTTAATCAGTTTTACCCAGCGTTGGACACCACCACCACCAGTGGGAGGAAAATAATAAGAAATGATTAATCCACGTTTAACCAAAATTGTTTTTCCAATTCAAGTATATAATCAACAATTATATTGAGATCCTTTTCATTTTCTTCAAAATTTTTATTTTCTGTATCAATACGCAATATTTTAAATCCTTCCTCCTCCGCTTCATCTATCCATCGTTCATAGGCCTGCCCCAGACGATCGAGGTAGTCACGATCGATGGTCTGCTCATAATCCCGGCCACGGCTGAGAATCCGTTCGACGAGACGACCCACAGGAGCTTTTAAATATATGATTAAATTCGGTTTGCGTAAATACTCCACCATTGTCGAAAACAGTATCCTATAGTTATCGTAATCTACCTCGCTCATAAAACCCTGTTCGTGCAGCGTACGTGCAAATATTTCAACATCTTCATAAATTGAGCGATCCTGAATACACGAATCAGGCCATTCACTGATTTCTTTCTGTGATTTGAACCGATGGGAAAGAAAGAATATCTGCAGATGAAAGCTCCAGCGCTCCATATCATCATAAAATGGGGCCAGATATGGATTATCGATCACCTTTTCATAGTAGGCACGCCAGCGGAGTTTCTGAGACAACAATCTTGTAAGCGTGGTTTTCCCAACTCCAATATTCCCGGCAATGGCAACAAAGAGTTTGTTCTTCTCATCAACTGTATTCTTAATCATAGGCCAATACTATTCGACTTTTATTGTATTAGAGTATCTTTATTAAAATGTCACAAGATCTTCATTTCGCTGTAAATTTTTATTTTACTTAGAAGCAAAGATTGTTTCAAGATTTTTTTTACTTATACCTTATACCTTTAATCTTAAGTTTGTTTACCCCAAGTCCCGCAGGTCAGGCAGGATCGTTCTGAAATAAAGCTAATATCAAGGGATAAATATCCATCAGAGAAGTGAGATTTGGTTTTTGTTTGACTGATTTCGCCCACCATACCGCGAAAAAAGCCGGATTAAGCGTGTGGGATTTAGTTCTAAGATCTTCAATATTTCCATGATCACTGGCCACAATGATAGAGGTCTTATTGAAATTTGCCTTTTTTACAGTAGCCTGGATCAGGTCTTCTACTTTGTGGATTTCTTTAATAGCCTGGCTCATATCCCGGGCATGTCCTGCAAAATCCGTCATAAAATATTCATAAAGAATCACATCATAGGATTGGCTCTCACTGGTCAAAATCTCAGCCGCCTGATCTGCAGTATATGCTGGTAAATCAAAGCCTTTTGCTATCAACTCTTCATTGCTATAATCATGATATAGTGCTTTTTTGTTTTTTATCTGGGAAAAATCTGCAAAAGGAAGACCAGCATATATATTCATTTCTGTAGTGGCAGACATATGCTTGTTTTTAAACAGCTCGGGGGTGGTAAAAAATATTGGACGAAAAGCATTCATAAATTTGCACCTGAAACCTTGACGGGTCAGGTTTACAAATAGTGATTTTTCCTGCAGCACAATTCTGAGATCAGCATTTGGAAAACCATAAAGATGCTTGTCAATCAAGGCCGAAACATTTGTGCCTGTATAAATTGTCGTATGCCCCGTGGCGCTTTGAGGATAGCCTGGAATACCCAATTGTGCATCGAGAGGATATTGAATACCGCCATCAGGAAGACCAGATCCACCACTATTAAAAATCCCTGTTTTAGAAAAACAACAGGGATTAAAAGATAGATTCAATTCTCCAACTCCAACACCATCTACAAATATTATTATAAATTTATTCGAAACGAAACACCTCGCTTGTCGTGTATTTTACAGATTGACCATTAACTGTACCACCCTTGTAGCGATACTTTTCAACCGTTTCCAGGACAGCTTGATCGAGGATATCATTGATACCTTTTAATATAAATGCATTATCTACTTTTCCACTACGCGCGACGATGACTCTTATACGGATAACACCGGGTTGTAAAACATTTCTGAGAACATTCGTAACTTTGAATTTTGGTTTAGTTTTATATTCTTTCTTCCCACCATCCAGGAACAGTTCAAGGAATATCTGGTCGTAGTCAATCTGTTGTGCCACGACAGTCCGTGACGTCGGTAATATCTGGCTGGAGGGAGCGTTCGATGCAATTAACGGTTCTGCCTCATCCAGATTTGCGCTGAGACCAAGTTCGTCGCCTCCCAACTCCTCCGTCACCCCACTTTGCGATATGTTTGGGAGAGATGTATCAGCCTTAGTCTGATTTTTTGAAAGGTCCTCCGTGGAAACATTCTTACTATTATTAATAGCAGCCGTATCTATTGGGGTTAAATTCTGTGCAAGCAACCTAAGATTATCCAGACCTGGGCGGCCTGACTTTTTCAGGAACGGTCGGAAATCAACTGGACCAAACTTACTATTGTCCTCTCTGTCATATAAATTCGCAACTATAGATGTGGGATTATCATCACCCCAGGAATTGTTTTCAGCTAATATGGCCTTTGTAGAGTGGTTATAAAAGTTGTACTCTTCATTGTTAAATATAGCATTCTTTCCCGGGTTAAAATTATTATCCTGTGTCAGAGAGCCCAGGTTTGGCTGGGAAAGACTAAAAACAACCACACCGATCCGGTTCAGCGAAATCAGGTTTTCTGTTAATATGGGTTTGGCTCCCAGTTCACATATTATTCCTGCATATCCATTCTCAGAAAGAATATTATTTTTAATCGTCGGCTTAGCTCTTACCTCGGTTTTTATCCCTGTATTATAATTATATCTTACCTCACAATTGCTAACCAGCATCGTACTGTTTTTAATCGAGACTCCATTATATGCATATTCCACAACGCAGTATTCCATTATACTTCCCGTCTTCAGGTGCAGAAATGTCATACCATACCAATCCCCCATTCGCGGTGTGGGTGATTTAGACGAGAATGTAATTCGCTTGCCGGGCAGACCCCGGGCTATTAATGTGCCCCTGATGATTAATTCACATCGTGATTTATCATCTCCACCTTTCTGTAAGTCTTTTCCGGCTTCAAATAATATCTTTGTACCCGGCTCAATCTCCAATCGACTGCCTTTATCAACAATAACATCACCGGCAATAACAATTGTCCCACTCCAACTGGAATTGCCTTTAAGTACTGCACCATTGAATCTTTGGGTTTGCGCAGAAGCAGTCAAACAGATCCACATGACAATCAGAATACTGTGCTGAATCAATTTATTTGTTTGAGGGCCTGAATTTTTCATTATTTATCTTAAAATAGTTATATCATGGAATATGTTCTATCTTGATTATCGACAAATTTCCGGTCAACTTTATAAATATACCCGCTGGATGGTGATGAATCTGTTTTAACTCGCTGATTATTAATGGATTACGCCTAGTTATTAATCCTGGAGTGTTATTTAAATCTCCCCCGTTTTCAAAAAAGAGACGGGTATATAATATATGATGTAAATTGCCAGATGTAAAGTACTTAAATCACAGTTCAATAATAAAAAATACGATGTATTATAGAGAAATTCAGCGGGAGATGAATAATCCAGGCTAATTATATTTAAGTTATAGGCGTATCAGATCTCAAATTCAGCTAATCTTTATAAAAGTCTCCAGAGTGTTTAACAAATCACTTTCTTTAAAGGCCTTGGTTATATACGCATTGGCTCCCAATTCCACACCACGATCTTTATGCTTTTTACCTGCCCTTCCGGTTAAGATCACGATTGGAATACTCTGAAATGACCGTTGTTTTCTGATTTCCTCAATAAGATCGAAGCCTTGCATCTTAGGCATTTCAAGGTCCGTAATGATAATATCAAATTTCACTTTTTTAAGTTCCTCTAATGCCTCAGGTCCGTCTTCGGCTAAAACAGTGGCATATTTATTTTTTTCGAGGACAGATGAAACGAATTTTCTTACACTTATAGAGTCGTCAACGATTAAGGCAATCGGGGCTCTTCCGGAGACTGTTTTTTTCTTAATGCTTACTTTGGCAGGTTTGATTGGACTCTTTTTCTTTGCAGCCATTTTCGGTGTGCTGCTTTTTGATC
>SDBS01005774.1_pt1 | contig 12037 bp, 23 predicted proteins | sample 2277091 | NCBI WGS metagenome assembly SDBS01 (sample SAMN10404972, study PRJNA504765) | marine sediment metagenome | isolation source: marine sediment core GS10_PC15, 163 cmbsf | place: Arctic Ocean: Southern Knipovich Ridge | collected 2010 | reverse complement strand
GAGACGAAGGATGCCTTTGCTCCCATGAGAAAGGATTGGAAGTCGGTCATGAGCGAGCAGATGATGAACGTGAAGGGCATCGACGAGAACGAAGTGCGGGATCTACTGAACCAACTGGGCCAGTAACTATCTGGGAGCCGGGGCGAACCCGGCTCCCGAGGTTGGAGGAGCATGGATGTATAACATTTTAAATATGATCATGTACGAGTTCGCCCATAACGATGACTACCTCACTGGAACGTTCGCGCATGCGAATAAACATGAGGCAAAAGACATGAAGGTACCAACAAGACTGAGGGGCGACCGTCTTGAGTACAACACTCAGTTGTTGAAAGACATGGATAAGAATCGAGCGACACAGTTTGCTGGAGAATTAGTTCATCTAGCTCTCAGTCATCCTGATCGCATGCTAGCTTTGGTCGGAACGGCAGATCGTCTGCGACCGATAGCGGACATCGCGTTCCAATTAGCGACTCATCATACGTTGGAGCATGAGAATCGTCCTGTTGATGAGAAGATTTTCCTCAAGCCAAGCATGATCAAGGGGCCAGATGGCAAACCATTGCCTGACTTCAAGTCGGCAGAGGAATACTTCGCCATGCTAGTGCAGAGAGTCAATGAAGAAGAGATCCCAATCCCTGGTCCGGACGATAGTGAAGGCCAAGGAGAGGGTGAAGGTCAAGAAAAAGGTGAGAAGTTGTCTGACTTCCAGCAGATGGCGAAGAATCTGGGGGTACCTCAGACGATTCAGGATCAAGATACGTCTACTTGGGGGAGTGTACCCAAGAGTTTGCAGGACTATCACAAGATTCTGATGAAGCAAGACCTCCAGAGGAGCCGTGGAAACCTCCCGGCAGGGCTCGAACGACTACTTGAGGAGCTTGAAACCGAGGAGCAAGAGGACTGGAAGCGTCTGATCGACCGCATGGTGGGGTCGAAGTTCGCTATCCGCAGGTACAAAGGTACGTATAAGAAGCCGAATCGGAGGTACGGCGTAGGATTCCTGGGTAAAAAGAAGCTTAAGAGGGGTGCTTTGGTCTATGTGATCGACTCCTCAGGGTCGATGCCTGACCATGCATTGTCGGTCTGTGTGAGCAATGGGAAGCATATTGCCAAGAGATATGGCGCACCATTCCTGTGTTTGGTGGCTGACGCCGCAGTTCATACATCGAAAATGATCAGAACCATGGTCGACCTCGATGAACTGCAGGTGCTTGGTGGTGGAGGAACAAGGTCGGAGTCCGTCTTTGATTACCTACGCGAGAACAATATCAGAACGGATCTCATGGTCTACATCACAGACCTCATGATCAGCTTCCCGGAGGAGCAGCCGAAAGAGATTCGACAGGTGGTATGGGCTGTGACGGACAATCCGGATGCGGAGCAGCCGCCGTTTGGAGACATGATTCACATCAACATGCCGGAGGTGAGCGCATGATCGTACTGATAAAGGACCTTCGAGGCATACGATTACAGAAATGTGTAGAGGATTCTGAGGTTTCCTACACACTCGACAACGGGATGGTGGTCGGTCGGACTGTATGCTGGCCGGCTACCTCCTACAATGTGGGACTTGCCCTGGTCGATCTCGCGAGTAAGGGCAGGATGAAGATGAAGTACAAGCATATGGACGAGTCATTCGACCAGCTTGAACTGGAAGCTGCCCAAGTTGTCGTGCTCCTGAGGAAGCAAGGGTACGATGTCGACAGTGAACTGAGGATTCGAAGGAGGATGGGGAAGCCATTCACGGAAATTACGGATCAACATATCCTGCCCATCATCGTTTCGCATTTGAAGACGTGTGAGGAGAAGAAGAAAGACCCTGAGAATGTCCCGGTCGCCATCGGAATGTTCGAAGATCACATCATCTTCAGGTTCAAAGACAAGGTTGCCTCCGGTACTGAGGAGGGTGGATGCATCTCCATCATTGAGAACAAGAGAGTTGTCTTAACGTTTGGTGATTGGCACTACGTCCCGAAGAATGCAACGACTGGAATGCTGGTTCACTACCTCAAATGTGAGCCGACCGGTGCGAGTTCGGTCAAGGAGTTGTGTGGCAAGGGGCAGATCATGGTTGAAGACGGGGTGATGGTTCAGTGGGGGCTCCAGAATTTGGTGAACCTGGAACAGAAAATAGATTTCACAGATGTTTCAATCGAGGACATCATCGGAGGTGAGCATGTCTGACATTCAGATTGTGGTTTCGGCCACCAATGTCAATACGTTTCTCAAGATCAAGGACGAACTCTTTAATATTTATCGGATTGATTTGACGACAGGGGTCATTCGTGTAGCTCAGGCAAAGACTGCACCGCAAACAGCACTGCGTCCGTTGGAAAACTTGAAGGAATATGGCGTGACATTCGACGGTGTGGTCTGCAAGATCGCTGAGACCAAGACGTTCAAGGAGATGAGCAGGATTATTGAGGGGGAGTTGGTGAAGGAATTGAAATACATCAGCAGCACGCCAGTGATTACGACCGATGGATACCAACCCTGCCTCAAGGTGAGAGAGAATTCAGCCATTGGAGTGAAGCGCACGGACGATGGGTATGAAATCTACGACGCCTTCAAGAAGATTACGGGCAGTTACCATCCCTTGGTCACGGATCAGTGCTACTTCAACGACTCGTTTAGACTCCTGATGCCTGTCCCACAGATGCTGCAGCACGTTCTCACGAATTTAGGGTGGTTGGCTGACCCTTATGACTGGGAGAAGTTCGAGTTCGCAGACCAAAAGAAGTGGGTTGAACTCCCTCCGATGTCATGACCTGGGGGTTTCAGCCAGTAAGTTTCGCTTGGTATCGGATTCGTCACTACAAAAAAAGAACATGGTATACAGGACCACTCGGTCCTGGGATTAAAGCCATACCCTTATCTATCGGTGACGCAGTGTTCCAGAAAGTGCCTCGGCCTTTGAACGGACAAACATATATCCAACGGTTTCGTTTACGCATGGCAAGAGGACAACCTGCGGTACACCTGGGAAAGAAGTTCGGCGACCGATGGTACTGGCTTCATACGAAAACAGGACAGGCTATTCTCAATGGCCTGATACCAAGGAGGGATCATGCAGGAAGGAACGCCAATAACATTTAAGATGCATCGGCGCAGCAAGCGTTCGAAGCTGCCTGGATTTAGTAATAGCGAACACCTCGGAGTCTTTGTCTCGACATTTAATAAAACGATCCATGATCAGTGGCGGCCTAGTTACATCGAACACAAAGCTAGGGTCTATTCTCCACACAGCAGACAGCTTCATACCTGTGATCTCCATGCGGTGAGGACCTTGGATAACAAGATGTTTGATCCCGATCACATTGTGGTTGTTCATTGGGAAGCTCTGGCCAAAATCATGCCTCTTGAACTCATGATTACGGATCAATTTATAACCGAACGGATACATAACATTCAGTTTCGTTCTCGATCCACTCACCTGATAGACATCCTACCCAGAGGTTGGCCGAAGAATAAAGAGTTTCGCAAGGCCGTAGAGTCTTGGACGCAACGACCATGTTGGATTACAAGTGCAACAAGTCATGACAGGGAGAATGTTGTGGGATATGAGGACTGCATTATCAATGCGAATACTGATAGCGCGTCAGTGCTGAGGAGAACCGAGGCTGTGTGGAAGAAAGATGGTTGGCTTTATTATGATCCGGCATTAAAAGAACAACACTGGCAGACCGAAGCTTGTCGTCTGTTACAAAAAACGATGGAACACTATGAAGCTGCGAAGAGAAAGGGATTTAAAAAGGAGGAAACAACGTGAGTAACGAAGTTGAAAATAAGATACGAGAGATTGTCGATGGGTTGTTGGAGGACTTCAAGGCTCCCGACTCGTTAGATCGCATGGCTGTGCATATTATTCCCATTGATGACCGTCCGTGCGCCCATTGGTCATTCATGAATCGACTGATCGTGAGACACCACAAGACGGAAGACGCAAGGGGATTTAATCAGTGGAATGATCTTGGCCGTCAGATTAAGGGCGGGTCCAAAGCAATTCACATTGTCATTCCCAACATCAGGAAGGTGAAGGAGAAGGATGTCAAGACCGGGGAGGAGAAGGAACGAACGATGACCATTGGGTTCTTTCGTAGACCGGTTTTTAAGTTAGAGGATACAACGGGGAAGCCCGTCGAGTACCCAGTCGTGACCCCGGTGAAGACCCCACCGCTACTAGGTGTAGCGAAAACCTGGGGCATTGACGTGAGGTATGGGCCGTATCTCGATTCATGTTTGGGATGGGCTGATGGAACAACGGGAGAGATACGCTTGGCGTCTCACGATGACAAAGTATTCTTCCATGAGTTAGTTCATCTGGCTCATCAGAAGTCATCGAAGAAGAAACTTAAAGCTGGGCAGGACCCGAAGCAGGAGATCATTGCTGAGTTTGGGGCAGCGATTCTCATGCGGATGTACGGGATCAAAGGCGAGGGGAATGCCTACGACTACATCAAACAATATGCCATGTACATGGCGAAAGAAGATGTGGTTCGAGCCTGTGGTTCGGTCCTCAAGCAAGTCGAACAATCAATCCGCGCCATCATCCTCACGGATATGGGGGAGGAGGAAGCATGATTACTTGGCAAGTTGCTGCAATACTTTTAGGATTCTTCACCATGGTTGCAGCCGTTGGTCGTAAGGATCCGAGTGCAGCCGCGTTTATTATCTTTGTCACTGTCGTCGGTGGCTGTGTATCTACTTGCGTAGTTGTGAATTAGGAGGACATCATGGGGCTTGACATTAATCTGTACTGGTATAAAGACCTGAAAGCGAGTCAAGAACGGGAAGCAAAGTATGAAGATCGGAGTTCAGAAATCTTTAATGATATTTATAAAAGGAGAAAGCGAGTGAAGGCTGAAGCCTTCGACGATAAGGAAAACGCCGAACTCAATAGGCGTCAGTCCGAACTTGCGGCAGCGCTCGGCGTTCAAGACGTTGAAGACATGAAAAATAATATCTATCTGGGAGAAGACTTGCCAAGTAACAAGAAGCGAATTAGTTTCCCATCCGTGCGCCATCCGGAAGAAAAGTTATTTAAGATCGGCTACTTCAGGAGTTCATACAATGATGGTGGCATTAACTCTGTGGTTTCCAATGCCATTGGTGGCGAGGGATTACATGACATTTTCCGGCACCTTGAAGACGACTATGTGTTCAGTCCTGAATGGGATACGTCATTAGAATTAGCTATTGATATGCGGAATGCATACGTGGCTCACCTCAAGAAGTCTGGATCAATTCGAGTCACATCTATCAATCCATTAAGTCTCAATAATCCTGCAGTAGATAATAAAATTCATAGTGAACGGGATGCCTTGAAAGTGTTCATGGAACAGCTTGCAGAAAAGAAAAAGGAGAACAAGAAAAATAAGGGCAAGCCCGATCCGTTTGGATTCTCAGAGGACTTCAGCAATCTTCATGGCGACTTCTTCTTGGGGAAGGAACCAATGAAAGTCCGTGCCCTTTTACATGGGAAGGCTGAGGTGGGTCAAGGTGTTGGCGTCTATATCGTGTACGAAATTCCTGAGAGAGAACCCAAGGACGATCCCTACGTCGTCTCCCTTGATGTCGTGGTCGAAACATGTGAATGGGTACTGACTCAGAAGGATCCACAAAACTATTACTTACACTGGAGCGGATAACAGGAGGTTACGATGTCGAATGAAACAGAAGTACCGCCAAGGTTATATGGGCTGGAGAGCAAGGGGTTTACAGATCAACCACAGGTACTAGAAATCTTAAGTCCGTACTGCAACACCCAAGGGAGCCTCACGCACTTCGATGGGGTGCCAGCGGGGAAGGCTGCGGATCTTATGAAGCTCTGTCCCAAGGCCATGATAGGGGACAAGCAGAATGATGCCCCGACCTTCGGGAAAATGATTGAGGTCGGATTGAAGTTCGGTCGCGTCTGGTTCCACGGTTACATCATAAAGTCTGAACGCGAAGATGAACGGATTACTCTCGAAGGATTCTATGCCCCACTGGATATTGCTGAGGCTGTGAAGAAAGAGATGTTGACCGAGGCAGGAGTCAGAGCCCCGGACGAATGGGGGGAGCAGGACTTCGCGGATGTGGGGAAGGTGAAGCGAGCGTGGTGGGACTAAGCTGCATGGTATAAAGATCGTGGGTGAGGTTAGGTTCTTGGTTGCCCTACCAGCAACCTTCTTCTTTCCTAACTGAACCACCGGGGATCCTGAGTACCGCGAGGCTCAGGTAGGGTCGTTCCCTACTCCATCCCCGGTTCGGTATTATCCAACCAACTAATTATGGAGGTGTCATGAATCTGATTTGTCCGAAGTGCCGGTCAGGGTATGTGAAGTGCGTGAAGTGCGGGGCATTATATCCATGTGGGAAGGCTTCACACTGTCCTCGTGAAATATGTCAGGCCATGAACTCGCCGCTCGAATGTCTGTGCGGATTCATCGCGATGAGTGATTTAAAAGGCGTACAACCATACAGTCAGAAGACTCTTAAATTTATATTGCAGGAGTAACCATGATCTATGTGACCTCGGACCAGCACTTTAATCACCAAAGGATTATTGCGTATGCCAAACGTCCGCATAGAACCGTGGAGGAAATGGACCGGGACTTAATCCGTAGGTTCAACGCTCGGGTCACGGATGAAGACCATACGTTTATCGTCGGTGATTTCATGCTGGCAACCAAAGGGAGAGTCCGTCAGGTTCTCAGTAAGTTACGGGGGGAGAAGACGTTACTCCAAGGCAATCATGATCCCGATGGATTGGCCAAGATCGCGGGATTGATTATCGAATTCGGTGGGTACACGATCGGGATGGTCCACAACCCTGAGTCTGCCATCCAAGGGAATATAGATTTTAATCTAACGGGACACGTCCATATCCTGTGGAAGCATTGCAGGGTTGAAGGCATGCTCTGCATCAACGTGGGGGTGGACGTTTGGGACTATGCCCCAGCATCGTTACCGGAGATCATTAAATACCGGGAGCGTATACGGGAGGAACAGAATGATTATTCAGTTGGGGACGGGGACGACCAATCTCAATGAGCGTGGGAACAAAAAGCTCTTTATAAAAGTATTAGATAGTGACCTATGGATACTCAATAAAATAGATCTGTTAGCTAAGGAACCGTACATGAGGTTTCTTAAAGTGGAAAAGCCAGTAGTTTTTATTCCTCAACCCCTTAATGTCTATACAAATGAACGCATCCCTTTACATCAGCAATTAATCGAGAAGATCCAGTGGGGCATGGAGCAACCAGACCTTGGCATTGTCATACACAAGGCGGTCGTCGCTCGCATCCAGCAGTCGATGTCTCTAGAGGAAGCCAAGGATTTAATTAATAAGCTGGCCAAAGTACATGCTGAAGGTCCAATTCTTAATGGCTTCTTGAGTAGTGCCAATGGCAGACTGTATTTAACGGGTAAGGATGAGCAGGGTTTAAACATGGGCTGGGGATGGAGACTAGAACGGACGAGGGAACGTTGGGTTAGAGCGTGGGGAGACAAACATAAATTAGTGGGTGGTAATTATCTCGTCACCCGGCAGTTGTCGCGTAGGGTTCGACCTATTACTGAGCAACGGGTTCACCTCTCAATGTTTAGCTCGCTACTCATTCCCGTTGATGAATTTAAGGACTCATTGATGAAAGACTTTGGGAGCTTCGCCGATCCATATTCACTTGAACATCGGAGGCTCACGAAAATGTTGGCCGGTAATTGTGTGGACATTCCGTTGGTAAGGACCGGGCAACAATTAAAATTAAATATAACAAGTAAGTAACACGGTCAGCCTGGGGGGGTATCCCCCACACACAGCGGGGCTCTCGACGGCTATTTCCCATGCATCGTCTGCTTTCCGGACACTAACCAATACTTTAGGAGGTTCCCATGTACGTTGTGATTTTAAGTTTCGACCACCGAGATCCTTTGTTACTTGATACCATCCTTTGCATCGTATCCAAACGGTCAAAGGCTGACATGCTGGCCGATAGATGACCTCAAGGACGGGTAATGACCTTACGAGAAGCGAAGAAATACTGTGACGATTTAACTTACCCAGGCATTATTCAACATCTATTAATTAATTAGGGAGGTTCCATGGCCAAACGTAAACGATCTGATTACCATAGTCAGTCACACGTCATGAATAAAATACCGTTGTGGCATGTGACGTGTCTTATAGGAATACCCGGCCTGACTCTCACACATCATCGAGTCATGGCAATTAAACGATTCCAAGATATTGAACGGCGACTGAGGCGTGAATTTAAATCAAGACCAGGGCGCTATCGACTGATAGAAATTGTCTCAGCATATAAAGAAGACTACTACCCAACTGTCCAAAGGGGGGAAAGCGATTACTCAAATCAGTAACATCCGGGGAGGTAATTACTATGCCAAAGTTCATTGTCAGTGTGCGAGAAGTTCATGTCCAGCCCTATGAAGTCGAGGCTCAGGATAAAGAAGCGGCTATTAAAGTGGTGCGTGATGGTGGAGGTGACATTGATGACGGTGCTTTTGAATACAGCCATACGTTAGATCCAGAGTTTTGGACGGTGGAGGAAGTGCCGGTCGATCTTGATGAGCAGGAGCAAGTTGATAATTATGAACGTCAATTAAAAGCTGCGCGGTTAGTCTTGAATAATCCTGGTTCGGGCAAGCTATGGAAAGCCTATGAAGTCTGGTGTGAGGGATTGGAATTAGACCCTGCCGATGCTGATAACGAAGCCCGGTTTAAAGAGCTTGAGAAAAAGATTAAGGAGGGAGCATCATGAAACGTCTTGCCTCAGTTGAAAATGACGAAGTGCAATTAGAAGTTATCGAATGTGATTGCGGGTATCACATGGGCATTGATGCAACATATTTGGATCAAGTTGGAGATCTAAATATTCAATGTCCCGCATGCAAAAGAATTATTAATACCAAGGAGGTGTGTCCAGAATGATTACTCGTGACTGGTTATCATTCGGCAATCGTAAGTACAGAAAGAAATACGGGACATCGTTGTTAACCTTTGGGCTTCCAGCTTATAAGTCCCGCAGCGGTTTCATGGTCTGTCCAGGGGCGAAGGACTGTATTGCAGGGTGCTATGCGAGGCAAGGGTTTTATATGATGAGTCCTTCAAGGAAGCTACAAGAAGCCAGGCTTAAACTGACGCAGGACACGAGGTTCGTGGAGATTATTAGCGCCGAGATCCAGAGGCGGAAACCGAAGTACATACGTATTCATGATGCTGGGGACTTCTACTCCGTCAGGTATCTACACCATTGGATTAGTATTGCGCTGATGAATCCCCAGGTATTCTTCTTCACCTACAGCAAGATGCTGCCCGTTATTAAAGTCGCTGGTTCGTTACCGGACAACCTGAAGATTGTATTTTCTGAGGGTGGGAAGTTCGATCACATGATTAACCGGGAGCAAGATCAGTTCTCGCGCATCTTCAAGACGGTCAGGGAGTTACGTAGCGCTGGCTTTGTGAACGCCAGCCACGAGGATATGAAACCTATTAAGGCCGGGGTTAAGAAGCTGGGCTTGGTCTATCACGGGATTACAACCAGGGTATTTAGCACAGGAGGATGTGATGCAAAAGGATCGGGAGTTCAGCTTTCCAACGGAGTACGCCAAGTTCAGGGGGGGAAAGGATTCAGACCCGCGACCGCTGCAGTTGTGCCGTCCGTGTCCATGCGGGTGTGATACGAGGGGCGGCGTGAAGGGCGTTGGATATATTTCGGGAGGGACTGATAATGTGTTTGCCACCGTGTGGATTCAGAATGAGGAAACCTATAAAGCGATTGCTGCAGTCTTCTTCTCACACGGCTTGCTGGTTCAAGATGAAAGCCAGGATCTAGCACACGCCTAAGGAGGTCATATGCCTACAGAGTTATATCTTTATATTGTTTTACATCATCATCGGCATGGACAAGATATCTTTCCGGTCATGGCCGAATATGATATGCAAGCTATTGAGCGAGCGAAAGAAAATCCCGACATGGATTTTGAAGAAGAACGGGAGGATGAATATCTAGAAGCATTCGTAGTGGACATTCCGAAGGGATATAAATTAATTAAGGAGGTCACATGAAAGGCGAATGCAAACTTTGGTTATCGGATACCCAGCAATTTATTTGTTTCCCATCGGCTAAGACAGATCCTCAAGGCGTTGAATACGTCCGGTTTACCAGTAGAGCAGGACATGAATTGTTGTACTACGACCAAAAGGAATGGGCTGATGAACCGCAGGAAGTGATGGGTGCGATCATGGGCGCACTATTAACTGGGGCAAGATTAAATCGTGGACGCAATATGAAAAAGAGATTCCGATGAGACTCACTGAAGCTCAACAGATACGTGCCATCCGACTATTAAGGGATGCTCATCACACGATCGATATCTTATTCGCCATGCGTATTCAACGATCCCCAAGAGTCAGGACGTATCTCCCATCAGAAAGCGGAATACCATGGACGACACTTAGGGCTATTCATTCATTCAACAATGAGGTTAAAGAGGATGAGAGGGAGAGGAGGTTGCCATGAAGATTTCAAGGAGGTTTAAATGCCATACGACACAGTTAATATCCCATTGAAAGATCCAGCACCAGCGCCATGGGTATTTGATGGGCTGACCTTGAGGGATGCCAATGGCCGGCTGATTGGTAACGTTGCTGACTGGTCTGAGGAAAACATTCACTTTGTTATCAACTGTATTGGTGTGCGGTATAAAGACACGAAGGAGAAGCCATGTTAATAAATCGTATTACTCTGGGCCGAGCATTGCGTCGTGCCGTGGTCTTGCAGGACTTGCTTCAGGACATGGCCAAGATTCAGAAGCGTAAGAAGCAAAGGAATTATGCGGAGTATGCGCTGGGTGATGCAGCCGAAGCCATGAAGGAATGCGTGAAGAAGATTAACTGGGCGAAAGAAGAATTGCATTTCCAAAAAGTCTTGGACTCGAAACATGACAGGGATTGAAACGATTTTCATTACCTTCATTGCCATCGTTGGAATCGCCTTCGTGCTCTGCATCATCTTTTTAGATTGGGTACCTGGACATGGGCTCTATTGCCAGACACACTTTAAACATATTGATCTAGAACCAGATTCAATTTTTACTACCGAAGAGATCAGCAGGGTACATGCTACAGTGCGCGTCTTGTTTTCTCCGGTTAGCCGGTACTTTCGAAGGAAGCAAAGGGAGGTGCGGTTATATAAGTTTTGGGATGGGGAGCAGGACGTGACGAAAAGGGTTGGAGTATTGCTGGGCCGTCAATTAAATGAGGACGGAGAAATCATTCATGACATATTCCGGGAGTGGACTTTCTCTTCTCCGGAGATGGAGTTGCTTGATTGGGTTTCAGTCTTTCGAGTCAGTGACATCATTAAAAATCGTTTGCGATAGGAGGTTGCATGAAAAAGATTAAAGACTATACGTTTAATTGGTTGTTGAAAGTATTGGCAAGTGCCATCCATGAGATCTCTTTGAGGATGAATGATGGCATTGCCGAAAGCGATCAAAAGAATTGGCACTCATATACCTGCATAGCTTTTCGTCTGGTACCAAACAAGCCTACAGAGTCGGAGAATATTACTTATTACTTCCGGGCCATGCAAGAAGCAGACTTTGCTGTCAGGGTAGACCATGGAAAGAAGCCGACGATCGTCAAGCATCGATGGTTCCCGTATGCGGTTGATCCGAAAGCTGACCATCTAAAGCCAGTATAGGTTAATAGATGCGACGGCTAAGGTCGGTAGTTGCATTAGGATTCACAGCCCCATTAATCGGGAAAGGATTATATGGTCGCGATTGTCCTGGCCATTCCCAAAGACTTCATTGTCCTCACTGTCATAGGACATTAAAAGCCACGATTGTAAAGACGGCAGTCTTAAAAGGGGAAGACGTTTATGAGTTTAGGTGCGAGTGTATGTCGCCTCAGTCGAATGTCATGGGCACAACACGGCTTTGTGCTCCACCAGAAAGCCACTTCTTCACCTGCCCGTTCTGTGCTGGCCGGGGGTATCGTCGATATAGAATACGGTGTCCATAC
>SDBS01005773.1_pt1 | contig 12037 bp, 10 predicted proteins | sample 2277091 | NCBI WGS metagenome assembly SDBS01 (sample SAMN10404972, study PRJNA504765) | marine sediment metagenome | isolation source: marine sediment core GS10_PC15, 163 cmbsf | place: Arctic Ocean: Southern Knipovich Ridge | collected 2010 | reverse complement strand
GAGAAATCCAATGCTCTAAGGCATTCAGAGCAATCAGGAATTCGGCTTCAAAACGGTAATACTGGCGCACGACTACAGTACCAAGCGCTGAAGGGATAGCTAACAATACCAGGATGAAAAAGATATACACAATACGGACTGCCCAAGGGCGCGACAGACGGGTGCGGCGAATCAGAAGGCGAATCACAGGGTTCAATAAATAAGCCAACAAAGCCGCGCTGATCACTGCACTCAGCATTGGCATGAACACAACCGCCAGCAATACTATCCCTGACAATACGATGACGATTGCCAATACTTTTTTCGTAGATGACCAGGGTGTGTATGTCACCGTATTACCTCTTTTTGATTTATCCTAGAGTCGAATGATCTTAGAAAATGGGTGCCTTGTATGCACGAATGTTTCAAAATGAAATGCGATCTTGTTCAGGGCTGGTTACCTAATTGGATACTAACAGTCATTTGAATGAAGCAGCAGATATGCCAAGAATACACCCAGCATGAAAACGCTCAACAACATCAACCCAACGAGAATTTGATCATAAAAACCTCCCCCTGGATACCCTCCCGCTTGCGGAGGGGAGGAGAGCGGAGAGGTGCGCTTTAATCGGAAGACCCATGACATACCCGTATGCCTTACATCCCTACTCCATGCCGGAATAGCAGCAGTATTCCCCCAACGAAGGTGAGTATGATGAGCAGCGCGTCCAGTTCGATGAACCATAACTTCCGCTCCAGGCGGGCCAGGTTGCCGATGAGACCCAGGTTGATTAACAGGAGCACGATTAATCCGGCAATCGTAAAATTAGTGTTGATGTCGCTGAACAAAAGACCTTGGACGTAAAACCCATCGGTGATACCCAACGCCAGCATGTTAAAGACGTTGCTGCCAAATAAATTGCCGACTGCCATATCAAAAGCGCCCAGGCGGACGGCCACCAGCACCGCGACCATCTCCGGAATCGAGGTGACAAATGCAAACAGGGTCATGCCTACCAGTCCCGTTCCCAGTCCGGTGATTAGAGCGATCTCTTTTGCCGCCAGTACCAACCAGGGCGAGATGACCACCAGTGCCGCCATGCTAACCACAAAACCGGCAACAGCGTGCCTCAACCCGATGCTGGGAACATCCAGCTCGACTCCCACAGGGGCGCCGCTGTGGCGGCTTTCCTGCCATATAAGCCACATGCCGCCCATATAGACGAGGATCAAGAGCAGGCTGTCCACGCCCAGCCAGCCGATGTGCCATGGGATGCGCGCGAAGACAAAAAACGCAGCCATCCCGGTGAGCAGCGTAGCCACGGAGGCTGTCAAGGCGTGGTTCATGGCCACCCGGCGTAATATCCGCACCTGAATGTAGGTGATAGACATCAAAGCCAGGATAAGCATGTTGAACATGCTGCTACCAAAGAGATCGCCAGCAGCTAGATTGGGCAACCCCAGGCGGACGGAACTGATATTGGTGATGATCTCGGGCGCGGATGTGCCCGCTGCCAACAGCAGTGTGCCGACGAACATACCGCTTAACCGGGTGCGCGCAGTGATGACATCGGCGTACTGAGTCATCTTGAAAGCTACGAAAACAATACCCGCGGCACTCAACATAAATTGGATCCATGCCATTAGGCTGTCTCCTGCTCTTCCGTCGAGGATATCGACGTTTTGTCCAACCCCCAAACCTGTCCCACTGGTAAGGTGAACAGAATGCCGGTATCGGGTGTATTAAGGTTGCCCACAATCACTTCGGTGGCCCGTGCGACGCGCTGAATAGTCTCTTCGTCTACGATCGAGAACAACGTATAATGACTATACTTGCTGGTTTGCGACAGGCGGCGAAACCCCAGGAAGGTTGGTAGACCACCCTGTTCGAGCAGCCGGTGTACGCCAGTGCTCTCCAGTACCGTGATACCGCGCACGCCCGCGTCCATCCAGGTCTCCAGCACCTTGTCGAGTTGATCGGGGTTGTCGAGGACAAATATCATCATATACATACGCTTATCTTCTCCTGTTGATCCTCATTGGCATAATCCATCCGCAGCAGGATGGTCATGAGATTCATCGTGATTTAATTATCCCAGCCCCGGCTGCCAATTCTTGGGGCTCGGTTGAAGTCCTAAAGCTCTAACAATCCCTGAATCAAGTCGTTTCATCTCCGACCTCCACGAGCGCCAAGGATACCTCCAGCAGGTTCAAAACAAGACGATTTGAGTCTTTTTAATCATCTTCGGGGTTCCATCCTGCCCGAACAAGATCCCTCGTGTGTGTATAAAGTCCAATCCATAGCCATGCCTGCGTAGCCCAGGGCGATGGACAAATCCAACCAGAAGCCGCTGCCGCCAGGGTGTTCCCCGATCAACAGCACGACCAGCGGCGCCAACACCAGCATGTTAAAGACTTTGCTGCCTAATGACATTCTTAAACTTTCAGGTAGCAAGTTTTATTCCTTATAAGTAGCGTACCCACACGTACACGCTGGCCATTACCAGGGATAGGAATGTGGTTATGACACCATAGCGCAGGAAGAGACCAAAGCTTATTGGATGCCCGCTTTTTTCGGCCAGGTTGGCAACGACAACGTTGGCTGCGGCACCTACAAGTGTAGCGTTGCCCCCCAAACAGGCGCCCAAAGCAAGCGACCACCACAACGGCCCTACTGGCATGGCCTGTCCCAGGCTCTCTACCACTGGGATCATCGTAGCCGTGTAGGGGATATTACCCAAAACACCAGAGGCAACAGCCGAAAGCCAAATCAACAACATCGAAGTCATCTGGAGGTTACCATCCGTCAGGCGCAGTGCTGCCTGAGATACAACATCGATGATCCCCACTTCCACCAACGCCTCCACCACGATGAATAAACCGATGAAGAAGAAGAGCGTAGACAACTCGATTTCTCGCAGCACGTTATGAAGGTCATTTCGTCCCCACAGTATCAGGACTGTTGCACCCGCTAAAGCAATGGTGGCTGGCTCGAGATGCAGGGCGCCGTGAAATAGAAGACCCAGGACCACACCGGCCATAACTACCAGAGATTTACGCAGCAATGGACCGTTGGTGATCAATTCTGTGGTATCCAGAGCCTCGATGCTCAACGGATCGATTTTTGCAACTTGTAGATCCTTCTTAAAAAGGAACCAGGACAGCCCGATAAAGGCAATCAGGATTAGTATTACGATTGGAGCCAAGTTGGCAGCGAAGGTGACAAAATCAATGCCACCGGCACTGCCGATAAGGATATTGGGCGGATCACCGATCAGGGTTGCAGTACCCCCAATGTTGGAAGCCATAACCATGGCAATCAGAAAGGGCACCGGGCTGATCCCCAGTCTGGCTGTAATAAATATAGTCACCGGCGCCATCAATATCACCATGGTCACATTATCGAGCAGCGCTGAGGTGACAGCCGTCACCAGCACCAGGATGACCATGATTCGGTAAGGGTTTCCCTTACCTAGCTTGATACCTTGAATGGCGATCCACTGAAAGAGACCCGTCTCGCGCAACACAATGGCAATCATCATCATACCTACCAGCAAGAAGATGACATTCCAGTCAATCGCGTGGAAGGCTTGATCCTGGTCAAGCACGCCAGTGAGAATCATAGCCATCCCGCCCAACAGAGCTGCGATCGTGCGATCTACCCTATCAGAGACGATTAAAGCATAAGTGATCAGAAAAATGACTGCGGCCAGCAAGGTTGGGTTCATAGTGCGCCATCCTCGCTGCTCACTTCATCCTCACTCTCCTTGCAGCAGATCGCCAGGAGTTCCAGCAAATTGATGTATCCCACCACACGATATAGATCATTCACAATCGGCAGTCCTGTCAGATCGTTCTCATGCATGCGTTTGAACGCGTCCTTAACAGTTTCCCCTTGCTTCACCCAGATGGGATCTTGCATGGCATCTCCTGCGGTACGCATATGACTTCGGTCAGCAAATTCCATCGCCTCATCCATGTCGCTGATTTCGCTGAGAAATTCTTCCGGCAGGATATGGAAGAATATATTGTCAGCAAGAGCGCGTAATCTAAGCAGCCCCACCAGCCGACCGTCTTCAGCCACCACGCATGCCACGTGAACATTGGGGTAGGTCAGCATTTTTTTGGCAATATCCTCCAGAGGGGTGTCCGCATTGACAATGGTCGGTTCCAAATTTAAGATAGCGGCCACTTCTTCAACTGATTTGTTTCGCAGGATATCAAAATTCGACCACACAGCGAGCGGTAATGCCTGCTCATCCAATTTTGGCATCACTTTCTTCAAGCCCTTCACCTGGGCGACAGGCAACACCAGTAACAGACCGCTGTCAGGCCGGTCAAAACCACCTACCACTCGTTCCGCTTCAGCAATAGTCCGAGCCAATAATTCATCGTCTTCGATAGCGGTAAAGAGTGTACGCCGGCGCACTTCTTTGGCTTCGAACAGGTGATCGAGGCTCCCAAGTCCCACCCGGTTGAGCCAAGATTCCACCCGATATGCTCCCATACTTTCCATAATCGTCGTACCCGGTACGCCGATCGACCGCCAAGCTTGGAGTAGATCAGGCATACGCGTCAGGTCATCTAAGAAAACGATCAATAAGTGTGTCATCAGTTCCTCTTTTATGTTTATTTAACTAAGGCTAATCGGCATCCGGCATCCATAGGGCGGATGCTTAAGAACGGATGCTTTGGCATGCGGCATTCAAAAAACGAATGCTTAAGAACGAATGCGGCATCAAAAAAGCAGATGCTTAACGGATGCGGCGATTACGCGGCGGTCACACATCCAGTTTGACAGGTGTGATAAAACCCTCCGGCTTGACGGTCAGTACAGAACAATTCACCTTGCGCAGGACCTTTTCAGCGGTGTTGCCTATGAACAAACCGGCGACTCCAGTGCGGCTCACCGTACCCATGACGATTAGTTCGACTTCCTTCATCTTTGCCAGTACGGGGATTAACCTCCCCGCTTCCCCTTTCAACATATACACCTGGCGCTGCAGGTCTTCTAAAGGGCGTTTCCCCAGAAGTGTGATAAGCCACCGTTTATGTGCTTCTTGGATTTCTCGAACCAACTTGTCCACCTCCTGTTTAGGCAACCTGGCTCGCCCGCTTCTCAACATAGACTCGCCGAATACGTTCCAGGCATGGATGATAATAAGTTCACTGCGCTCCGAGCGAGCCAGCGAAGTTGCCAATTCCATAATCTTGGTATTTAGCGCATTCCGCACTTCATCATGCGGGATTGGGTCCACCGCGGCCAGGATGCGGGTGTAGCGAGCGGGCTGATCCGGCTTAATGACCCAAACCGGGCAGGGACATTTTCGCATCAGGTGCATGGTGGTTCTGCCAAACAATATCTCCTTCAATCCGCCCCCACCCTCGGCGGCAATCATCACCAGATCGTGTTCATTGCGCAATACTTCCCGGATGATTTCTAGGAAGGGCGTGCCATATAGAACTTTGCCATCGACCTGGACCTCTGCTTGCCGGATGGATGCGATAATTTTCTCTAAATAGTGACCCTCTGCTTCGGCGATCTGTTCCTGAATACCCATGTGTGATACCCCCGAGGCCGGGATCAACGACACAGGGGATAAAGCCTCCAGCGTATCACTGATAAGCTCGGGATCATATACCGGTCCCAGGGTAATCTGTGCAGGAACATCGGGGGACAGTTCTTCAATGATGTTAATCCCAGGCACTTCAACATCGACCGGCTTCAAGACAGCCGGTGTGGACATATCCTGGGGTAATTCTTCTGAGAACGTTATGACCGTCAGGGACGACTGGTTTCTATGGACCAGGCTCACGGCCCGCTCGATGAGCACCTCACAATCATTCTTACGATCAATGACGATTAAAATGTTTTTAAAGCGTTGCATGAAACATTCCTCCATATCTACTCGAACAACCAACAAAACTTATCCATTCAAGATTAACATAACCCGGACAAGCCGGAACCAAAAAGGGAAACAAAAATCTAAGTAAATCTACATTTTCCTGCACAAAAAACAAGAATTTAACTGATAAGGTACTAATATAAACGCTAATATCGCAATATTAATGCGATGCTCTGATGTGTCTCAAGCGCACCGTTATCCACAAATGTGACCTGCCCGCTCTGCGCCAGCACATGTTCGATGAGTTCATCCACAGCGTCATCAATCACATCGGGGGCTGTGGAGTCGTCCGCCGGACGAAGGTGAAGACCGCTGGCATCCAGGCGAGCTGGGTAACGAAAATCCTCTTCAACTAACAGGGTCGCTGCTCGTCCTTCCTTCGCCGTCCGCCACGCTTCACCAATCCCGGAAGCATACTTGCGGGTGCTGACCGCCGCGTCCAGCGCCTTGAGTGCATCTTTGCGTTGGCTATCAAGATAACTCTGCACCAACGACCAAACCTGCGCTGCCATTTCGTGGGCAGGAGTCTTATCGTGATTGCCGGGCAGTGTAGCGATGATCATTTTTTTATGCTTCGAGACTTCATTGAAAAAAGCTAGAGAGCGATCCACGCCAACCACAACCAGAGGCAGTGGGTCGGTCACCGCTATATGTCGAAAGGCAGCATCCACCTGGCGAAAGAACTGTCGATGTCGTTCATCCCTATAGGCTGACTTTCTTTTACCAAAGCCGAACGGCAGCGGGGCTGCGCCCCCGGGTCCTGCATGGATCATGGGAAAACCGTTCTCGGTAATTTCCACCAATGTGTCGCCCAGACCTTCATACAGACGGGTCGGTTTCTCGCTCACCACCAAAACCCAATAGCGTGGACTGTGGTTGAGCGCAAACACCAGATCTCGGGTAGCGAAAGTCTCATCGATCACAACCTGTTCCTTAACGGGAAACGGCAGGTAGAATTTTCGGTCAACATCCTGGTTCACAAACAGAGCCAGACCGTCCAGGGCGCAGCGATAATCAATTTGTGCAACCAGCGCATCCAACCGGGTTAGCAGAGGCTCGATATCCCGCCTGGGGAATTCTGACAACAATCGGTCAGTGGCTTGTTTGACCAGGTTTTTTACCCGGATCTGGTCTGCACGGTTGTGCGGTGCATCCCTGTGGGTCGGCAGCAAAATGGAAATCGCGGGGTAACCCTGGATGGATTGCAGGTGTTGAACTTCTAAACGATTCATTTGACCTCCATGAAAGAAATATATCCAATATTGGATATCCCAACGAACATCCCTCTATAGTGAATTGGTTAAACAGGCTGCAGCCTACTTGACTATCAATACCGGACACTTGGCGCGTTGGGTTACAGCCATACTGACGCTGCCCAGGATATCGCCTTCCCATATGCCAAGTCCGCGCCCGCCGATTACCACCAAGTCTGGTTTGCGGTTCTCAGCAGCGCGGATAATTGCAGCCCCGGCCGGTCTTTCGGCAACATCCGTTTCTACATCTTTGGTGCCCTTCTCGCGCATCCGTTTGGCGACGTTCGACACCAAGGTTTCTGCTTCTCTGAGCGTCTTATGCAAATCCTTGCTGTAGTATGGCTCGCCTAGAAAAGCGGGGATCGGCGTGTAGGCGTGAAACACAGTCACCCCGGCATCGTAACGCGCGGCCAGAGATGCAGCAAAATCCGCAGCCCGTTCGGCTGACGCTGAACCATCTATGGCAAGTAAAATGTGTTGAAACATGTTTGAACTCCTCAACGAACTATAATCTAACAGCAATCCATCCTGGTTTCCGGCCATTTGTATCGCCATCTCAGAATGCGGCGAGCCATCAATAAGTAAACAACATACCTTCTGATCTCTTTCTTTACTGGCTTGGAAACATGTTTTCTCGCTACCAGGACGGGTCGATCAACAGCATTACCACACTGCTGAAGACTCCAACGAAAACGATGACTCCAAAAGCTCGTACAATCGTCCGTCGCAGATCTCTTGAGCCGACAAAATTGGCGATTGCTCCTTTTGCAATCGTGTTCATGAGTGCTACGATGAGAATCGCTTCGTCTCATTACCTTAACAAATTTCCACAAAGCTGTCGTTCACTGACGCCGCCGGAGGAACCATTTCTCCAATTCAACGCCCCAGAAGACCACTGTACTCAGGAGCAGGCTGATGAGCAGATTCCCCAGAGCCTGTCCCAGACGGTCTGCGTCGAGTACCAGTGTGGGCAATGTGTCGGGTACGTCAATACGCCAGTGTAAACCTTTTGTATGAGCTGATTCTCGCCAGGGAGGTAAAAACTCGGATAACCACACGGACATGGAAACAGGACGAGGTTTCAATTCTACGGATCTCAGAACCTGATTATGAAGCTGGGTTAGATCGTCTAGAAGCCGACTAAGCCTTGTCACCTCACCATGCATACCAGTGAGTATTTTTTCGTGTAGCTCTTTCCTTTGATGTGCACCGCCTTGTAAGGCTTGAATCGCTGATAGCAAAGCCCCCAGCGGGCGACCCAGTTCATGAACGATGTTGGTTAGCATTCGGAGCCGGTTATCTTCCAGTGTTTGCAAACGTTCAACTAACGAGTTGAAGGCGTGTAACAAAATACGGATTTCGTCCGGGCCTTGTTCCGGAATCGGTTCAAGCTTCTGACCATTTGACAACCGTTGAAACGCCTGGGTAACCTGGTGGAGGTAACTCCCAAGATTCAACGCAAGAATCCAGGCTACTGCTGCACCCAGGATCAATCCAAGCACTAATACCCCTGCAACGAGATACTGCAGGCTTAAAAATTGTTCATAAACATTCTCCAGGCGTTGTGTCAGGTGTACTACGCCGATCACCTGTTGGTCAGGTCCCCAGGCAGGCACATAGACGTCAACGACATCAGCCTGCAAGGAGCGGCTGTAGTTCGTTCTCACGTTGACTTCTCCCGCCAATACAGCATCAAGATCTGGAAGATCGGCAAAGTGATACCCCAGGTACTGGGAATCAACCGGTTCGGAAGAAGCAAGCAGGCTCCCATCTGTGTCTATTAACATAGCCTGCGTTGATAATTGTGGACCAATCCGGTCAACGAAATCCTGAGCTTGGGTGGAATCGTTCCAGATTTTCGGCTTATCGGTTGCCATCTGAGCCACCAGGATGGCTTGACCTGTCAATTCTCCAGCCAGGTTGGTCAGCAAAAGCCTGGTCCCCAATACGTAATTCAGGGCGATACCGATGAGCACTACAATGACCAGCAAGGGTATTATGTGGCTCAGGATGAGGCGTCCCCGCAAAGTGTGCATGATTAAGTTCCCGCAGCTACTGGTTGTGGTTGTAACTTGTAACCGACACCACGGATGGTGATGATCCGTCGAGGATGATCCGGGTCGTCTTCCAGTCTCTCTCGCAGCCTGCGAATGTGGACGTAAACGACTTGTGGTTGACCGGCAAACTCTGCCCCCCACACACTGGCAAGGAGGTCTGAGGCAGAAATTACATATCCGGCCTGCACCGCAAGAGCGTGAAGCAGGCCAAATTCTCGCGGGGGGAGATCTACTGGATGGCTGGACAGGGTAACGGTATGGGCAGCCCGATCGATCACCAAATCGCCCACGGTCAGCAGCGGAGGTATTTCCTGGGGCGAGGTTGGTTGATGACGTGACCGCCGCAATGCGGCTTTGATACGAGCCAATAACACGCTCAAATTAAAAGGCTTGGACACGTAATCATCGGCGCCCAGTTCTAACCCAAGCGCCTCGTCCAATTCCCGGCGCCGCGCAGTAAGGAAAATCACCGGCAGATTCATGTCCTTCTGGAAATATTGGAGCGCATCCAGTCCATCCATACCGGGCAGACCAATGTCCAACAGAACCAAGTCAGGTCGATCTCGGCGTGCGATAGCCAGGGCATCTTCTGCGTTGGCAGCAGTACTCGTCTTGTAGCCTGCCTGTTCCAGGTTGAAGGCCAGGGTAGGGCGTAAAAGATTGTCATCGTCTACAAGGAGAATATGTTTGGTCATGAACATTCCTGGAGTAAGATGGAAAATCAATCAATTTTTAATTACTGCTTATTGTCAACTTATTGATTACCTTCTCCGGTCAACTTTGCTGAATACCTGGGAATAAATATCAGGCAGTTTCTGTAATCTGAATAATATTTTACTAGATTATGAAGTTTTTTTGTCATATTTTCATCCGGTTTTTCGAAGTGAATATTTTTCTATCAATGCCCAGGTGGTCGGTTTTATAATGTTAAAGTGGTACATTTCTCTTCTAGCTTGTTATTTGCCACCTGTTATTCCTATCTTTTTCTCCCTTTCTAACTTGCTACTTGCTATTCCTATCTTTTTCTCTCCTCTTCTGACTTGATATTTGCCATTTTATATTCCTAACTTAATCTCTCCCCTTCTGACTTGCTATTTGCCATTCGCTATTCCTAACTTTTCTCTCTCCTTATCCCCAAAAGTGGTATTTTATTTAAATCCCCCCATTTCACCCTTGCAATTCTAGAACCTTTGTGCTATTAATTAAGCTCCTCACCGTAAACAAATTTTACTAAGGAGCTCCCCTGACCAATTTTACTCTCACCGCCCTATCAGTCAACCCTGCGCCTTGCCCGGAAACCAGCCTTATAAGCATGCGTACTTTGCATGCCGCATCCGTACTTTGTATGCCGGAAGCCCAGTGTTCTTTACCGCTGCTTCTCCAGCCGCTGCTTTTCCGGCCGCTGCTTCTCCAGCCGCTGCTTCTCCGACCGCTGCTTCTCCGGCCAGGAACACCTGGACCTCAAATTTCTCGTCTATCGTCAATCATCCACCACCTATCGTCCGTCGTCGGTCATCCGTCGTCGGTCATCCGTCATCAATCGTCCTTCGTCTATCGTCCGGTATTCGTTCCTATTCGTTTCGCTATTATTTTTTACTCAAAAATATTTAACTACCTAACACTTTGACTCAAGGTGTCTCTACGAGGGGTGCAAAGTGCCCCGAAGCAGTCTCCTGTCATGTGTTGAAATGACAAAAATTTCCTTTTCCTGCCATTATCCATATACCGGTCATCCTGCGTTAATGAACGCGCCTACTTGCATTTAATTGCAGATATTGCTACAATTCTTCTGGATCAATATGCTTTTATACACAAGTTCCCATTAGGGGATTCAGCATAAATTGAATACTCTGGTTTGGTTGATTATGTTTTGTTTTAGGCTCATTTCAACCCCGGATTATGTAGCGGTTTAGCACGCTCCGCGCCACATCAATCCTTAACCGTTGGGATGTTTAGGCGCAACATTCGCAAATTCGTAGAGCTTTTTAACTTGGCATGGGCTAGCCAAACCACAACACGTTGAGCTATGTTACAAATTGACATTCGACACGGAACAGCAGAAGATGCAAAGCTGATCACCGACTTAATAAGGTGCATGGTCACCGAAATGGCACTATATGGAGGTCACGCGGTCAACGACTCACCAGAGGTTTGGTCTTCAATGGCAGAACTTGTGAAGGCTAACAGCGGTCGAACAGATTACATCTATCTCATTGCCGGCTTCAGATCACCTGCACAGACAACTGTCGGCTTTGCAGCAGCAAATCTAGAATCGCTGGACAACATCTTTGCGGCGAAGAAGCGCCTGCACATTAGTGCAGTTTATACAGATCCCAATGTGCGCCGCCAGGGCATCGCGAGACAACTGATTCAAAAAGCACTTGATTGGGGACGGCGTATGGACGCTGAAGACGCCGATCTCAACGTGTTGGTTGCTAATCCATCCCACCGACTTTATGAGCGCCTTGGATTTCAACCGCACGAGATTTCAATGGTTATGAAGCTGGATCGGTAATCACATCGCTGGCATATAGTGGATTGCAGCCGACCGTTATTTCGTACTGCAAATCGTAAGCTGCTGGCGCTTTTTGGTCAGTTGGTTAACCAAGGTAGTACCCAGGCACACACCCAGCGGCTTAACCCTGACTTTAGATGCCGCTAATAACCAATTACATCCCTTAGAGGTTTGATGTATTCGAGCGAGAAAATCACCAGGGACGAGCAAACTCTTAATATCAGAGAGGCACGGGGGCGAGATGCCCGCGCTGTACTCGCGTACCTCGACCTGATCTTTCAGGAAACCGATTTTTTTACTTATGGTCCAGGTGAATTTCGCCTCACC
>SDBS01005772.1_pt1 | contig 12037 bp, 12 predicted proteins | sample 2277091 | NCBI WGS metagenome assembly SDBS01 (sample SAMN10404972, study PRJNA504765) | marine sediment metagenome | isolation source: marine sediment core GS10_PC15, 163 cmbsf | place: Arctic Ocean: Southern Knipovich Ridge | collected 2010 | reverse complement strand
CAAAATTACCCCCCTGAATAGTAACAACTTTTTTAAAATATGTCTTGATTGAGGGGCTCAGCATATTCTGCTGAAAATTTTGTTGTTTCATAATTATATAATGTACTCATTTAGTTATTTTATCTGGCATATCTGCATTACAATCAGGTCCGAAGTGCTTTAACATAACTAAAGGCTCGTATCCGGTATTTTCTATAGTTACACCACTTATAGCAGTAGAATAAGGAACAAAGAATTCATCATATGTTATTTCACCAAATCTAATCATGTTAGGTGATTCAAAATTTAAGTCATTTATTTTTCCATGACCCTGGATTGTTATGAATCCATATGCACCAGTGTCTTTTATATTAACTTTCTTGCCAGAAAAAACTGTAAGTTCTTTTGCACTAAATACTTCCCTGCCATTTACTTTTCCGTAAACAACCCATTTTTCTTCATAACCTTTATCCTTGGTGTTTCCAAATGATATAGGTGTTAGATGAAATTTATCTTTAAAATGAGGGTCAACATTTAAGTCCCAGTCAATAATATCAATTATATAGTCCATATCAGACTTATATTTATCAGGAGCATCCTTTACAAGTAGACTTTTATCTATAGGTTTGTTAGCTACAATAGACTGATACATTCCATATACATCTGATGCCCATTGAGGTTCATACGAACATAGAGAACCTGGAGCATGCAATATTCCTGGGGGTAATAACCATCCTGTCCCTGTTTCTAATCTATATGCCTTAGATAGGTTTGTTATCTTATTATCCCCATTTTCAAAGTTTTCTAGGCATTTTCTCACCTGTTCCTTTGTAGTGCCAGGTTCCAGTCCAAAGAAAGTAAAAGGAAAGTTATTTTCAGCAAAGTTTACCTGTGGCGCAAAGTAGTAAGCTTCGGGTTTTCCTTCCATTCCAATATTTTTAGCATGGAATTCACGTAAATGAACATGATGTGGAAGAGCATCCATATTATCGAAAAATTTTGAAAAAACTTTTAGCCCACCCCATTTATTCATTACTGTATCTCCAAGAATTTCTACTCCTGATACATCAATTAAATCCTTTAGCAGCATTTTCTCATTACCACAAATTACATAAGAAAGACCCTCATCCAGAGGTGTTCCAGGACCATTATCTGCATTACACGTAGAAGCAAACCACCTTTCATCTATTCCGCCCCTATGTGCGCCCAACGAATAAAGATCGTCAGGATGTAATTTTAGTCTCCTACCAGGTATACAAAATTTTCTAGGAACCCAGCATGGGGCAAGATGTAAAAGACCATTGTATGAATCCATTGTTTTTTTAGTAAATTCTTTTAGTTGATAGGACATTTATTACCCTTTCTATTTATTGTTTCTATTATTTATTTCAATCTAGTTATTAAAATACATAAAATCTTAATTTCTATGAATAGCTTTCATATAGAGAATTAATTTCCTAAATATATTATTTATATTACTGTAATAGCTCTAACTGGAGACCCTGATCCTCCTACAATTGGTAATGGCAATGCAAAGAACATGAATTTTGGAGTAGAAATTTCTTCTAAGTTTGCTAGATTTTCAACTATTAAGATTGGCTCTTTACCTATCCTTTTTCTTAATAAATAATTTACATGTGCTGGGCAAATCATATCGTGACAATCTATATTTGGTCCATCTATACCCACTAATTTTACTCCCCTTTGGATAAACTAATTTGTTGCTTTGCAATCTAAACCCGAATAAAGTGTGGAACAATCTTTAATATTTGATTTTTTACCAATAGCGTGTTTTTTAACATGTCCCGTGTGTATTATTACAATATCTCCATTCTTGACTTCATAGCCTGATTTCGATTCAGCAATACCTAGTTCTTCTGCTGTAATAGCATATTTACCATTTACACAAACATCTCGTAAATCCAGTAATATTACTTTTTCATATGCCTAGCTAAGGTTTATTGATGCTATGTCTTGTTCTGGATTATTATCAAAGTGTAAAGGTGCATCAATATGTGTGCCCATATGTGTTCCAATTAATACTTGTTCGCTTGCCCACCCATGGCCTTTTCCGGCTTATCCTGCTTCCTTGGGTAATCCATCATATAATGGCATATTTTCTTTGGTCTAAAAATTTTTTAAATATAATTAGTTATATCGTGTCTTTGATTTTGCCACAACAACGGTGCCCTTGGATGATTTGGGTGATTAATTACGTTGTCTTCTTGAATTTTTAAAGTAAGGTCTATAATCTCTGACATTTTGTTTTATTCCTCAATACTCTTAGTACATTTCCTTATAAAATTGCTAACCCTAACTCTTTCTTGGCATAATCAATTAGGGAGTTAGGACTAGCTTCTAAAAAATATACTATTTTATTTTTTCACCATATATTGTAACCAGTGTTGATTCGTCACCATAATCGGACCAAGTTTTCACAACTTCTTTCATTTCATCACTTGCAACAGCCTTCTGCCAAGCTTCCCAGCTATCCACGTCCACATCCTCAACAACCATATAAGGAGATTCTCCCTTTTCACATCCTTGGATTTCATAAACCTCAAATCTATGAACCCCTGGTTGAAAAGGAGTCACTTTTTGATCCAAAGTAACTGACCATTTCTTATAGTCCTCAATGCTTACCCCAGGTTTTAAACGATACAGAACAAATACTTTCTTCATTTTTACCTTTTCTCTCTTTTATTAAATCTTTTTATTTATTGTAATTCCTAAACCTTGTAAATTGTTTTAGCATTATCTCTTAATATCCTTTTTGCAACATTAATAGCCATTTTTTTTGAATAAATATCCCTTTCAATATAATCAGCAAGTGCTTCTGCTAAATAGTGTTTTGATAGTTTAATCGAGCAATAAGCCCTTTCTATGCATTCTGAATCACCCCCAAGCATAATCTTGTTGCTTGGTATTAATGCTAACCATTCTGATAAGTATTTTGGTAGATTATTGTTTAATATCCATGAAGTCCAACAAATATCTAGGTAAACATTTGGGAAAGCCTTAACTACGGTAGCTAATTCACCGGTAAATGGATAAGAACCATGAAATAGAATAAACTTTGTATCCGGGAATTCAGTAAATAAATTAATTAATTGATAGGGATGTCCTTTTCTGGGATCATTTGCACAATTACCAAATAGGCCCGTATGTACTTGGATAGGTATATCATTTTTTGTTGATATTTTTATAATCTCTTTTATTAAATAATCTTCAATTTTTCTAACATCTTCTTTAGTCAAGCTCTCTTCTCTAGTATTAAAGATTTTTTTAGCTTCACTTTTATCTATTTCCTGCACTACCATATCTCTAAAATAAGAAAATCTAAATTTGATAGCAACACCACCAGCATCTTTCAATTTAGTGAATGCTAGCTCAATTATTTTAAGATATTCATCAAATGTTTCATAAGAAATATCCCAGTTCTTTAATAAATTACCTAATGGATCTGCGCTAAACCAGCTAGGATTATGTATTGGGTTAGCAATAAAAAACTTCTGACTTTTCACAAAAATTAAGGGATCAATAGCCAGGGTTGGTATAAAAACTTGTAATTTGCTAGGCATATCTAGTGAGCCAGGATTTTCAATAACATCAAATAAAACTTTCTCTACATTTAATTTATTAAATACTGATTTATACAGATCTTTGTTTTTATAACCTTCAGTAATAGAATCAGATAGTTGTTTCCAATTATTATCATTGACTTCCTCTTCCTTAAAATCAAAGAGATCTCTATAAGCAACCATTAATGTTCTAAAGTACGATGTTGTTTGAACGCTATCTATAAAGGGCCTTAACTTATTCCAAGCGTCATCCAAATTTTCACTATTTGTTTCCCATTGTTCCGGAGGCATACCTGCGCTTATAAAATCAGGCCAAAGTATGCTGTATTTCAAAGAGGTAAATAAGCTTACCCCTTCTCTGCTTAGATCTTCTTTTTTTCTTATATGTTCATGGGTATCAATTATGGGTACCTGGTCCATTTCCATCTTTATTTCTTCAACTAGGTTAGAATTATTTCTCATCTTGCCAATCCTCCACTTTTATTTTTTGATAACTTATTTATTTTTTATTTAAGGCTGGTTCAAAATCCTGTCCATTATATGCTTCAATACTTACTCCCTTAAGCACTTTGGAGTAATCACTGGCTAAAAAAACAGCTATTTTTGCAATATCTGAAGGTTGTAAAATATTTTGAGTATCTACTTCAGGATATGCTTCTCTAAATAACTTAGTATTAGTTGCACTTGGTAGAATAGCGTTAATATTGATATTATATCCCTTTAATTCATTTGCTAAAGACTTCGTTAACCCTAACTGGCCAAATTTTGATGTATTATATGCACTTTCTAATGCAAAACCTTTGGTTCCTGATTCAGAAGAAATATTAATTATTTTCCCATAGTTCCTTGGAATCATTATTCTAAGTGCTTCTCTACAACATAAAAACATTCCTCTCAGATTAACTGAAATAATGTCATCCCATTCTTTCACACTTATATTTAATATATCTTTTTTAAGGTATATACTTGCATTATTTACTAGTATGTCTATTTTACTGAAGTTATCCTTTAATCCTCTAAAAACTTTAAATACTTCATCTTCTATAGAGATATCTGCTTCAATAGCAATTGATTTTACATTAAACCTATCTATACATGCTTTTGACACTCTTTCAATTTCAGTCTTTGTTCTAGACACTAGCACAAGATCAGCCCCCAGTTTGCCATATTCTAACGCTATTTCCCTTCCGATCCCTCTACCGGCTCCTGTGACTAATGCAACTCTATTTGTTAAGTTAATCATCAGTATTTTATTAGTATTAATTAAATATTTACAAATTCATCTACCCTAACCGGTAATCTGTTTAATTTCTTTACATTACCATTAGAGTCTACTGTCAGCGTATCTTCAATTCTGCAACCAACCCTATGGGCAGGGATATCTTTAAATTTCTGGTTAAATATCCCAATATCAATCATATGAGCTATATTCTTAGGAATAGGATAGTCCGATTGACTAGTAAAACCGCCATAATCTTCCATGCACTCTGTCCATCCTGTATTATGTGCTGTACTGTAAAAGGGAGTTAAGCCATGAGATTTTAAGTATTTTCTGGGAATTGTGTCAACCTTGCTAGCAGTTTCTCCATATTTAAAATTATCCAGTGCTAACTTATAGGCCTGGGAGGCTATTGATAAAAATTCATCTTCAGTTTTATTTGGTTTTCTTCCAACTACAAAAGTTCTACCTGTAATTCCATTCATCCCTTCCCACTTTGCAGATGTACTAATAGTTATTAAATCTCCTTTTTTTAAAACATTGTTACTTCCGGGAACTCCTACATTACTTACCCTGTCTCCGGACATCACTACAATATATACTCCAGTTCTTGCTGATCCAGCATATTTTATTACGTAATCAGCAATGGCACTTAATTCCAGCTCTCTCATATTTGGTTTTGCAGATCTTACGACAACTTCCATGGCCCAATCTGTTATTTTTGTTGCAATTTCAACCATTTTTAATTCATTAGGGCTCTTGTTAAACTTCTTTTTTAATAAGTATTCATCATGAAATTCATACTTTAAATCGTTGCTTCTCAGCCAATCTAGTATATTGTATGAAATAATATTAGGAGGTGTTAAAATTGCTACTTTTTTCGGTTTTTTACTACTGCATTCTTCTAAAACATCCATAAAACTTGAATATTTTTTACCCTCATACTCTTCCTGTATAGACAAATCTTCTGAGAGCCTATAGTTTATGTCAGGGTTTGCTTCCTTTGCATACTTTTCAAATGATGGGCCACCTAAAACATAAGCACCATTTTTTCCTATTGCGAGCATACATGGCTCAACTACTGGCTCATAACCTGTTAGCCACCCTATATCTCCAGGCCTAAATTCTGATCCATATGCTATGCCTAAATCAAATCCCTTATCCTCTAAATCATTAGTCATATTTGAAACTCTTTGCCGGTATTCACTAATAGGCATTTTAATGTCTAGATAATCGAGCTTTAAATTATTAATATAATTCGATAGATTAATCATTATTACCTTTCGCCAAAATTATAATTCTTGTTCTTTCCATCTAGTTAAAAAATTCACTAATTTACCAAAAATCCAATTTAATAATAAAGAATAAATCATGAATAAAATAATTATTATTATCATCCTTCCTGTAAATAAATACCTTTCTGCTAAAATCATTATTCTTCCTAAGCCCTTTTGGGCAACTAGATATTCAGCAGCTAATGTTATCGCCCACGACACCCCTAATACTACTTTTGTTCCTCCTGCAAGCTCTGGCACCACTGCTGGTAATATTACTGTCTTAAGAATTCTTAAGTCTTTTGCTCCTAAAGTTCTAGCAAAATTTATGTAAATTGGATTAACATTTCTAATAGCTACAATTGTATTTACCACAATCATGCTAAATACTATAAAGGCAATATAAACAATATTACCGATTTCACTACCCCCAAACCATATTATAAAAAGTGGTATTAGGGCTAACGCTGGTATCGCTCTTATGATAAAAACAGGAAGCGCAAATAATTGCCTGAGGTATTTATTAATGCCGATAAAAATTCCTACAATTACACCAGCTGCAATACCTATAGTTACTCCTCCTAACAGTCTCCCAATGGTTATTAATGACTGCTGTGCAATAACTATGAAAGCATTTGCATAAGTAATTTCTCCACCATACTTAAATGAGGCAATTCCTTTTAATGCTTCGGTAAATACATCATAAGGTGCTGGCATTATAATATGTGCTCTTAAAGGGTCCGTTATTTTAACATATTCTGCAGCAATAAACCATATTGCCAATGCAGCAACTAATCCAAGTATCCCCAAATAATCAATATTTCTAAAAAAACTTTTATTCTTTTTCATCACTCCCTCCCAAACATCTCCCATACTTCGGCCTTAGCCTGATTAAACTCTTTAGCTATTCTTAGCTCATCTGTTCTTGGTCTTGGTAAATTAACCTCATATATATTCTTTAAACCTCCACCTTTTTCAAGTATTATTATTCTGTCAGATAAAAATAGTGCTTCTTCAATGTCGTGCGTAACAAAAACAGTAGTCTTTTTTTCCTTTGCCCAAATATCTAGAAGGCTCTGTTGCAGATCACATTTTGTTTGATAATCCAATGCTCCAAATGGTTCATCCATTAATAACACTTCAGGATTGTTTGCAAATACTGTAGCCAAGGCGACTCTTTTTTTCATACCACCAGATAGTTCTTTTGGGAAAAAATTAGCAAATTTTTCGAGGTTAACCATCTTTAGATGTTTCTCTGCTATTATTCTTCTTTCTCTCTTATTCATTTTTTTTAGCTCTAGTCCATATTCTACATTCCTAATCACTCGTCTCCATAAAAAAATTGCATCTTCTTGAAAGACCATCCCTCTTTCAGCACCTGTACCTTTTATTTCCTTGCCATCTAGCAGCACTAAGCCATCACTTGGACTAAGCAATCCTGCTATTATATTAAGCAATGTTGTTTTGCCACATCCTGAAGGACCAATAATAGATACTAGCTCACAATCGTATATGTTTAGGTTTACATTGTTTAAAGCTATCAACTTTTCCTTTGACCCTACTGTAATGAACTCTTTTTTTAAGTTTTTTATTTCTAGTTTTATATCCATCTTTTACCTCAATATCTAACTTAATGATAAATAGCTAATTCCTTATTTCTAAAAATTTATTTGTCATTAAACTTTTGTTTTTTGATTCCAAGGTATTTAGCTAAATTACCTCCCAATATTAACTCTTGTTCTTCTTTATCCTCCGTTAAGTCTTTAACAATAGCTTCTTTTATAGTTGGTGTAGCAAAAGGAGCATCGCTGCCAGCAGTAAAACGTTTTGCTCCATACTTTTCATAGGCCCCTAAGATAATTGACTTCTGAGAACAAGTGGTAAGATCAAACATTACATTATTTAAAGGTCCAATCATTCTGGTTACTGTCCCATATCCCCATATAAAACCAGAATGTGCCATTATAAATAGAATTTTAGGAAAATTTTTGGCAGTATCCGCAATTGCTTCTGGACTATTAAATAATGAGTCTCCTCCAGCATGTACTACTACCAGCAATTTCCTTTTTAATTTTTCCTGCATTTCAGTTAACTTCTCTAATATTGGAAATATTACCAAATCATTATTAAATTGGTAACCATGTTCAAAGGGATGAAATTTTAAACCATATAATTTTAAATCCCCTATTGCTCTCTCAACTTCTTCTAATGCTGGGCTCCTTGTAGTCTTGTCCCACTTATCTCCTCTCCTCTCAACAGGGTAAGAATATTTTTTGGGTGACTGAAGCCAAGGATTTATATGTGCCAGACCTAATACCCTATCAGGGTATTTATTTTGAATTTTTGCAATATAATCATTTCCAATAAATGGATTCCAGTCTGGAGTTCTATGTTCAAAACCTTCATTTACTTGGTAAAGGATTTGTTTGTCAATTTTATATTTATCTAAAATATCGATAAGGTACTCATCAGTAAAAGAACTTGCTACGCTTACACCAATATGAAAATGGGTATCTATTACTGGCCATCTTTCTTCTTGCATTTTTTAAACCTTTCTAAAAATTTTATTATGTATTAACAGAAGGAGACCATCTAATTACATAATTTGAAATCTTAACAAATAAGAAATCTACTGCATAAGCAAGTAACGCTATCCATAATATAGTTGGAAGAATTACTTCTAGGGCTTGTAAGGCTGTCATCATAGACAATATTTGACCTAATCCTCTTTGGGAACCCATTAACTCTGCCACTATTTGGATTCCCCACGAAACACCAATTACTACCCTTATTCCCCCAATTACCTCAGGTATTATTCCCGGTAAAATTACAGTTCTATATACTTTACCTCTGTTAGCTCCCAAAGTATAAGCAAATTGTGCATATACAGGCTTTATGTTTTTAATTGCAGACATAGTGTTAAACAATAACATCACACTACAATAAAAAACTATTATAATAAGCTGGGCAACAATACTTGGCCCAAACCAAAGAATAAAAAATGGAATAATTGCTAATGGTGGAATAGTTCTCATAGCCTCTATAAGTGGTTCTGTAAATCTTCTTAATTTAGTAATCCAGCCCAATATAAGACCTATGCTAATCCCTATGGTTATGCCTATTAATGAACCTAATAAAGTCATCATACTGGTGTAAAGTAAGTGGGGACCAATACCATGCTTGCCTCCACCCTGAAATTCAATTTTCTTTGATGAATAAATTAATATAAAAAAGTTTTTGGCTACTGATACTGGGGTAGGAAGCACAAAAGATCCGAGCCTTAAAGCTAATAGATGCCATATACCTAATACTACCAATATGCCAATTATTGGTAGTATTATTTTTTCTATCTTCCTATTCTTCATTGTAAATAATCATTTATCTTTTTTAATATTAAGCCTCATATTTAAACAAATATGAGGCTTTTCCAAATAATGTTTTATTTATTTAGGTAATTAGCCCATTCTACTGCTGCTTCAGCAAATCTCATTGAATCTAAGAAATTATATACATCATAATAGAATTTTGCTTGATCGAGTAATTCCTGGGCTTGTGTCATATCTTGGCTTGATCCTGAAATAATAGCTTCAGCCTCGGCCATTAACTGATTACTTTGTTCCTGCATATCCAAGAATTCTTTATAAACTTTTTCTGCAATTGAAACATCTTCAACACTAACCTCACCTGGTTCAAATAATTCCTGCTCTTCATACATCTTTATATGCGATCCAGTAACATTACTATAATGAAGTGGGTTATTTTCATCTAGATACCAACCAGCTTGGTCTTCAAAAGTTATAAACGGATCTAATGATTCATAAACTACTACGGTCGCTTCCGGGCTAATACTTGTGCCTGCAGCTGAATTTAAAAATGGCAAATGAATACTTATAGCTTCTTCTTGGTTTGTATTCATAAACTCTGTTATTCTATACATTACACTTGACATTCTTAACATAGTATCGTAATTTTCATCAATCCAAGAATCTTGGGATATCCATCCATCATGGAAAATAGCTCTTAACTCTACTGACTCTGGAGAAGGTGTTGCATGTTGTGCCAAATCACCGGATGTTATAATTGGCAAGAAACCTTCGCTTTCCAAAGTCAACCTTGATGGTACTCCACCCACTTGAAAGTCTGCTTCTTTTGCGACCATTAACGCAGAAGTTTTTGCATCTTCGGCAACAATACTTCGAACATCGTCCAGGGTCATTCCTGCTTTCTCCAATACTAGAATTATGAAACCCTTAATTGCTCCCTCTGGTGGATAAGCAAATTTTTTACCTTCCATTTGTTTTGCTGCTTCTCCTAATGCTTCAGTAGGCTCCATTCCTTCATCTATAAAGTCTTGAACAGTTTTATAACCCGCATCTGGCTGTGCCATTATGGCGTACCCTTGGAATATATCTCCATGAACAAAAGCTTTAAATGGAGGTATTCCTTGGTAAGCAGAAAGAAATAGTACGCTTGACCCAGATAATACATCATATGTGCCAGCAGCTAAAACTCCTACTGTATTTTCTGAAGAAACAACATCACCATTTGGCTCTGGAGTTATTGTAATTCCTACATCTCCGAACCACCCTTTCTCCATACCGATTATTCCATGGGTATGATCCAAGTATGGTTCATGTCCAAAAGAGACACTTACCTCCGGAATACTAGGTATTGCCGGTTCGACCCCAGTTTGTTCGGTAGCAGTTTCTTCAGCTACAGCTTTCTCTGTAGCAGTTTCTTCAGCTACAGCACTAGTTGCTTTACAACTAATGAAACCAAAACTCAATGTTGCTATCAGTATAAGTGATAGAATACAATACATTGTCTTTTTCATTCTTACTCCTTATGATTGTGATTTACATTTTGGGAGATGTTAAATATGCTCTACTGGAGATTTACTTTAGAAATGGACGCTAACCTTGTCTTTTTTTTGCAAATCTCCTTTTTTCTCATATAGCCTCCTTTCAATGATTAACTTACTCTTTGATACACCTCCTTTCAGATTTAAAATTTTCTTATAATAGTCTATTAATTTGAGATATCGATTTGAAATTTTGATAAGTCTCCCCTGATCCTGTTGTAGGAAAACTCCATTGGTTTGTTTTCATCTAAATAAGCTATATTTTTAGAAAATGTATTTTTTATATTTTCAGAAATTGATATTTCCAACTTTAAAAACTTATATAAGTGTAAATTTGTGGAATTATAGTTATTCTTTTCATATTTTTTGTACAGAACCCCTTTCTATTAATACCGGATTGAATATCTTTTTTCTCCCCATATATTTACCTTGTTCTAATTTATTTATTAAATTATTTATTGCAAATTGACCCATCTCAGACATTTTATGGTCTATAGTAGTCAATTTTGGAATTGTATATTTTGAAAATAAAATATTATCATAACCAATAACCGAAATATCTTGAGGCACTCTAATCCCCCTGCTGGTCAATAAATTAATTAATCCGATAGCAATAAAATCAGTCATACAAAATATTACTGTAACTTTACTTTCTATAACTAAATTCATATATTTAAGCAAAGATTCTTCTAACTGATCAACTTTTTGAGGTATTCCCACTATAAAAGATTCTTGTAACTCCTTATCTTGTAAAAAGTCAATAAAACCTTTGATTCTTTCCTGAAAAATATTAACTTTTTTATTAAAGTTAATAATCCCAATCTTTTTATGATTATTATTTACCAAATATTCAGCAACAATCTTCCCTCCTAAATAATCATTAGAACTAACTGAAGGTATTTGTGAATTGAGAACATATCTATCTACCATTACGCAGGGAATATTTCTTTTTTGTATTTCATCTATAAATAGCTTATCTTCTTCATAACCATAGACACCTGAAACTATAATTCCGTCAATTGTCCTTTTGTTTATAAAATCTAAAAAATCTAACTCTTTTTGAATACTTTCTTTTGTACTATATAGTAAAAAACTGTAACCCTTAGAAGATGCTATATTCTCC
>SDBS01005771.1_pt1 | contig 12042 bp, 12 predicted proteins | sample 2277091 | NCBI WGS metagenome assembly SDBS01 (sample SAMN10404972, study PRJNA504765) | marine sediment metagenome | isolation source: marine sediment core GS10_PC15, 163 cmbsf | place: Arctic Ocean: Southern Knipovich Ridge | collected 2010 | reverse complement strand
TGCTCCCGATAGTAGGTACTTGCTTTGTCCTTTAGTTCCTCAACCTTTTGTTTCTGAGTACCCAGCTCCGCATTCAGTCCATTGATTATCTCTGTTTTCTCCTCTAACTCCGCTTGATCAGGACCGGGCTGGATATTCATGGCTTCATAGATATCCTTAAGTCCAATTGCCAATTCTTTGGCTGTTCCCGTAAGTTCCTGACTTGCCTTATTTGCCTCTTGCTCCATCTCAATATAGGTTTTTAGAGTTTTGTCTATATCCAAATCTTGGGCTTCCTCTAACAACCCTGAGGCCTCTACCAGTTCCGCTAATTGTTGGTCTATTTTGACTTCTACTTCTTCCAGAACTTCAATGTTCTCTTCAAAATCCTCTTTACTACCGGCACTAGTGTTTACATCCCCCATCAGTGCTGATGCGTCCTTATCGAGATTATTGTACTCACTGATGTGTGTATTGTATCCATTGATCAGCTCGTTCGCTTCTCCGGTCTGATTGGCGCAACCACACAATGTAGTGGATAACCAGATCGCTACAAATATAACCCATGCCAGTGGCTGAAGTCCTTTGGGTAGAACACCCATCGAGTATCTCCCTTCAGATTAACTGGTAAATATCAAAGCCCGCTATTCTCTGCAGGTAATATCTTTCTATTTATTCAACTCGTTCGCATGTCTTCCCTTTTATCAATTTGACCAAGTGAATCTTTCTGTAAACCAACTATCCCGGTCAAGGCGCACTTCCTTCAGCCGATCTGCCAAAGTACTTCCTGACTATATACGACAATATCGCAACAACCGCGATGGCTCCCAGAATTGGGACACCTATTGCTAATACTGACAGGGTGAATGATACAAAGGCTTCCACGGTGGAAATTATAAAGTTTCCCAAGCCTGCAGTGACTGTAGTCGAAGCTGCTCTGGTCATAGTGGTCGCAATCTGCGTTAAGCCAGCAGCCCCACCCCCCATTATTACCGCAAGTGTCCACTTGATAAAAGGACTCATCCCCGTAACGATTGATGCCATTACCACAATACCGGCAATAATTGATGCGGGAGTCGCAATGGTATCCAGGGCGTTGTCAACCCAAGGTATATAATACCCTGCAATCTCCAGAATCGTCGCTGCCGCTAAAGCAATTAGAGCAGGGTAAGTCGCTACCCATTCGTATCCGGGAGCAAGAATTAGATGTCCGGCTTTAGCAGCAATACTCATCACCAGAAGCGGCACAAAGACTCTAAATCCGCATGCTGCGCTCAACCCAATGCCCAGAGAAAGACTTAATACTGTTTCCATTTTTCCATTTTCATACGGCTTGATTCACCTCAATGCCTTTTGCTGACAGATATTCTTTTACCTGACCAATAGTAAACGTCCGGAAATGAAAGACCGAGGCAGCAAGAAGAGCTTTGGCCTTACCATCGACAACACCTTGGTAAAAGTGCTCAAGTGTCCCGGCACCCCCTGAGGCGATAATTGGAACTGATACCGCCTCGGCAATTGCCTTTGTAAACGGAATATCATATCCGGCAAGGGTTCCGTCCCCATCCATGCTCGTAGGTAGAATCTCCCCAACCCCCAGTGCCTCGCACTGTTTTGCCCATTCAACTGCATCTTTACCAACAGGCTTTTGTCCTCCGCTTACCACTACCTCAAAACCGGATGGCATCTTTTCATTTCGTCGCCCGTCGATAGCGACTATTACTTTCTCCTTACCAAAACGATCTGATGCCTCTTTGACCAGTTGAGGACGGCCCACCGCGGCGGAATTGATTGAAATCTTGTTAGCTCCTTTGCTAAAGAGCGCTTCTATGTCATCAAGTGTTGAAATCCCACCACCAACAACAAGTGGAATGTCGATAACATTAGAAACTTGTTCTACCCAGGATAGCCGAGTCTTTCTACCCTCAACAGTCGCAGCAATATCGAGCATGGCAAGTTCATCCGCTCCCTCCTCCTGGTAAAAAGAAGCGTTTTCTACCGGGTCTCCTGCATCTCTCAAATTGATAAAATGTACTCCCTTTACAACTCGCCCGTCTTTCATGTCTAAACAAGGAATTATCTTAGTTGCTGTCATTTCCTATCTCCTACCTTTCTGTGTCTGCTTTCAGATGACACCCGGGTTCAGCGAATTATGCGTTGACCACCCACCTGATTGTCCTTGACAAGATTTATATGTAATATTCTCCAGATATCCCCAAAATCCTATTTCTCCAGTATTACTAAGAATTGTTCACAACTAAAAACCACCGCGTTTGCCCTAGAACAACCGTGATAAAATGTGCCTGATACCAAACTTCCGTCTGCCTTTGCTCCCCCAAATATATTGACGAAGACGGAAATGTGGACTTTAATGCCATTATGTATCTTATTGTAAGCCCCACTGAGGCGGAAATCAGCCAAATAAAAGAAAACCGGGGCCTGGCAAGACTGAAAGAATTTGCTTTTTTGGTTACCGGAGTGGGAATGGTTGAAAGCGCCGTTTCTCTTGCCAGTTTCCTTGCAGATGTAAAAGCAAGAACTCTCGGACCACACCCGGAAGGCATAATCTTATTTGGAATTTGCGGTGCTTACTTGAACGCAAGGGTGGCTCTTTTGGATTTCTGCCTGGCGGATACAGAGCAGTTTGGCGATTTCGGAGTAGCGGTCAACAACGAAATAGATTATTTCCCTAAAGGAGTTTTTAAAAATCAATATAATTACAGTTTAGAAAACCGTCTATCCACCAAAATTAAAGCTAGCTTGGCTTCCCTGCAAATCCCTTTCAAGAACGGCCATTTTGTTACAGTCAACGCCTGCACGGGAACACAAACCAGAGGAGATTTTTTGCACAACAAATTTAACGCGATCTGTGAGAACATGGAAGGAGCGGCGCTGGCACGAGTCTGTCAATTACACAATATTCCCCTGGCTGAACTACGCTGTGTTAGCAACCTGGTTGAGAACCGTGATAAATCAAAGTGGAAGACCGAAAAGGCAATATCAAAAGGAAGCGATGTATTAGCTCAAGTCCTGTTTGAACTGAGTAATAGAGGTGACTGAGTGAGCTCCCCCCTTAAACCCATGACTATTGGATTTTCTACTTGCCCTAACGATACTTTTATCTTCTATGCCCTAATGAAAAAAAAGATACCCGGGTACGATCTGCATTTTAGCGAAACGCTTGCTGATGTTGAAACTCTCAACCAAATGGCCTTTAATAAGCAGCTCGACGTAACCAAATTATCCTTCCAGGTATTTGGCCATCTATTAGATGATTACGTACTTCTCAGAAGCGGGAGCGCATTGGGACGAGGATGCGGTCCCTTGCTTGTGGCCAAGCATCCTTATAGTCCAGACCAGTTAATCAAAAAAAGGATCGCAATACCCGGTAAAAACACTACTGCCACTATGCTCCTCAGACTTTACAACAATAGGTTTGAGAACCTGGTTGAGATGACTTTTGACAAGATAATGCCGGCTCTAAAAGAAGGCATGGTAGACGCCGGTGTAATAATTCACGAAGGTCGCTTCACCTACCAGAGAGAGAATCTGGTCAAGATTGTGGATTTGGGTAATTGGTGGGAAAACATCTCCGGTTTGCCTATTCCACTGGGGGGAATCTTTGCCCGGCGGGATTTAGACCGGAGAATCATCTCCGATCTTGATTCTTGCCTAAAGAAGAGTGTTGACTATGCCCTTCAACACCCGGACGAACCAATGGAATATATCAAAAAATATGCCCAAGAACTTGATGATGATGTAATAAAACAGCACCTCAAATTATATGTCAATTCCTTCACGACAGATCTGGGAGAAGAAGGTATTGCCGCAATACAGTACCTGCTAAAAACCGGGTACGAGAAAGGCTTATTCCAAACCTACCGGGATGATTTCCATGCCTGAACTCCCTGAAGTAGAAACTATCAAGCAAGATTTGGAGAAAAAGATCGTAGGAAGAACAGTTAATCGAGCAGACGTTCATCTTCTGCGAATGATCCGCAAACATGATTCCGCAGAAGAGTTTAAGCAAGCAGTAGAGGGACGTTCCATTAGGAACATGGAAAGAAGGGGCAAGTTTCTCCTTTTCCGTCTTGAATCGGAAAATACTATGGTTTTGCATTTGGGAATGACCGGTCAACTTCTTCTCCGCTCATCGCAATCTCCCTTGGAAGTTGATAAGCATACTCATCTTGTCTTTCATTTCAATGATAGCAATATGCTTCTCTTTAGAGATGTCAGACAATTCGGCCAGGTCTTTATCGCCGGAACATCTGCATTGGAAAAGCAACTTGGATTGGGACCGGAACCTTTATCTCCGGATTTCCAAGAGAAAGACCTGGTTTCAGTTTTGAACCGAACAACTAAGATCAAGCAGCTACTTATGGATCAAAAACGAATTGCCGGCATCGGAAATATATACGCGGACGAAGCCTTGTTCGAAGCCGGAATTAATCCGCCTAGACTTGCCAATTCCCTTACACCACAAGAAACACACCGTTTGTTTCTGGCCTTGCAAAGAATACTGAAAGAAGCGATTGAGCTCAGGGGAACTTCCATTGCAAACTATGTTGATACCTCGGGCCGAAGAGGTGAAATGCAAAACAGGCATCGGGTTTATCGCAGAACGGGAGAACCCTGTCAACGCTGTGGGAAAAAGATCCGGAAGATTAAGGTGGGTGGGAGAAGTACCCATTTCTGCCCCCAATGTCAGAGGTAGCCGAAGATCAATACTACAAAGCTCCGAGGTTATCCCTGCTTCCCTCAAGCTGTTTCTACCAACAGATCTTTTGAGCCCGGACTTTATCGATCACAAAGTGCCTGCTTCCATCCAGATCGATAATCCCATCACGGCGAAGCTCTTTCAACGCTCTGGTTACCGTTTCCCGGGTTACACCGGTCATGTCTGCAAGTTCTTCATGAGTCAGCTTCATGGGAATGATTACTTTACCATTCACTTCTCTACCCATTCTTCTACCAAAACGCAGAAGCCCGCTGATAACTCTGGTTGTGGCATCCGACACCGCTAGTTCCCGTATGCGATTAGCCGCCTCATTCAGCCTTCTACTTAGTTCTCCTATTAACCCTATGGCTAAATCGGGCATGCTTTCCAGCGCATCTATAAAATCGGCCTTTTTAAGTATGCACAATACAACTCCGGAGCGAGCCATAGCAAAATCATTTGCTTTCAGATGCGAATCCGTAAAAAGGGGAGAGTTTGCGAAAATATCACCGGGGATCAGGATGTCTATGATGATCCTTCTGCCCTCAGGAGAGAGTTGATAGATCTCGACTTCCCCTTCTTTGATAGTAAAAATCCTGTCTTTTTCATCATAAGGCCCGAAAATCAGCTCACCTTTGGAAAATTCCCTTTTTACGTAGTCCAAGCCATAAAGCCTTATGACATCTTCGTTCTTGGACAAGGGTTCCGTCCTGTCCAAAAGTTTGTCAGTTAGTGTCTCGGAGACTCCCATCGCGACTTTCATAAGAATCCCTATCTCTTTCATGGTCAACTCTCGTGTCACAACTCAATCCATCCTTGCCTTATATTCCGCTACCCGCAGTCTTGCGAACTGCGTCTGGTGGGAATAAAGGATCGTATAATTTGTCGTCTGCTCATATAACGGAAGGAACCGGGGAGAAAGATACAAATTTCCCGGATTTTTTTAACAAATTCTTTTCTACCAGTTCTTGGGCCTAATTCCAAGATAATCTAAAAAGGCCGCTCCGGGACCAGGGGAGAAAATCCGTGGTGCTCTGCCAAAGCAGATAGGGAATTTTGCTCATGCTTTAAGTGCTGGTCAACATAGGCTCGATATATATCACAGCAGGAAATGCCGCATGTTTGTCGAATACTTAGCACTGAGGGTATAAAGGGTGCATTACCATACTATACAAAAAGCTACAGCCTCGGTAACAGCACTAGCTTAACGCTGCACTTGTTTCAAATACTCGGACCAGAGATAAAACAATATATAAGCAGAGGCAAAGGTCAACATCATGTGCCGCAAGCTATTGGCCTACTTTTCAGTAACCATATTTTGCATAGGGGTGCTTCTGGCTGCCAATTTACCAAATGCGCATGCCTCGCTGCAAGCAAAAGGAGAGTGGGTGTTTCCTCCTTACACCAAAGAAGGTGGTCTTCCATCCAACTATGTCTACTCCATTAAGGCTGATAAGAACGGAGATATATGGTGTTGCTCCGCGGAGGGATCTGATCAAAAACCAAAGGGTGGGATTTCCAAATATATCGGCAGCCTCGGTGACCGCAATCCGCCTGAATGGGCAACATATGATATGGCCAATGGGCTTCCGGACAAACGAGTATACTCTTTTGACTTTGATAATGTAGGTAACATTTGGGTTGCAACTCAAAAAGGAGTTTGTAAGATAAATCCCGCGGGTGAACTTCTATATACTCCAAAAGAGCTAGAGGACAGCCCTACCAAAAACATTACCATAAGCCGCACCGGTGAGGTTTGGGTTGTCAAAACCGCAAGTCCTGAAAGCGGTCCGGCGTTGTATCGATATAATGGTGTCGAGTGGACCAGGTACGATGCACAATCCGCTCCATATCCAAACGGACTGCTTGATTATACAATTAATTGCATTGAGGCCGGACCTCAATCAGATATATGGATTGGTACGGCCAGCGGAGGAGCAACTAGATTCGATCCGGCTACAAATACTTGGACTCATTATACGCCTGCCAATTCCGGTCTTCCTCATTCAGCAGTTAAATCAATCCTTTTTGATGGAGGAGATAGTATATGGTTCGGTACTGCAAGAACCGGTAGTAGCGCTGAGGAAGCTGCCAAATTGAATATTGCCAGCAATAGCTGGGTTAAATATAACGTAGGTAACTCAGATGTAGCAAGTATTTCCGTATCACATCAAGGTGTATGGTTTGGAACCCGTACTGAAGGTGTTTACCTTTATAATCAAAACCAACCCCCCGACAAACAATGGATTCTTTTCAGCACTACCAGCACTGAGGATGGTTTACCTAATGAGCATGTCAGAGGTATCGTGTATGACAATTCAGGCTATATTTGGTTTGCTACCCTCTCCGGTGGAATCGGACGCCTTCTGGCCATAAGTGTTACTGAGCTCGTCTCTCAAAGACCAGGAGCATCCCCGGGAACTCCGGGAGCTGATGAAACAATTGAAGGAGCTGGAATAAGTGAAGCCGGCTCTGAGGCGCAGGCCCAGGAACAGCAGGAAATAAACGACACAATAAAGAAGCTGGCCCGAACCGGTCTGAATTTTCTCCCTTATTTAATACCCGGTCTATTTCTGCTTCTCATAGGTCTTGGTTCCGGTTCTCGTTCAACAGTTCGATAAAAACCTTTGTCTTGCAGGTATATAAAGTCTTGGACAGATCTTACCGATTGACCTAGTAGGAGTAAGACGAACCAGTAGTTTGGATTAATGCTAACCTAGGTTTACAAGACAAAGGTAAAACCGAGATTAATAAAGCCCATACAGATGTCAGTTTACAGAAAGAATGAATTGAATTTGCTTCTTCCGCATCATTCCCTTGAGCCCAGCGAGAATCCTGAACTCGAACGATTTACTACTCGCATAGAAATGATGCTTTTCCTACCTTACTTTCTGGGATTATTTCTATTCCTAGCACTAACCGGGGGAAATACCCTCTTCTTATTTTTTTGGTTCCTTTTCTCGCTTACAGTGTTTGGAATCATTAGCGCAGCATCCGGTATGCTTGATTTCATTTTTAGAGATGAAGTCTAGTGCTCGCCTTGATCTCAGATAAGATTTCCTAATAAATCACCGCAACTTGACCGATTATAATCATGAGGAATCCAAGGAGCTAAGCAAAAAATGAGGCCCTGCCTCGAAGAAGATAAAAGCTGTAGATATCTTTCAAGTTATTCGGGAGGCCAGTTCTTATTTGCTTCCTCAACACATATTTGACGAACCATGTCTTCTGAAACCTGAAATCGTTTAGCAGCCACGGGATAGGCTTTCTGTAGTTTTTCATCGAAGTCAGGATCATCCGGTGAGAGCTCGCTTTGCATCTTCCAGACTGCGCGATAGATTTCTTTTTGCGCTTCTTCGCTAATTTCAGGCTTGTTCTTTTCTTTTGCCACTCTTATCTTCCTTTCACCTGTTATAAACTTCTCATTCTCATTTAAGCAAGTTGAACCTTCCCCAGGACAAGAACAAGAAAAACACTTGTCATCGGCTTAAACATCATTATTAAATTTGCAGAGGATCCCCGAGGTCAAAGCCTATTTCAACTTTTCCAGTAGAGTATGAGAAAAATTGTAGTCGCCCTGATCAAGTGCTTCATGAACTACATTCTTAAAGAAATCACAATGTATGCAGGAAGTCTCCTTACTAGCATAGGTACCTTGAATTTCACCATCGCAAAAAGTACCGGCAACAACCCAGCAGGCTCTACCGGCATTTTTTCCACCGTGCGCACCATCGAGCTTCTTTTCTACCCCGGCAGGACAGACTCCCAGTTCATCGGCATTAACTCCTCCGCGCTCCCTCCCACACTTTTCAAACTCCCAACAATTTAGCTTGTTTTTATCCATTATCGCACCCCCTCTACCCAAAAAACTCTTTTTGCACTATTCTATTTCGACTCCAAACCGCTTTTCTCCTGGTTAAAAATGTCTTTCTGCCTGCTACGATTGTTAAAAATCTTAAAAGAGTATTAATCATACACTTTTATTTTGAATCGTCGCTTGCTTCCACTGCCACAATCTTGTACTCCTTTATTGGCCTGTTCTCCTCAAAATCAACAGAGAATGGAGAAGTTGAGCCAGGAGAAATTTCGTCTATCTCTGCTTTATCCTCTGCTAGGTCTACTATCTTGCCTGCTTTATCAAATCCGGCGATACTTATAATGACGTTGCTAACTCTTTCATTGGTCTCATTCTTAACAGTTCCAAGAACGGTCTTCTTTGTTCCCGTGCCCTTGCCGGATTGGTATTTCTCCTCCGTCATGCTGTGCTCAACAATGACAAGTTCTTTCTCTTTAAAAGATTCTGACTTGTCAGTTGCACTCACTTGAAACCTTATTCCCGTATAATCTTTAATATTTCCCAAGCACAGCACCCCATACCCTTTGCCCCCAGGCTCAATTCTAGATGGATTAACCTTTTCAGGAAGCGCAGCAAGTCGATATTTGTCATCAGACGATGTGGTTCCAAGAATCCTGCCCTCAGCATTGTAAGCAGTTGCCACCACCGTAACGTCATAGACATCCGAGTTTCCCAGGTTTTCTACTACCAAAGGAACTCTGAGCCATCCCATAATCTCAACATAGTAAGGATTGGCATCAACAACTTCCAGTTTTGATTCTTGGCTCCGCTTCTTGGTGAGTTGCCCGGTTTTCTTTTCAGATCCTGCTTTGTCACCAGGCTCACCCGTCTTCTTGGGCCTACAGCCAGCAGGAATAAGTGCGCAAAAGAGAACGACGCAACAAACGGTTATCCTAAAACACTTGCTCTCCTTTCTCGCCATTCTTGCTCCTTTACACTTACACGGGCTGAAAATCTTTCTGCTTGAATCTACTGAACATCCACTGTGCAATGCCGCTGTATTGCATCCAAACCCTCTACTTACTCCACCGTTATTGTCCAGCTGCCATCGGCTGTTATGTCAAGAATATAGACACCTGGTTGATCTATTTCTACCGTTTTAGAATTGCTAAAAGAACCGGCCTCATTGGCCAGCATCTCAACTTTTGCGCCTTTATTGTCCAGAAGCCACACAGTAAAATATTGTGAGCCGTCGTGCCTCAGCCTAAAAACAGTTGATCCGGTATCAAGTTTTATAAACTCAGATGCTTGTTGTCCCTTACCCGATAAAGTATTCAGTGTTGATTCTACCAAAGTCTGTCTGGGCTGCTCAATCCTAACCGTCCAATTACCGCTGGTAGTGATATCAACTATATACTCGCCTGCGGTATCTATCCCCAGTACCTTGGAACCATAGAAAGGCCCAACTACATCTGCCAGCATTTCTATTCTTTGCTCATTGGAGTCAAGCAACCAGACGGTAAAATTTGATTGATCCGTATGTGTCATTCTGAAAATGGATAGACCGCTTTCAAGTGTGAAATCATCCGAGACTTGTTGATCTGATCCGGAAAATTCAATGGGTTGCGGCTCAAGAGGCTTTTTTTCTTCAATGGGCGTTTTTGCCCGTTTTTTTTCATTTTCCAGGGTTTCAACTGATTCTTTTGCTTCCTCCGAGGTTTTTTCGGTAGCATTGTCAGTATCCCGTTGAGTCGCCCGGAGCGATACCAGCGCTGCGGAGACAAAACAAAGACCCAAGATCACCACCAACACTATGAGCCAAACAGGAGTTGCTTTTTTCTTTTTGCTTTCTCCGTCAGCTTTATAGACACCGTTGATTGAGCTCGCCGGGTGACCACATTCCCCATTACCATCTTCCCTGAGCCAAACATTCTTCCCGCATTCTCTGCAGTAGCCTGCTTTCGCCAAATCAATCTCCCCTTTCTTTATCCGGCTCCCACCTACATTCTAGCGCGCTTCGCTTGCTCCATTGAAAAAACAAGCATCTATCAAAATGTACTTCATCCGGTTTTCCTGTTTTTGACAGTTCTCTCCTGGGTCGGCTTTCTCCTCCTTCACCCCATTTACCAGCATTTGCCAGAAGGTATTTCTGAAGTTACGTCGAAGTAACTCTTAGCGAGTCTAAAATAGCAGATGCAGTAAAATAATGCTAAAGGAATCAACAGGATTCCGCAGCAAGTAATAGTGGTTTTCTATATTGTCCGACTCAATTGGTTTATTAAGAGTCGGATACTTTTTTGCAGCAAGAATGTAGAGCTGAAAAGCGATTGGCATAAAACAGGTGAGCAAATTGAAAGAGCTGCGTTTGACCGCGACAATAGCATTAACACTCCTTCTTTTGTCCTGGATAATTGCCCCCGTTGTGGGCCATACCCAATCAGCAGTTGAGATTGCTTCCATACAGAATAATGTGTGGGAAAAAATCTTTATAGCTTCGTGCAAGACAATTATCACCATTGCAGATAGCAGCGATAATCCCATGCTCGTATACAGCATCAAAGAATGGGAAGATATTAATGAAGCTCTTGATACCGCAGAAGAGGTCGCCTCTGTGCCGGTAATTACTAATTCTAAACTGGTAAGCTTGTCGAGTGGCAACAACTACTCGATTGATATTTTAAATCAGCTATTGAGCGACGCAGACACACCTCTGAACGAAATTGATATGTCTTCTTCCGAATACTTTCCTCTCATTCAGAACAACTATGGAAACACACGTTCAAGTTTACCCGTTATGACCAATACATCCTTCGCCTCGGATCCTACGGGCGCAACACCGCTAATCGACCTTTTCGAAGAACCAAACATAGACCCGGTGAAGATACCGCCAAATGGGGCAAGCCCAGGAGCAAAAAATCCTTCCGATACACAGATTGAAGACATCCTGAAATTCTTTGACTCATCAGTCGACAACGGAACTCTTTGTGGAAAAGGACGTGCAAAATCGGCCAGAAACCGTAGAAGAGTCGTAAGAAAAACGATTATGAAAGCCGGTGAGCAAATCAAGAAAGGGCACACGCGTAGTGCCTGCAAGCAACTACAAAAAGCCTATGAACGATCCGACGGTAAACACAAACGCTCTGATTTCATAAAAGGAGGAGCCACTCCGGAGCTGGCAGACATGATCAAGGAGCTGATAGATAGCCTTGCACATCAATAAAAATGAAATCAGTACAACTCAAAGATCCCGTATTTTGGGGATCCTATCTATCACTCCATGTACTAATATATACTATACTCTGGCAGGATATGTCGTTTTTATGTCGAATTAATTAAACAGTAAACCAAAGCAACTGGGGCAATAGAAATCGTATTATTGGATCCCGCAAAGGTTCCAGAAATCCAAATAGCATATTTGCAGTTCTAGCCGACTCATATTCTGATAGTGACAATGGGGTCGGTTTTATATTACGTTATAAAGGAGGTGAGGAGACGGTGAAAAAGGTCAAGCTTATAACAGTTATTACAGTTGTGTTAGCTGCTATGG
>SDBS01005770.1_pt1 | contig 12042 bp, 16 predicted proteins | sample 2277091 | NCBI WGS metagenome assembly SDBS01 (sample SAMN10404972, study PRJNA504765) | marine sediment metagenome | isolation source: marine sediment core GS10_PC15, 163 cmbsf | place: Arctic Ocean: Southern Knipovich Ridge | collected 2010 | reverse complement strand
GGGTGCGACGAATGCCGCCGCGCCCCAGACATGATCGAGAAGTTCGTTCTCGAGAAAGTCGGTGAAGCTCATTGTCTATTCTCCTGATTTGTGGCGCGACTCATGCTTGTTCGACAACCTTGATCACTTGTCGCGTGAGTTCTTGAACTGCTTTGGTTAACTCTTCGAGCTTATGCTCGTTCGACACACGCTCTTCTCTCATCACATTGATGAAGTCGTTACGTTGCGCGTTCAATGTTTCTTTGTAGTCTTCGCGAGCCTGCGCCAATTGCTCGACATTCGACTCGCGTTCTTCTTTCAGACTGGTCTCGTATCCTTTCGCGAGCCTGGGGATTGTGTGGCGAAAGACGTGAAGCACGAGCATGCACAGCACACCGAACGCACCGAACTGCAAGACGGCGTTCACCGGATTGTCAATAGCATCCACGCCGCCGACGATACTCGCCACGTTGGCAATACCGAGCCCGCCGAGAATAACTAGCGCTATCACTCTTTCAAACATCACCACTCAATCCTAACACCCGCCAATGCGCGAGCTTCCCAACCGGCACCCCAACGATGACCGGCGTTGACTGACGCGAAAGCAGACAAGTCGCCCCACCCCCGCGTCAGTCGGTGCGTTGCTGTAAGCGAAGCGCGAGCGCCAACGCGGTCGACCACAATACCAAGGTCAAGATTTCCGGTGTTGCCATCATCATCTTGTAACCTGCCCGCGCTTCGAAGTCCTCTAGCAATATCGAGAACCATACCCGCGCGGGCGTCTAAGGGTTTACCTTCGACCCCACATCGAGAACTGCCGCTTCGATCTTCGCTTCGATCATGTCCGTCACGCCCTGATCGTTGAGCCCGAGAACCTTGCCAAGCTTCACCAAGCCCTTGACGCCGATGTTCTCTTTGATGCGCCTGAGAACTCGTTGTTTGATCTCGCGAGCTTCGGCATCAGTGATCTTCATACCGCCGTCGCTCGATGGATCTTTCGCGAGCTTGATGCTCTTCACCGCCACCTGTTCGGCGGCTTTGACTTCATCCCAAATAAGCTCATTGAGCCGACCAAGAATACCGGCAAGCGTTGCGTTCTTGGTCTTCTCGTGAATGAGCTTCGTGAGAAACCCCGAGAGAACCGTGACGATCAGAACAATGATCGGCGACAACAGTTCGTAAAGGTCTAGACCTTCCATCACTCACCCCCGCCATCTGGCACTTGTTTCAGTTCACGCCGCTTACACTCGCCCGTGTCGACATTGATCACGAACTCTTGCAAGTCGACTTTGTATTTCGCCGCTACGAATTTGCCCCATGCTTGTTGCTTTGTGGCAACAGCATCGAGTCGTTCGCGGATTGCGCCTTCTTTGAGTTGAAGGTTTTCAAGCTCGAGCCGCTCTTGGGTCGACAGCATGAACATGCTGATCTTCCGCGACTTGCGGGGGGTCCTGCCCGAACTCGTCTTCTTTTTCTTTGTCTGCCTGCCTGCCATTTGTCACTCCTTATGAGGATTGTAGATTGCCCTTTTGCTGGTAATCGGAATCGTCGACCTTGGTCGTAGGGCTTCCGCCTGAAGTCGCCGCAACAAACCGGCTTGCTAACAAACCGCTGTTGCGGTCGTCGACCGGGATCGTTGCGCCATTCAACGCAATCTCAACGACGGGATCACCGACCACTGAAGTCGTAACCATGTTGCCTTGAATCACATTGTCTTCGACAACAGGATCTTCAGCGCTACCGTTCTGACGATCATGAACGAGAGTAATGCCCCGGTTCGTGATGTTGCCTCGAACGATGCCCCCACGAACGCGCCCGATATCCCCAGCGGCGCCGCCCGCATCGTTCTCGGCATAGAGAGCAATGCTGTGAAGGGTGTTCTCTACACCGATGGGTGTGCGCTCGATGTTCCCTTCCACGACCCACTTGTATAGCTTCGCGTGTCCGGTTGCTGATGCCTTCGCGTGAAGCCTGATGACCGAGTTCTGGTCGAGGCTCGCCGATCCGTCATTCGTGATGATGAAGTCGTTACGCAAGATTCGCGTGTGAAACATCTCTTCGTCAGCGCCCGTGCTTTCACAGAACACATGCACGCCGATTCGGTCAACGTCGCTGTCGACTTCAGCAAACAGAACTTCGTTACCTTCGAACCACACGTTATCGGCGTTGAGTATCTGGACAACCTTGAATCCGAAGGTTGGTGTAGCCGCAACGAAGGTGTGTTCAGCGCGACATCGTATGATTCGCGCGTCGTCGCCAACCACCTGGAAGACGAAGTTCTCTGAATCCCCTTGCGTCTGTTGCACATGAATGTCTTCGATCAAGACGTTCGATCCTGTGATCTTGATGATGGCAGCGCTTGCGAGAGCCCCTGTTATCAACACTCGCTCTCGCCCCACACCGACAAGTTGAACATCATCGTCGGTGATATCGAGCGTAGTCGTGAAGGTGTATGTGCCTTCACCGGGTTCGATACGACCGCCGCTCGCAGGCAATGCGGCGAGTGCGTCGTTGAATGGCGTCTCATCAGTGCCCTCGAAGTCGCCGAACGAATTCGTGCCATCACCAATTGTTATGGTGACCGTTACTGGAGTCTCGGCTATGAGCTGACCATTCTCATCGAAAGTCAGAACACTCTTCGTTGCTGGCAAGTCGTCAGGGAAGATCCAATCAATGGTGGCACCAACACCGGGATTTTTTTTCAAGATGACGCCTTCGCCGCTGACCTTCTCACTCAGTTTCCAACCACCTGGCGCAATCAGTTCGCCTCTGACGGCACCTTTCGCATACACCTTCACTGTTCCCTGAATGCTCGCTTCAGAAGCAAAGGCCCCACCCCCACCATTGAGACGATTAACTGTGATGTCGTCTTCGCCAACAATGCTATTGACGATATAGAAACCGTCGTTTGAGTTTGTGCCCGCCAACTCAACCAAGTCATTCAGAAGAACACCGAGAGAAACGAACAATGCGCCCGTTGCTTCGATGGCGTTGCTGCCGCCGATGTTATTGGTGATGGCAATTGCGCTGACGCGGACTGAACCCCCTATTGGATTCAACAATCGAATCTTCGTGACCCCACGCGACCCGGTAGGCTCTCTAGTCACAGGATCAGTGAAGGCAACACCGTCTTCAGTGAGACCGCCGCCGTCAATGTCGTCATCGAGACGCTCAGCAAGCCAGTTGATCCAATCGTATGTGACGCGCGAAAGGAAATTCTGGAAAGCCGACGGGGGTATTTGCTCAAAGGTCCAGCCCGTGTCCTTCTGACCCGAACTTGGATCGACTTCGTTCGATTGATCAGTGCCCCATCGGGGAAACTCAGTTGGTTTGTTTAACGCTGCCATTCGTTCTTATCTCCTTAAGCCGAGACCGCTGTGCCGTATTTCCCCAAGTCGTAAGCATTCGAAACACCGCCATCATATTGGAACGGTGGTGCAACATGGAATTGAATGATCCCCTTCACACCTGCCGGTTTGGCTTTTAGCACAAACGCAGCAATTTGCGGACCGTTCACTGAGACGGGCAACGGGCCATTGATAATGACATCGAAGTGGGCAGGAAAGTCTTCGACTATCTCGATCTCCAACCCGCCGCCCGTCAACAAATCTGTGATGACAATGATCTCTTCGAGCGTGCCTTGCGCATTGTTGAGGAGTGTTTTCGCCCGAAGCGTCTGCCGATATTGGTCATCGGTTTGTCCGTTGCGGGGTTGGTCAACGATTGTGCCGAAGTTATCAAGCTGAACACCTACAGCAGTGTCGAGAATCGTTTCGGTGAGAATTTGAAAGATTGCGTTTTCCAGGTCTTGAACCTGGGGCGCCAAAACGAGAGCGAGAAAATCCTCGATCTTCGCTTTGCCTTTGTATTGCTCGAGAAGCCGAGCAAGCGACTCGACGTCGTGTGTTGTCTTCTTAGTTATCATGGCACCGCCGTCACAATGATGCGGCTCGTGTCGAAGAGAGCAAGCTCTCGATTGCCAATCACGATGTTGTCTTCAAGAGTAGGCGACGGAGCGGTTCCAATTGCGAATGCCGTCACATCTAAAACACCCGCAACGCTTTCAAGCGGTGAGCATTTGAACAACAACGCAACGACATCTTGCCCGATTTGAGACTGATCACCGAGAGCAACAAGCGCGGCTTCAACAAGTGCATCACCAGCAGGGATCGAGCCGCCACCATACACAAGCGCATTGATCTTCACGGTTAGCTCGATCCAAATGTCGATGGTAACCGGTCGACTGAACTCGATGTCATGCGAGAACCCTTGGCTGTCGATAACTGCGACCGTCGTAGTCCCGAATGATTCGATACCTACAGGCTTGCTCAAGAAGATCGACTCGGCAATGTCAGCGTCAACCCCGCCTTCGATAACAACCTCGAAGCTCTTGCCCGGCAAGCCGTCAGCATCGACTAAGAGTGTTGTGTTCTCGAACACGAACGCTTGAAGCACATCATCGACCACACGCACGTTCGAGCGAATGCCCTCGAGCGTTGCACTTCCAGCATTCTGCAAAAGTTGAAGGCGTCGGGCTCTGAAAGCGGAATCACTCTCGATTGTGCGACCAAGAGTCGCATCGAGCGGATTCGTTGCAGTATCCCAACCGGTCACGGGTGTTTCGATGACTGTCAGAGTTCCCGAAGGTGCGGCAATAGGGCCAAACTCTTCGCTCTCGAAATCGGCAGTAACCGTGCCGCCGCCACCGATGGTTGCATCGGCGAGCAATACAAAGCGGTCGCCTGTGCCTACGACACTGACTACACGACCCGCCGTCAAGAGTGTTGCCGGTGTGCCTGCGAGTGTCAGATTCACAGTGCTCTTAGTTGCGGCGAGTCGCGTCGCGCCTGTGATTGAAGAAACCTGATCGAGTGATGCATCGTTTGCGCTGTCAGGGTATTGGGCGTTGTATACTGCTTCGGCAATATCCCAAAGTTCTTCAAGCCGTTCGGCATAGATCCCGTTGAACGTCGCGAACACTGACGGCGCTTGCAGATTCAACGATGCGTCGAGATTCGCACGCTCAGCATCTTCGATCTCGGTCAGAATCTCGTCGAGTGTCTTCTTATCAAATCCCGTTGGGGTAACACCGCTCATGAGATGATGAACTCCGTTTCAAACTTTAGGGGACCGTCGATGGTTTCAGCATTGAAGCTGACCGACAGCTTTCGGCTCGCCGTTTCGAAATCGAGAACGAGGTCGTTCAAACTCGTGACAGCTTCATCGTCGTTGATGGCCTGCCGATAGATGGAAAGGATGACGTTCGTTTGCGGGTTCTTAACGAGAATCGACTCGAAATAGGGAATGCCGAGACGTGTATCGAGAAACCATTCACCCAGAAAGAACTGTAGCTTGCGGCTCAACCGTTGCGCTGTTGCGTCGACGCCCTCGAGAATCACAAGATCACCTGTGCTCAAATCGAGGTCGCCGTTGATGTCTAATTTCAGGTCCATTTATTTCTCTATCGTCACCAATACTGAAGCCGTTGCTGCCGGTGCGCCAGATATCGGCGGCGGCGCTGCCGGAGGGCCGGTTGTGGCTGGTCCTGTCGTCACACCAATATGCACGTGCGTTGCTATAAAGGTTGTGAGTGCAGTGAGTTCACTCGCAATGCGCGTCAACTCAACCTGAATCTTGCTGTCGAGAGAAGCTTTATCAACACTCGCTTCGGCACCAAGTTCGATCTTGCCATCGGCGACGTGTATCTGAGTGCCTCCGTCTTTACCTAGCACCGTGTTGCTGGGGTGCGCGTCACCGAGGGCTTTTGAATCAGGATAAAAACCCGGTATTGCAACCGCGTCACTCAGATTGTGCATGCGGGTATCAACGGGGTCGGTGTCGTCGCCCGTGCCCGTTTGAAACTTGTCGGTGCTTCGCTCGTTGAACACGAGCAAGACATGATCCCCCTTGACGATAGGGAAGCTCAGAAAAAATCCGCCACCCCGCATGAACTGAACAGGAACGGAGTTGATCACTGGCAAGTCTTCGACAACATCCACACCGTCGGCGTCAACGAAGCTGTTCTTGAGTAACGGCTTCACAGTCGCCGTCTGAGTGCTTTCGTCATACGATTCGATGCGACCAGGCAGGGCAACATGGAATGATGATTGAAAGTTCTCGAGCGCGAGTCGGATCACGTCTTCGAGTTCTGGCGTTCGTTGCGTGGTCATATGGCCCTCGCTTCGATGTCGGAATACCAATCGTTGCCCGCAATGTCGCCGAAGTGTATGACCTTCTCGATTCGAAAAAAGCCATCGTCAATTGCAGATGATTCGACGCGAACAGGTCTACCTGGCGAGAGGTTACCTTGCAGCAAACTTCGCGCATCCAAGATGCCGTCTTCACCAATTTCAGGCGCACCGATAAGCCCGGTCGCTGCGTTCAACAAAACCTGATCGTCGCCGTTGGTGCCGCCTTGCCGAAGCAACTGCACTTGTTCATCCTGCACCGACATATTCAGTCCTACCGAATCGGTGAGCGACTTCAAAACCTCGAGACACTTGCCGCTCGCTGTGAATCCTTTCTTGAACTCAGTGAGCCCACCACGAAAGTTGCCTTTCGCAAGCTCGTCAGCGACGTTGCCCGGTCCTAGTTCGGAGCATTCGACAACACGCTGAATCACTGCGTCGATTTTCGTGCCCGGTGCGAAGCTCTCGTTGATGCGTGATCTTTGATACGCACGAATACCGTCGCCCGCTTCGAAAGTGCTGATCCAATCGGTGCCCTGTCGCTCGTGTCGAGCAAAAGTCAGCCTGCCTTTGAAGAGTGTCGAAAGGTTATTCACATACCCGGCTTCAATGAGCGCGGGAATGTCTCTTTCTTGGATGGCGGAACGTGTCGCCTGCGACAGATTGTAAATTGAAACTTCCGCTTTGTTCGGATCACCGTTGATTGCGCGTTCGACCTTGAACAACACACGTAGCGACGGACTCACTGCATCGGGTCCTTCGGGACGCGCACGAATGAGACGATTGCCCAACGTCACTCTGAAGTCGCGGTTGAATAGCTCGCTCATGTTGTGCTCTCGATGTATGTGAGCGGCACTGTAGAACCAAGTTCGTCAAGGCTAGGTGGAGCCGGATTCGTGCGCGAGTCGCTCGCAAGAAACTCTCCGGGGGGTCGTGTTTGTGTGCGAAGGCGCGTCAACAACGGATAGTTGACTACGAGCTTGATGCCTGTTCGAAGCGGAGTCTGAAGCTCGTCGAAAATATCGAGATACCAAACGCTCTCCCGCTGGTTGAACTTGAACTTCAAACGGAAAACAACGCTTTCGAGTTCAACCAAGAACTCGAAATTCACGAGGTCGCCGTCGCGTGGCACAATTAGAATTGCCATTACTTGAACAACCCCGTTGTGAAATCGAAACCGGTTGCGAGAAGTGACTTGTTCGCGTTCTCAGCGACGGCATCGTCAGCCGCTTTTGTGACCTTCTTTCCTTGGTCAACAATTCTCGTCTCAAGCGGAGTCTCAGGCGCTTCGGCTTTTGCTGTCAGTATCTCTCGCATCGATATTGTTGCATTCAGCACGTCGCCATTAGGCGCATTGCGCAGCACCGAGAATCCTGTGATCGCCATATTGGTATAGTCGCGAAGACTTGTGACGACTCTGACTATTGTGCCCGCGTCGTGGATCTCTTTGAGCTTGTCATATGCCGCCTTCACTCGATCAGACAACGCTAAGTTGTCACCTTGTATCGGTGATGGTGCTGTGAAACTAGGCAACAAAAACAATGGGTGGTTCGTAACAACGCCGTTGATTACGAGTGTCTCGGGAAGGCGTCTGATGTGATCACTGATGTTCGTGCCTTCTTCGACAGGATGTTCAGTGACTTCCGATGCACTCGTATGCGTCTCTTCTAGTGAAGCATCGAGCGTTAGCACCCCAATTTGAGCGAGTGTCGGCACACCGAATATGACTTCAAGAACTGCCATCAGAACCCAGCCGACTCCACAGCTACACCAGCGCGGCGCTTGAAAGTTTCGGCGGCGCGTCTCAAATTAGCTTTGTTCACCCCGTCGACCTTTGTAGAAATCTCGTCTGCAATCACACCGGCATTCGTGCCTACTACGTTGAAGACGTTGCTCGTTGTTTGCGCAAGACTTCCAGCCGCACCTGCAATGCCTCGCGCGGCTATCCGAGGTGCAAGAGCACCAGCTTGAACAGCTTGCCCGGTTGCCCCCGTGAGCCTTTGAATAAACTCGCCAGCCAAAAACCTACCGCGCGCGCCTCCAGTGAGTAGATTGAACAAGAAGCTCAAGACCTTGTTGCCCTCCACGAGTTTTTCAATGAACTCGAAAGTATCTTCGAAGACTTGACGCAACTGTTGACCCAACGTCGTAAACGCGCCCGGTATGTCACCGCCAAAAAGTCTGAGTATGAACTCACCGAACGTGCCTAGCAAATTGATAGCGGTGTCAAATTGAAACTTCAAGAGCTTGAACCACAACGCGCCTGCATCTCTGAGAACGGCCCATAGCCCCGTAAGGTTCTCGAGCCAGAATGCAATTCTTCCGAAGAGACTGTCACCGCCGTCTTGCCATGTTTCGAAGTCTTCGATGATCAACGCAACTAGCGCAATGAACAACAACATGAGCCCGACGGGCGAACTCAGGATAGCCGTAAGAACACCGACAGCAAGAGCGACACCGAGAAACAGCTTCGACGCCTTCGGTAGTTCGTTGAAAGCGTCTATGACTCGGAACATGAAGCGAAGCAACCTTCGCCCCGCGACCGCCATTCTCGCAATGAATCTGACGATGTTCGAACGGATCAACGCGGCGTTTGCTTTGACCCATGCGAGAGTGCGCAGCGTTGCGCGAGTCATGAAGGGCAAAAGCTCTTTCGCAATGACGTTCTTAACGCCTCGAATGGCGAACTTCAGTTTCGATTGTGACTTGATGAACTCGTCGCTTCGAACGATCAGTTCTCCATCTATCACTCCACCGAGAAGTTGTGCCTCATCTCGAAAAGCTTGCAGTCCCGCTTTGCCCCCTTCCAAGAACTTGAGAAATTGGGCCCCGTTCGTGCCAAATATTCTGAGAGCTAAACGACTTCGATCAACTCCGCTTCGAACGCGCGTGAAACCATCTGCAACTTGTCCAAGAATGTCGTCGGTGGCTCGGATGTTTCCGTTGTTATCCCGAAGTTGAACCCCGAGAAGTGCGAATGCTTCTGTCGCAGCGCCCGCGCCCGATGCGGCTTGTCGGGCGCGTAAAAAGAACTTTTGAAACTCGCTATCAAAAGCCTTCTGACTGATGCCTGCCTGATTCGCTGCGAAACGAAGCTCTTGTAGCGCGGTAGTTGTGATACCGAGTTTTAAAGCTACGTTCTCAAGATCCCTTGCAAGTGCCGCTGTTGAGGTTGCAATGCCGATGATGCCCTTGACGACTTTGCCAGCAACGAGAATACCAGCGACCTGAACAGCAGTTCGCTTGATTTGCTTCAGGTTCTTATCGGCTTCTAGAAATCCCTTCTTGTCAGTCTTGAACCCGAGAAGGGTGAACAGCTTTCTGATGATCATGTGATATCACCCCTACTTCGGCTGTGCCGCTATTCGGTTTACTTCATCCTGCAAGTCGAGCACTTCGTTCGCGTCCCAAACTTCGACAAGATCCCAATGCAAATCAATCTCTTCAAGCGTTGCGAACCCTGCACTTACGAGACGCCAAATCGGCCATTCATCCCGAAGGTGCTTAGGGATCTTTACGCTGCGCTGCCTGTCTTCGCCTGAAGGCTTGGCAACAAATCGGTGTTCCAGGCGCGTCCAAAATTTCCGAACTGCACCTGAAGCGCAAATGCGAACCAAGCGTAAAGCTCGCCGATCATGCCCTGGAAATGCGAATCAAAAACTTTGAACAAGATGCCCTTGCCTTCAACCTCTGTCACCTTCGCGAGAGAATCCATCATGCGCTCAATCTCGTCTTCGTCGAGCCGTTCGCACAGCTCCTTGGCAACTTTGCCGATGAAAGCGCCGTTGATGTCGGGGTTATCCATCAACCCTTTGATTCCGCCCTTAACATCGTCCTCATCGAGTTCTTCAATGAGCACACCAAGCGACGGCCCGACCGTCTTGACGATTCGAAGAAACATCTTGTTAGCTATTCGCGGAGGCAGCATATACACCTGGTAAATGTCGCCACTGATCTCTTTGCTTTGCGCGTCTGTTTGCATGTCCCAACCCTGCCCGAGTTAGTTTGATATGGTTCGACGCCGGGCCTAATTGCCCAACGTCAGATTGACGAGTTCGTGTGTCTCGAGCACCCATTCACGGCTGCCTACTTCACGACCGAACTCAGCGGTCGGGGGCTTTCGCACCCAAGCCAAGTCAGCGGTATATAGCGAATTGCCGCTTCCGTCTTTGACGATCAACGGACCGATGCCGTCGCCGTTCGCCGAAAGAATGTCGAGGTTGTGTTGCGCTGCGAGAAACCCGTTCGACTCCGATGTTTGCAAAAGAGTGAACGTGATCGTTCCGCTGCGGTTGTTGTTCTTGCTTCGAGCACCTTCGCCATCAGAGCCTACGACAAGCGAGAAGCTGTCTTCGGTCTGATCAATGCTGACAAACGCGCCGTCGGCGAAGCCGTCGATGATGTTGCCCGCGAACACCAGAGCAACTTCACTCGCGTCATATGTTTTCAAGCCCATGTTCGTTTCTCCTTTTAGACGCTAACGGTCCCGTCGATTTCGACGGCATGGATTGCTCCGGCGAGCGTTGCGGTGAATCCGACATCAGGCAACAGCCGGTTTGCCTTGTCGGCGGTAGGCACATCGAGAACATCAGGCACAGTCACAGTCGGCGCAGGATCAGCGGCGAACACACCGTTCGTAATGGCCTCTTGCTGTTGCGCGCGAATCTCGCCTTCGACAACGGCAATGCCCTGATTTGTGAACGGCAACTTCGGCAGACTGGCGAGCACGCCAAAGATACGCTCCTGCAATCTTTGCTCGAACTCGTCGATGCCACGTGTGATGTCGATGAACTCGCCGCTCGCCGACACACCGTTGCAAGTGATTGAAATACCCGCGACTTCGATATACGTGTTGCCGTTCTCGTCGCGCACGTTGGTTTGCTCTGTCTCAGTGAGCTTCACAACATCGAGCCCGGCAATCGTCTTGAACTTCCAGGTTGCCGAACCGGGATCTTGTGGCAAGAGCTTGCCCGCCCAACCCGCGCCGCCGTATTGATGCGGCTTCGGGTGATACATCGTGATCGTTCGCACGAAGCCCGCTGTCTTCAGGTCGGCCATCAGACCAACGCCGGTCAACACATCGTCATCGGCGGTCGTCGCGAGCATGATCTTCTTTTGCGCTTCGATGGTCACAGCAAGCGCTTCGATCTCGAGCGTTGCGTGACTTGTTGGAAGCACCGCATAGAAGGTGTCGTCGTCAGCCTGGATTGCGAGATAGTCGGCGACGATCCCAGCTTCAGGGGTCTCGTCATCTTGCGTGATCAACGTGCGGTCGACAACGAGCGTGAACAAGTCGCCCGCAACATCAGCATCAAGTTGCAAGTCGGTTGCATTGTCAACCGCAGTGACCGGCTCACTTCCGGCGTTGATTGCAATTTCGAGGCCCGTTACGATCTCGGAAACCGTCGCGCTCGCATCCGATACGAACGAGAACACCGTGCCGTTGATCGTGACATCGTATTGAGTGTCGTTCACCGCAATCGGCGTGAGCTTCACGCTCATGTCGGTCGGGTTCTCTCGACGCCCAACGATGGCACGAGTCGGTCGCGGGTTCTGAGAGAACAACGCCGTGACCGCCGCAACTTCGGGATCAGTCGTTGCAAACCCATCAGTGATCATGTCAGCAACAGCCGTATAGATACGAGTGCGCTCTGGAAAAACGGTGTGAAATCCCATGACGAGCGGAGTGCCAAACCCTACGCGCGTTGGGGCCGTGGTCAACTTCGTGATAACTACTTTGACAATAGTGGCGAGGCTCATGGCGTTGGCCCTCCGAACTTCTCTTTGTTTAGGTTGAACGGATCACCAGCCGTGATCTCGACTGTTTCGATAACTGCTGATTCTTCACGCACACTGGAAGTCAATCCAAAACGCA
>SDBS01005769.1_pt1 | contig 12045 bp, 10 predicted proteins | sample 2277091 | NCBI WGS metagenome assembly SDBS01 (sample SAMN10404972, study PRJNA504765) | marine sediment metagenome | isolation source: marine sediment core GS10_PC15, 163 cmbsf | place: Arctic Ocean: Southern Knipovich Ridge | collected 2010 | reverse complement strand
AATTTCTCCCACTAAAGTTACACTTCCACCCATGACATCCAGAATATCTTTGCATTTCTCAAATACTTCTTTTTTCCCGCCTACCATGAAAGCAAGTGTTCCGGATTTTGCTTTTTCCTCACCCCCGCTTACCGGAGCATCTAATACCTCCACTCCTTTTTTATCTAATTCTTTGGCAATTCCCTGGGAAACCAAAGGCGCAATGGAACTCATATCGACTAAAATCTGACCTTCCCTTATCCCTTCGATGATACCGTTTTTCCCGAGTACTACTTCTTTTACATGAGGAGAATTGGGCAGCATGGTAAAAATCACATCACTATTTTCAGCTACGTTTTTGGGTGATGTACCCCTGTCTGCTCCGTATTCCACTATTTCATTTAAAGCTTTTTCGATAATATCATAAGCAATCATATCGTAACCTGCATTAATCAGGTTTTTAGCCATTGGTTTACCCATGATACCAACACCGATAAATCCAATTTTTAGCATAACTTACTCATCCTTTCTCTATAAATTAACAAGGTCAAAGTATATAAAATCTAATGTTTTTATACCTCTTTTCAGCCTTTATCTAACAAAATTTAAGTACACGTCTACCTATCGTTATTTTTTTCGTTTCATCACTTTTTTTGCTGCATCAATTACATTTTTCATACCCATCCCGTATTTTTCTAATAATTCATTATATTGCCCTGATTCGGTAAAAGTATCTTTTATTCCCACCCTCTCCATTGGGACAGGTTTTTTTTCTACTATTACTTCTGCTACCGCTCCTGCTAGTCCTCCTATTATAGAGTGTTCTTCAGCAGTTACTATAGCACCTGTTTCGTCAGCAGCTCGGATAATTATATCAACATCAAGGGGTTTAAGAGTATGAATCTCAATCACTTTAGCACTGATTTTCTCTTCTTTTTCTAAGACCTTCGCTGCTTTGAGAACTCGGTCAACCATTATCCCTGTAGCTATAAGAGTTACATCTGTACCGTCTTTCAACAAATTTCCTTTGCCTATCTCCATTTTATAATTCTCATCAAAGATTACTGGAACTTCAGCCCTGCTTAGCCTTAAATACACTGGACCTACATATTGAGCTACTGCATATACTGCTTTCTCAGTCTCTATAGCGTCCGCAGGTACAATAAGGGTCATATTAGGAATGCTTCTTATGATAGCCAGATCACATATTGAATGGTGAGTTGGGCCATCTTTAAAATCGGAAAGCCCCCCATATCCACCGGCAATTTTCACATTTAGATTAGGGTAGGCAATACTAGTTCGAATTTGTTCTAGTGCTCTCAGAGAAGCTAAAGAACTAAAAGTGCTTGCAAAGGGAATCTTACCTACGAGGGCAAGTCCAGTAGCGACATCCATCATGTTACCTTCTGCCACGCCAAAGTTAAAGAAACGGTCTGGAAATTTATCCTTAAAAAAAGCAGTGCGTGTGGAAGTAGAAACGTCGGCATCTAAGACTACCACCTTCTCATTTTTCTCTCCTAACTTTACCAGAGCTCGTCCAAAAGCATCTCTTATAGAAGCAAAATTATCCATTGTTACTCTCCTTTTGCAATTCCTTTAATGCTGTCTCAAATTCCTCTTTATTGGGGGCTCGTCCATGCCAGGCAGATTGATTCTCCATAAAAGAAACCCCCTTACCTTTTATTGTATGAGCTATAATTATACTCGGCTTGCCATGTATATGCTTAGTTTCATCTAAGGCTTCTAAGATTTGTTTTATATTATGACCATCTATTTCTATGGTATGCCAGTTAAAGGACACCCATTTATCCACTAAAGGCTCAAGAGGCATAATTTCATTTGTAGGACCATCAAGTTGAACGCCGTTTAAGTCTAAAATTGCAGTAAGATTATCAAGGTGATATTTATTCGCAGCCATAGCTGCTTCCCAATTGAATCCTGTATCTATTTCTCCATCTCCTAAGAGAACATAAGTTCTGTAATTTTTCTGATCTAACTTTGCTCCTATAGCCATGCCAACACCAACGGAAAGCCCATGACCTAAAATACCTGTAGTCATCTCAACACCTGGAGTCTTAAGTATGTCTGGATGTCCCTGAAGAATGCTCCCAATGGATCGTAATGTACTAAGCTCCTCTTTAGAGAAAAACCCTCTTTCTGCCAAAGCAGCATATAAAAGAGGAGCAGCATGACCTTTAGAAAGAATAAATCGATCTCGCTCAGGCCAATGGGGATGAGCAGGATCTAAATTAAGGTGATGAAAATACAAGGACGTAACTATATCTGCTGCAGAAAGAGAACCTCCAAGATGGCCTGATTTTGCTTTATAAATCATCTTTACCACTTGAATTCTTAGATTTCTTGCCATTTCTGCAAGTTTTGCTATTAACTTTTCTGAATGAAAACTCATTTCAACTCTCTCCTTAGGGATTTTTTATTTCTATTTAACCTTATCGATCCTGAACGTAACATCTTCTCCATGAGTAACTACTCCTATGCTGGTATCTTCACCCTTTTGTCTTAAAACAATATCTAAAAACATAATTGATATTGTTAAATACTTTTAAACCAATTTTAGATGCCTCACCAGGATCAATTCCTTCGCTAATAAGAATTATCTTGTAGTCCAGAAACCCGAGCAATGGCGTTGATCTGCTTTCGCACTGTATTATCTAAATTTCCTATGATATTATGGACGTTCTCCCTTGCTTTATTTAACTCTTTCATAAAATTGGTAATATCCTCTTTTGAGGGGTGCTTCTGGTGTTATCATCTACTAATAACACTACATTTTTGTCCTCTTGTTTGACAAGTTCAGGAAGAGGGGAAGTTCTTGTAGGACTACAAATCACTCGACGTATCTTTTTTGCTTCATCTTGTGCAACCACTACCTCTTTTGGAGTAACCACCCATGAAAGAATTTTCTCTGGTAATCTTATATGGATTTCTTTATCTCTATAAGGGAGTGATATTTCTCTATTTATTCCTCAACACTTCATAAAAGAGAGTACAGATATTTTATAGTTTGAGGGGGATTTTTAGCAATAAGGAGTTCTTCCATCTTTTGCATATCTATACGCTCAGTTATCTTCATTAATTTAATATCATTTGAAGTAACAGCATTGAATGTTTCCACTGTATCAATCTCTTTGGGAAATACATCATGAGCAAGCCAATCATCGTAGCCGAGCTTCTTTAAATAATAGAAAAATTCTATAATTACCCAGAAGTTATAAGCACCTGGTATCATATCCCAGTCCCCGTTAGAGTCATTGTCATTTATATGAATGTAAAATAGCTTGTTAGAAGCTGCAAGCATGCAAGCAGACTGAGCGGGATTTTCTCTTGCTAAGAGGGCATGACCAAAATCCAAAGTTACCCCCAAATTTTCTTTTCCTACCTTTTGGCAAAATGCAAGTGTTTCCCCCGCTGTTCCAAAAATGCATCTAACTCGGGGTCCACTGAGCTTATATTCTATGCATATCCTTACCTTGGGGTTATGCTCTGCTACCTCGCTAAAAGTATCCTCAAGATATTTAAAGACATCTATATATTCAAGTTCAAATAAATAATCAAAACCTTCATTAAGAAGACAGGTAGTTACTCGATTGCAATTCAATCTTACAGATAAGTCCATGGCCTCTTCAAGTTCTGCTACCACCTCTTTCCTTTCCCTTTCAATGTTCGAAGAAAATGAACCCCTCCACCATTTACCTGTTCTTCTCGATCTAAAGTTTACAGCTGAAACCCCTAATTTGTATCCTTTAATAAGTTTAATTAGATTTTCCACATTTTTAAAGTCTGCTGGATAACATAACTCTACTCCATCCATACCTTCAATTTTATTAGCCATTTCCAACTTTTCCTCAATAGTTCTATCCTCCTGATATTCCATAAACCTATTCTTTATTGAACCCAAGAAACTGGTTATTACTGAAAACTTTTGCATTTTTTATTCCTCCTTTCCCTATCTTTGTTTAATGATTTCTTAATATCTCTCAATTTAAAAAATTACTTTCTATTCCTACTTTACTTTTAATAAAATAACGAGGAATTAATCTTAATAAGTATCTCTAAATACAAATAATTTATTGAAATTTCTCATAACTATTTTTAAAATCATCACAAATACTATTTAGATAATATGCACTCTTTTCTACTGCCTTTCTTTCCCAATTTACTACTTCGGAAATATTTTGACCAGTTTTTCTTTTAATTGTCATTTCTAAAATTATTGAAAAAAGTTTATTAGAGTAAAATATTTTATTTAAAATCTTTCTAATTCCCAATCTCCCTTCACCTAAAATCGTTCCACTAATTAAATATCCAGCTTCAACTTTCTGAACTAAATAATCTTTTATATGAACTGATATTAAATTAGGCATAAACAATTTCAAGGCATCTTCAGGTTTTTCTATAAAAGCTAAATGATTAGTAGTATCAAAAATCAAGCCAATGTGCTCATTTTTAATCCTGCTGACTAAATTAACTAATTTTTTAGTTGGTAAATCAAAGTGATTCTCGATTCCAATATATACATTGTACTTTTTACATTTCGGAATAACCTTTTTGAGTAAATCGAAAGAACTTTCCTGCAAATATTCTATGTTCTGAATATTATTAAAAGTATTTCGGCTAATAACTACCCTTAATAAATTAGATGACAAAGTTTTTGCAATTCTCATATGTTTAAATAGATTATTTTCAGTAAGATCATTCATCCCAATTTCAATAAAAAGACCTAAGTTATCTGCTATCTCTTTAATATTAAATAATTTTTTTTTATTTAAATCCAAAAGATTAAAATTTTCACATAATTGAACCCCTTGAAAACCTAATCTTTTTGCTTCGTATAAAAAATCCACTATTGTCATTGGTTTGGGAATTTCAAAATCTTTAAAACCTATTGCATATCTAAAAGCATAACTTCCTAGACCAATTTTCGGAATATTAATAAATTTTTGCTTATCTAAAGTTCGATTTTTAATGAAAAATTTCTCCTTGAATTAATCTTTTTGGAAAGATTTTTTAGATATTTCTTACAAAACAATTTATTTTATCTTCAGTTATTAACATTAAAGAATGATATTTATGAAAATTATAATACTATTTGCTGTTAATATAATTCTTAATAGATACTTCGTTCTTTGCGATATTTATTTCCTTATATGCACTATTTTTGAGTAGTAACAAGTTGGCTTAGAATTGGTAGTTCATTTTATCGTTTATGAATATATAAAAACTATATAATAAGGTGAATCTCTCAAGTTAAATATGTATAGTTTGATGTAGATGTACTATTAAAACCTATTCTTATCCAAAAATCTTTCAAATTACTCCAGAGAATAATAGTCTAAAAAGTTAGTTTTTTTGATACTTATTAATTTCTTTAATTTTTATTTTCTATTTTTTAGTAATTTGATCTATACGCTAATTACTATTTTAAATATATGTGTCTATTTATAGTGATATAACTCGTGTTTTTCTATAACTTAAAAACGCACTGTTATTTATAAAGTCTATTTTCTTATCTCATTGATACTACTATTTGCTTATCTTTTCTTAAATAGCCCATGATAGAAGATTTACTTAATAGAACTAGAATAACTATGCTTTTTGAATTTATTAGAATTTCACTTTAAATCTAACTTATTAAACATCATGCTAATTTCTCAATACTTTTTAAATTTATATCTTCTTAACAAATTTTTTCATAACAAAACCTGCTAACAAAATATAATAATATAATCTATATAAAAATATTTTTTATAAATTAAAGCTTTATCGATCTTTAATTCCCAAAAAAATTTGAGTAACATTATAGTGTGGGCATATTAAAAATCATTTTACCTAAATTTATCTTTTTTGAAAATAGTTGCTCCAGTGCATGAGAAATTTAAGTTAGATAAATCCTGGTACTAATGCTCTAGAAATACATACTCTAACTGAGAATAAAGGGTCAAGAACTTGGTTAATTCTGACATCTCCAATTGCACTAAGAAGAAATGCAGCATCTACATAGCTAATATTCAGGCGTTTTACTAAGATTTTGGCCATTTCATCCAACGCTATACGAGAAGCCTCTTCTATATTTCTTCCATTTGCTATCGTCATAAGCTCCCGATCATTCACGAGGACAGGATAAGAAATCTGAAAATCGTTACGTACATTTGTAATTAAAGTAACATCTGCCTCACTCTCTACCCCCGAAATGAGCTCACCATCTCCCTGGGAAGCATGAATATCACCGACACATAACATGGCACCTTTTTGATAAATGGGAAGGTATAAGGTAGCACCTTCACAAACTTCTTTATTATCCATATTACCGCCATGTGGGCCAGATACCCCGCTAGCCACAGGAGGTCCTACGGGAGTAGTTCCAATCTTCCCAAGTATAGGACGAGACTGAAATCGAATTTCTTTACTAAAATAAATGTAATTTTGGTCATGGGGAATAACTTTGTACTGCGGTTCCTGGATTTTGGAACCAAAACATCCCACTCCAGGAATAGCCGACATATATCCTTTATTGCTAGTTAGTTTAATTTCTATGATTTTGACTTCCAAAGTAAGCCCTGGCTCCGCCCCTTCAACAAACACTGCCCCGGTCATATTAGGAATTTTAAGATGTCTATTCTCTTTCCTCCATGCTTCAGAAACTAACTTGAGATCCTCAGGATTTTTGAATAAACATGGACACTCGATAATAAACGGCTCACCCTGTTTAACTTTTCCTAATACTCTATTTTTCTCCCAAAAACTTCCAATGCGGTTTTTGTAGTCCTTTGTAAAGCGTTTCATAATATTTAGACCTCCTAAATTATTTTATTATAATATTTGGAATGAACAACACCAACTGAGGAAATAAGATAATTAATATTAACGTAACAACCATTACAGCCAGAAAAGGTAAGGCATTTCTGGCCACTGTAAGTGCAGGGACTTTAGTTATACTACAGACCACGTAAAGTACTGTTCCAACTGGAGGCGTTACTAAGCCTATACATAGATTAATTATCATCATCACTCCGAAAAATACAGGATCAATTTCTAGAAGTTTGACAAGCGGCATAAGGAGAGGGACTAAAATGAGTATAGTAGGGGCAAGGTCCATTATCATACCCCAAAGCAGGAGAAAAAAATTAATGACTAAAAGGGCTATGAACTTATTTTCCAAAAAATAACTAAACATAGAAACTAAAGCATTCGGAATCTGAAAAATTGTTATCAACCAAGCAGAGAAAGTTGACACTGCAATTAGAAAAACTACTATGGAAGAAGATATGACTGTCTGCTGTAGTATAGAGGATAGGTCCCGTAATTTAATCTCCTTATAAACAAACACACCAACGACAAATGCATAGACAGCTGCCAAGGCCCCTGCTTCAGTAGGAGTGGCAAAACCCCCAAGTATCCCACCAATGATTATTACAGGTGCCCCAATAGAAAGTATAGATTTCCAAAAAGTAATCCAAGCTTCCCTTAATGAAATACTTTGTCCCCTCGCATACCCGTGTTTCACGGCGTAATAGTAAGCCACCCCCATAAGCCCAAAGCCGATCATAAGACCAGGTATTAGCCCTCCAAGGAAGAGCTTGATGATTGAGACTCCTGCTGTGACGCCATATATTAGCATCGGTACACTTGGAGGAATAATTGGACCTATCGTTCCAGCTGTTGCCAACAATCCTGCAACCCAGGACTTTGGGTATTTTTGTTCTTCTAGAATCGGTAGCATTACTCCCCCTACGGCTGCAGCGTCTGCAACAGCTGAACCACTTACTCCTGCGAATAGCATACAACTACCCACCATTACAAGGCTCATTCCTCCTCTAAATCGTCCTACAAATACATTAATGAAATCCACCATTCTACGAGACATACCTCCGGATTTCATGAGGTTTCCTGACAATATAAACAAGGGTATTGCTAAGAGAATGAATGAGTCTGCACCGGCGTATATCCGCTGAGCAATGATCGACAACGGCAACTGAGATGGCAACAGATACATCAATAACAAAGTAGCAATTCCTATACTAAAAGCAATGGGAACTTGAAACATAACCAACCCAATGAACGTGAATAGAAAAGATAGGAATTCAGTCATATTCTCCCTCCTTTTTAGTAATACTCCTTTGTCGCCTAGTAGCTAAACTACAAACTAAGCTATAGGTTTGTCCAATAATAGACATCACTGTTAAGAATGAACATATCGGAATTATTATAAAAACATATCCAAGCGGAACCATCAAGGGGGGATCAACATGTTGTTGTATATAGGGGAGTATAACTACGCCGGATATGCCTAGTAAACTAAGAAAAATAATCGACAATATATTGCCACTTACTATAACCAAGTTCTTTGCAACACGGGGGAAACGGGACACCATTACATCCACCATTAGATGTTGTCTACGCACAGTTACCATGAAGATACCCAAAAAGCACATCCATATAAACAGGAACCGAGATATTTGCTCTGACCATAGAATTGTTCGTAAAAAGAAATAACGTCCTACCATATTAACAAATATAGTAATTGTAAATAACATAAGCATACTCTGGGTTAAATAATCAATTACTTTAATGAATATTGCAAAAAACTTTTTATTCACTACATCAAGTCTCCAAAAAAAGCATACGGGGGTGGATCTTTCCACCCCCGCTTATGCTGCCTAATCAACCTTTTTGCCAAGCATTTCGAATAAATACTTAAGCTCGGGATACCTTTCCGAGAATTTTTCATAAATTATCGGAGCTTTCTCTCTGAAAGGAAGACGATCTGGATAAGTAATCGTTGCTCCTTCGGCTTTTAGACCATCAAGGTAACCCTCGTACTCTTTCTTTAATAGTTCATCTTGACGTTTTTGAAATTTTACAGCTGCCTCCTGAATTACTATCTTAACTTCTTCGGGTAGGGTATTCCACCACTTGAGGTTAGCAATAAGGTAGCCAAAACTAAATTGATGGCTAGTCATAGCAACATATTTGTTTACTTCATAAAGTTTATTGTTGTATATTGTATCTATAGGATTTTCCTGACCATTAACAACTCCCTGCTGAATCGCTGTGTATACTTCATTCCAATTTATAATGGACGGCGAACATCCCCAACTCTTTACCATATCAGATTGGAGATATACCTGTGATACTCGTATTTTGAATCCTTTCATATCATCTATCGATAGTATTGGTTTGTTAGAAGATACCTCGCGAAAACCTCTTTCATACCAGACTAAATGTTTTACACCCGCTTTTTCCATCGCATCAATAGCTATTTTACCGTACGGACCAGCAAACTTAGCCCAAGCGTCTTCGGCAGTATCAAATACATAAGGAAGCTCAGCTACTGCTAATTCTGGCACAGCATTCTGAAGCTCATTACCTATTGCAGCAATTTCAATAGATCCCATTTGGAGTCCTTGAGTAATTTCGAAGTTCGTACCAAGCTGGAAATTGGGATAATGTTGGATCTCAACTAATCCCTGGGTACCAGTATTTACCTCAGAGATAAACACTTCCTCAAGAGCCTTTGAAACCGGGTGCTCCAAAGGCCAAACCGTAGCAAGTTTAATCGTGATTGTAGTTGCTCCAAAGCTAACTTGATTTACAATAACCATACTCAAAAAAACTACTAACATCGTTATAAAAAAATACTTTCTCATTATAATTTCCTCCTAAAAATTTATATTGGAAACTGTTACAGTTATTTATAATGTTTTTACTTTTCTATACACCTCCTCTTTTGCAAAATTTACGGTAGGTAACTAATGTATGTTATTCCACCATTAATGCACACTCTTTAACTAATTCTTTTTTATTGATTGATATAGTGATCAAATTCCTTAACAGTCTAAATTATTAAGGACTAATTTTATCTCACACTCTTTCTCTAACTTATCAAGCCCCCCCCCTTTAAAGTTCTAGTGTTCACAAAAACTTTTAGTTTCATTTATGTATAACATTGTTGAGTTTTTTTAAAGTTTTGCCCAAGCCTCTCTTAAAACTCTTTTAGAATTAGCAATTATCACCTCTGGGGACTCATCAGACAGTGGCTTTACCTCAAAACTTACAATGGGCGGATTTTGTGGATTCAAGAATCCGATATTCAATAAAACTTTTAAGTATTCGGTGAGTTCTTTGACATTATTTTCCCCTCCAGCAATACCAAACCTGGGGTGTTGATCTCCATAGGCAGGATGTTTTTTATCTTTTAATAGACAATTGCCAATATGCGCATGGACAAGGTAGTCTTTAACTGGCATAATGGCTTGAGTAGGTGTCTCGTTTAGAAGGGGAAGATGAGATAAATCGACCATTAAACCGAAGTTATCAAATTCTTTCCTTACCTCTTCTGCCACCATTTTTGCTTCGTTGGCTGGACCAATCAAGCATTTTTTGTCGATTTCCCGGTCAAAAATCTCTAGAGCTATTCTTAAGTCTCCTTTGGATTTAGCATATTCACATATCTCCTTGATAGAAGAAATTAATAGTTTAGAAGCTTGATCTCGCTCTCCTTCTCCCGGGTCCTTACCACTTAAGAAGGCAAGACTCTTTGCCCCTATCTCACAAGCCTCTCTCACTCCTACTTTGATTTCTTTAACTGCCTTTTTTCTCTCTTCCTCATCAAAGGAGTTGAGATTTAAGTTATTAATCAACGATCGTGGTTGAGCACCGTACGCAACAGTTAGATGACTCACCTCTAATAGTTTTTTAGCTTTACTTCTTACTTTCTCATCCTTGATCCAGGAAACCTCCACTGCAGTAAAGAAATCATCTTCGGCTATTTTCTGTAATGTTTCAAGAATGGGCCCCTCACCTTTCATAACTTGGGGATAAGCCATGAAGTGGATTAATCCTACTTTCATAAATTTATACATTGACTCCTGCATATTAACCTCCGTTATTCGCGAAGTAAATCTTTTTCTACATCAGCTAAATGATCGTACATTCTCTTGCGGGCACCTTTGCTGTCTTTGTTTTTAATAGCGTTAAAAATCTTAGCATGCTCTTTAAAATATTTCTGAGGACGGCCAGGGATACTCCAGCTTTTCTCCTTCAAATTTATCCAGAGCTTTTCCTTTTGTAGGTCAGCCAGGTAAGTTATAATTGAAAAAAGGAGGCTATTATGGGCAGCTTTAGCAATATTAATATGAAATTCCCTGTCAAATTCCATAATTCTAGGAATATTGATCATCGCGCTATTCATTTTGTCCAAGGACTCCCGAATAGACACTATATCTTCCTTTGTAGCCTTTTTGGCAGCAAGGCCGACAATCTCTGTTTCCACTGCCTTTCTTGCCTCCAATATCTCAAAAGGGCTCTCCTCTTCCTCAAGCTCCTTATATTTTTGCTCATACAAAGGAGTATCGAAATTATCTTTTATAAAATTACCTTTACCTCCCCTACTTTCTGTTATTCCTAAAATTTCCAAAGCACTTAGCGCTTCCCTCACCGAAGGACGCGAAGTTCCAAATTCCTCTGCTAGAATTTGCTCCGGAGGAAGTTTATCCCCTGATTTTAATCTACCCTCTTTTATTAAATCCCTAATCTGCTCCACTATTTTCATATAAACTTTTTTAGTCTTAACTTTATTAAACAACGAAATTCTCCTTTTTATAAATTATATGTCTTATTATTATACTTGTCTGACAAGTTAGATTTATTATATCATAATACAATATTAAGTCAAGTGTACGAATTATAATATTATTTTAATAATTTTTTACTAAATAATTAAAAACGAAACTTCAGTTAGACTTTTTAACACCAAGAGTAAACAATATCAATCCCAGGAATTAATTGGAGATCATGAAATTACCAATTTATCTGGAAATATCTCTGCTATACATGGAGAAGTATATCTTCATCTACATATTGGTTTATCCTATTCTAAATATAATGCCTATGGAGGACACTTAACTTCTACCATTATTGGCGGAACTGGTGAAATTATAATCGAGGAAATTGATGGAGAAATAGAAAGAGAATTTATCAAAGAAGTAAGACTAAATCTCTTAATTTAAATAAAAAATAAATTATGTAGTGGGCAGACTTTACGTC
>SDBS01005768.1_pt1 | contig 12046 bp, 7 predicted proteins | sample 2277091 | NCBI WGS metagenome assembly SDBS01 (sample SAMN10404972, study PRJNA504765) | marine sediment metagenome | isolation source: marine sediment core GS10_PC15, 163 cmbsf | place: Arctic Ocean: Southern Knipovich Ridge | collected 2010 | reverse complement strand
ATCCAGAAGGGATCTTCCAACGTGCAGATTAGATCCGACACGAAGGAAGATCTTTACAAGATGACAAAGATCAAAACACCATTTTCTTTTACAGGTTTTTAAATAATTTTTATTTAATTCTGGCTTTCCAGTTCACTAAATAATTGAGCCATTTTACGGCGTACATCTTTATATTTTTCCCAGCGCTCATCTTCCAATTGTCGCACGATCGACAAGCCACGCGCACCGGGCAGTGTCCCGGCCTCATCGATACCGCAAAACCCGGCTATTGCTGCTGCCTCGACAGAAAGTATTTTCTCTGCCGACTTTACGACGCCTTGTAGATTTTTGTCATTCTTCGATTTTTCAATGGCTTCCTTCAGTAACATCAGCATACTATAGTCTTCAATACCATCACGAATCGCTTCCCAGCGTTTGCTGGTGACTACGCCATCCCCCTGATAGATCAGCAGATAGTCCGCACCGCCCAACGGCACATACCAGGGATCATAACGGGAGGTGCAATAAGACCAGAATCCGATACCGCTTAATCCACGATGCCAGGCCAGCCAGGCCTGTCCGCGATAGTATCCCAGGGGGGATTGGTGTTTGGCGTTTGCCGCACATTCATAGGTCCAAACTGTTTTTCCGGTGGATTTCAGATAGGCCAGTTTATCAAGCCCTTCATCTAAAAGATAGCCATTACGGTTCGGGCACCAGATATCCACATAGGGCACCATTTTTTTCAGATCATTTTTTGTCGCCCCTGAAACAGGATCGGTGTAGATTTGAATTTTGGGATCGATTTCGCGTATCGGTTTGCTGTAGGCGATAAAATCATCGACAAGACCTTCTCTCAATCCTGGTTCATCGATTGGATAAAAAGCAAATTTCTCGTAACCGATGCCCATTTGCTGCAGATGATCGACCCAGGCTTTCAGCCATTGTTTGTAGGCTTTTATCCATGGCGGTGTAAGTCTCTCCGCATCTCCTTTTAAACTGGCCTGATAATTAAAAAATAAAATCAGACCCTCTGCCGCGTGTCGCCGGACATAGGGATCATGATCAGAAAAATCAATATCACCAATGATATTGCCGCTTTTATCAAATTTCGCCCGTGGGGCAAAGCTATTGGTCGCGACAAACACATTGGTCCCATGGCTGATTTGATCCTGAAAGGCGGCATCAGGCTGATCCTTTAGTACAGAGGTATGTACATATCCCCAGTGACAGAGTTTCAGCGCCTGCTGTTCCGGTAACTGCGCCTTCCATACCTTGATGGACAACCCGGCCACAGCCTCCGTTGATTCCACATCCAATGTGCGGAAGCGAAGAATGGTCTCCCATTCACCGGGATAAAGATCGGAAACATTGATATCCAACCATACCTGTCTGACATCCCAGGCCGGTAAAATGATAGTCTGTGCCTGACCGAGCAGTGGAAGCGCATCAGCCGACAGATCAAGTGACTGTGTCGGCACATCCAGAACCTCATGAAAGGTAAGGATTCCCTTTAACCCCCTGCGCGATGAATCCTGCAGGCTAAGTAGCGGATCTGCTTCAATTCTTATTGTTAAGGGCCGGCTGCTGTAATTGGCAAGGTTCAGAGCAGCGTATTCTGTTTCCCCGCCAAAAGCCTCAATTTTTAAATCCGGCTTTTTTATACGCCCTTCAATAATCTCATCCCTGCCGGCAAAAGGTGCCCAGGGATTTGCTTCATATACAGCAAGCACCGTTCCTGCCTTGACGGCTGATTTTGTCATCTTATTCAATTGCTTTGACTTATTTCTCAGATCAGCCATATCGTCCCTCAGTGAACTACGTTCAAGCGGAGAAAGCGTCCCGGCAAGTTTTGCCTCTTCTTCAAATTTCATCAGGCGATCAGTCAGTATGGTCAATTGATCTCGGGCATATGATGGATCAGGCAAGTCAGGGATTTGTTCGCTGATGGCAGAAAGCAGTTTTTGCAGATCGGCCACATCCCTTGCAAATGGAATCAGATAAAAAGTCTCTTCCCGTTTCGCCAGGATTTGTTTACCAGCCCTGAGTTTAGCCCGGAATGTTATATTTACCGCACTCTGCCCGATGATTGTATAGGTCATCCGAAAGTCAATAACTGAATCGGAAGAGGTATAGGCAGCCGTGAAAGGTCTTTCGTTGTTTTTTACTATTTCCAGATCAAGATTTAAACGTTGTTTTTTAGGATTCGCAATACGGATCTGAAATTCATTTGGACCCACATAAAGACCGCCGTAATTGATCTGACTGATGCTGGTCTGTAAGGGCTTTTTTAACTGAAAAACCGAGCCGTTGCGGGCTGAATTTGCCCGGTATTCGCCCCACAGAACCGGCGGTTTGATTTCAGGCCGGGCATCTATCCAGGTAAAGGCCGTTATATCCGTCTCCGCCGCGATAATAAGACTGAGTTTATGATCGCCCCGGAAATCAACAACTGTCGGTGACGAATTCATCGCCCGGCTTAGCGGGATACGTTCTTTCAGATTACCATGGGTATCAAAAATATGCAGGGCCGAGCTATACCCCCCAATAATTATTTCCGGTACGGAATCGCCGTCAATATCAGCAATCGCCGGTGAACGGCGAACACGCTGTTCAACATTTGCTGTCCACAGCAGTTGACCGGAATGATCGAGACATACGGTCTGGCCGAACAGATCAACAACTATAATCTCCCCTTTGCCGTCATTATCAATATCACCGACGGCAATGGCATCATGGATCTTTTTTCGCATTGGATAATGCCACTGTATTTTCCCCATGTTATCCAGAAGTGTAAGGCCTTCGTTCTGGCCGACAAGAATTTCCGGCCGCTTATCCTGATCAAGGTCACAGACAATCGGACTCGATCCAACAGCCCCGCCTTTTTTCAGCTGCCATAATTCTTTCCCTTTTGAGGAAAAACAGACCAGCGGGGAGGCGGTGGTCCCGATCAGAATTTCCAGCTGTCCGTCACCATCCAGATCAGCGATAGCGGGTGCGGTATTGAATCCGTTTTTATGTTTTATCATCCATAGCGGTGATCCCTGATCGCTGAGACAGACGAGATTTCCCCTGTTATCTGCCACAACAATTTCCGTCCCCTCGTTTTTGTCAATATCGACGGCCACGATAAGTGTTGATCCCCAGTCGACACCGGCGGGCATGCTATAGTCCCACAAGCGAGCGCCGGATTTGCCATCAAGACAGAAGATCTTTCCGGGATTGGTAAGGGCAAACACTTTTGGCCGGTTGGTTTGCAGATCGGAAAGCGTTGGTGCATTACTGATCGTCTGCTTTGTATCAAAAAACCATTTCTGACGGCCGTTGGCGTCTAATGCAAAAACACGTCCGGAAGTGCTGCACAGCACCAGATCCGGCACCCCATCATCATCCAGATCGCCGACAGCCGGCGAGCTGTCACATTCTCCGAATACGGGACGGAACTGCCATTGGACAGTATTGGCATAGGAAATCCCTGGTAAACACATAAGAAAAAATGATATTAAAACAGTTATCATAATTACATTTTTACCCATTAAACGATTTTGCTTTTTAATACGCTGAGTCCTAGCAACTTTTTTCATAACATTTCCTAAATTTATACTATATAAAAATAATTTCTCTGCGCCGCCCCACGCCTACCGGCAAGGTGGGGGCAGGCCTCTGCTTCTGTTATTTACATTCTATACTGCCATATTATTTTATCGTCCATTGCCCCTTTGGGGCATTTAAATAATTATCATACCTCTTTTTATAAAAACTATTAATTTGATTCATAACGCGACCTTCAGCTACCCAAAAGGGATCCTTCAAGAAGACTGACGAATCTCCAAAATACAGAGTGTTTTTGCCGGCAATTGAAAAGTTATGGGAGTATTTGCATCCGAAACGACAATCCGTTTAACAGCGTTTACTTTTATATTTGCTCCTTTGGGGAAAAGTTTAAAAATATATTCTCCTGGATCAAGCAAATAAAATAAAGCGGACATATCCCGCGGTTTCTCACCAAAATGAAAAAGCTCCGCCCGAAACCTATCTCTACCTGTCTCAGTCACTAACGCAGCAATATCACGTGGCGGGGTCATCCAACGCACAGCATTAGTAGGAAAATAACCCGCATCTCCCGGATCGCCTGTTAAGGTTGCGTAAAGCAAGTTTGTATTGGGTTGATGAATTGTTGGAATGGCCGACGGATAAATACCGTTATCACCAAAAACCGCCGGAAAGCGCAATACCCTGTCGGTGTAGCGAACTTCACTTGTGTAGCCTGGAAAATTTATGCGCAGAGCTTCGGCATTGTCACGCAGCGCTGTTACGAGAAGCTCCCGATCACCACTAAAACGAAAAGCAGCATACGGGTTAGCGCCTGTTTTAATCAGTTGATCAAATTTAGTAGTTCCACCAAGCAGCATGTACTTTGCAATAATAGATGAAAGTCCGCCCAACTTTGAACCGCACCAGGCTTTACTTCCCGGAGCAGGCGGCTGCTTTGGCGGGTTTTGGAGATACTCCAATCTGATTTTTGCCATTGACCAGATTGGCTCCAGGTATTTGGGATCCTGCGTGATATGGTTCGTCAACAGCAAAGTATTCAACATCATGGACATGGCGCTAGGCCACACATAAAGCGGACTGTCAGGATGGTGGTTTTCGGGATTCCACCAGTTTTCTCCCAAACCGCCAATTTGACCATCGGGCCAGTGAATGGCGCTGGGAATAATGCCGGCAGGCTTGTCCCGGTCGGCACGGGCAGCAGCATCTACCCAGGTATCCATCCAGGCGGTAAAGAGCTTTTCCAGCCGCTTATCTCCGGTTCGCTGCCAGTAAAGGAGCGTCGGTTGTACGGTTCGGGGATGATATACCGTATCACATGCTTTTTTCGGATCAGGTGAAATACTATCGACGCTGAAATAGGTGCTTTTAAACTGCAAATAGCCGCGTTCATTGATGCCGCTCCAAAAGGATTGCATCAATTCTCCCAGGCGAAGCGCCTTTTGACTCCATTCTCCATTTTCAGGATCAATGTGCATCATTGGTGTCAGAACGTCGGCAGACGGTTCGGCTGTGTGCTCAACATCATAAACGCGATCGGTATAGCCCGACTTCATTTTTTCCAGACTTAAAAGACCGTTCGATAAGATAGATTGCGCTTTGGTTATTTTCGGATCATCAAAAGCGATGAGCACCGGCACCCACCAGCGCCACATCTCGCAATCGTCATCCCAGTCGCCGCCATACTCGCCGTTTTCCTGTTGGCGATGATCAATCCACCATTCGATAATGTCGGCCAATCGCTCAATACCTTCACGCTGGTGCACGGCCCAATCCGGGGCGCCCACAGGCGAGGCATAATGCTTGCCCGGTGAAATGGCTTCACCAAGGTACATGCGGATAAGGCGGTTTTCCGGGAAAGCTTCTTTTACTTCTTCCAGGAGACTGCGAACCATATCAAAGCGTTCCCTGCGAATCTTTGGGTTACTCCAGTATCCGCCATATTCCAGCGTTACCCAGAAAATCATTCGTGCACGATAGATATTTGTTATGGGATAAAGCGGGGATGTTTTCTGAATGCCGAAATCATAATCATTGGTTTTTAATATCGACCGTCCAAAATAAGTCAACGATTTTTCGTATAGCCATCGCTTGATTTCGACAATCAAACGGTCCGTATCAGCCTTTAACTGCTCTTCTAAATCCGGCAGCTCACTCAGTTCTAATAAAAATCCCAGACGAGTTTCGTCATCATCCGCATTGCCTGCTTTGTTGATCAGGTCAGTAATCCTCTTATCACCGGTGTGTGATTGTTCTATGTTCAAAGGTTCCGACAATTTATTTTCGGCAGCAAAAGCTGAACTCTCAAAAAGGGTCAGTAGAAACAAGGCAGAATAAAGTATTATATTCAATTTTAACGATTTCATTTATTCTCCTCTTTTACAACTGATAAAAACGCATATTCCCCGGAACCCACCTTATACACTGCCGCACCGTTTTCCATACGCAGGAATTCAACCCCTTCCGAGTCTGCGGCCACATACCCGTTTTCCCGGATGCATTTTGTATCTTCTGCTGGGATGTATATTGTCGCTGTTGTATTGGCTGGAATAGTAATATTCCAGTTAAATATATTATTCTCGATTTTCCAGTCGCTTATAATTGTACCATATACGGATTTAAAATTGGCTTTTACAAATGATAGATCACCAACTGGCTGTGGTCTCAGAATAATGTGTTTAAATCCTGGCTCTGTCTTATCATAATTTATTCCTGCCAAAGTCTGATAGAACCATGCTTCTAAATTGCCTGCAAGCATTAGAAGTCCTTCACTATTCATTCCCGGACCACGAGTATCAGAGTCCCATCGTTCCCAAATTGATGTGGCACCTTTGGAAATCATATATCCCCAACCAGGCCGGGTAGTTTTGGTAGCAATTGTATAAGCAACTTCAGGATAACCAATGTCTGAAAGAACCTGCATCAACCACTGCATTCCGATTAATCCTACCGAAAGATGTCCGTTATGCCTAACCATAATATCCTCAACAAGATGAGCAATAACCGAATCCTTGTTTTCTGGTGGAACAAGACCGAAAGCCAGCGGTAGCACGTATGAACATTGCGTTGCGCTTTCATAGGTATTGGTTTTTGAATCAAAAAAGCGATTATTAAAACCTACTTTTATTCTTCTTGCAAGATTAGCATAATAATTTTCGTCCTCAGCCTTCCCCAAAAGATTTGCTATTCTGGCAGTAATCATAACATTATTGTAATAATATGATGTTGAGATAAGAGCTCCTGAGGTAGCTCCTGTAGGATCTATCTCTCCCAACCCCATTGTTGAAATATCGCACCAATCCCCGTACATATTCTTATCTAATGTAAAATCGGACTTTTGGTGATATTCGTTTATAAACAAAATAAACTTTTTTATACTCTCATAATTGTCTATTAATATTCGCTTATCACCATAAAAATTATAAAACCAATCGGGAATAATTGTGATAACACTTGGCCATACAATTGTTTTATTATAAAAGGGATAATACGTCGGCGATACATCAGGTATCTCACCGGACGAACGCTGGTCTAAACGGATATCCTGCAGCCATTTAGCATAAAAAGGTGCCACATTAAAATTGTAGGCATCACTTTCAGAATCCTTTGCCGGATCACCCAGCCATCCCTGTCTTTCATCGCGATCGGGATCGAGGGGAACACTGCGATGATACATACGTTGTCCCCAGCGCACATTACTAAAAAGTTTATTAAGGAGAGAATTGGAACATTTGAAATTGCCAACGTTTTCCATATCTGTATGAATAACCAGTCCTTCAAAATTTGCAACAGTAGGAATACTAGGAAATCCTGTTACTTCTACATAGCGGTATCCCTGTCCCTTAAATTTGGGTTGCCAAATCTCATCACCCTTTCCCTTAAGTATATAAATATCTGTGCAATTAGCACCCCGGTTATCTTCCGTTTTTAAAGTACCATCCGACTTTAAGCTGTATGCGGAACTTATCACTACTTTTGCACCTTCCGGACCCTTTACCTTTAATCGAATAGTGCCGTAAAATGCCTGCCCCATATCCACTATGTATATTCCTGATTTTGGGTTGGTAATCCCAACAGGTTTAATTGTTTCAGTTACACGCATCGGTTCAATCATTTGTGCCTGTAAAAAACCTTTTGGCGGTTCTACCAAATAGGCAGTCTGCCATTCTGTATCATTAAACCCTTGCCTGTTCCAACCATCATGCTCCATACGAGCATCGTACTCTTCACCATCGTATTCATTGTTTGCTCTAATTGGGCCGTCCGTGGTGAGCTTCCAACTTTCGTCGCTGACGATATCCTCGACCGTCCCATCCTCATACTCGATATGCATTTGCAAAAGCAGTTTCGGGAATCCATATGTGCGCGTGGCGACATGCGCGGACGTTCTAGGGGCAAAGAATCGCCCATTTCCCAGAATAACACCGATCGTGTTGTCGCTTCGGGAAAGCTGTTCTGTGACATCAAAAGTCACATAAAAAGCGCGTTTGTTGTACTCGGTCAAACCAGGATCCATGATATGATCGCCGACTTTTTGCCCATTCAGATAAAGCTCGAAAAATCCCAAACCGCAAATATAGGTTGTTGCACGCCTGACTTTTTTTTCGATGTGCAAATCATGACGCAGCATACGTGCAGATAGGCGGGTGCGGGTATCTGCAACGGATATATCACCCCATGGTCCTATACCACAGTCTCCGATTTCCTGCGCAGCTACCCAGTCGGAGTCGTCAAATTTGCTGTCTTTCCAACCGGGTATCTCTTTATCGAATGTCCGCCAGTTTTTGTCCATGGGCACGATAAGCGAATCACCTTGCTGATATTCGATGCGCAAAACGCCAATCAATCCCGCCGAATTATCTTCGGGCCCCCTGTTGGTGGCGGCCACGGCTATAATATTATTTCCGGTATGCAGGTAGTCGGCCAGGTTGATCTTGTATCCTTTTGAAGCGTTATCACCTTTGCCAACCATCTCCCCGTTTACGTACAGCACAAACCTGTTGTCTGCCGTGACCAAATAATTCGCTTTTATGATTTTCCTGTTTTGCGGAATAATAACCACTCGCCTGAAATAGCGGTTTCCAGGGGAGGTTTCTTCAGCCGGATTGCCACCGGGGAACCATATCCATTTCGAAAATTGGAAATCATTTCGAAGAATTGTTCCGGGCGTGTCCCGGCCAATCCATTTCGCTGTCCAGTCTGTGGGTTTTAGCAGGCCCATGCTCCAAATCGCCGGATTACTCCACAATGAAGCTTTGCTATCTTTGTCCCAGACACGCACTTTCCAGAAACAGTACATCTGCGAAGTAAGTTATTCCCCTTGTAAACCACATGTACGGATTGATCCGAATCAATCTTCCCTGAATCCCATAAATCGCCTATGTTGTTAGTAAGATTTTCCTGAGTAGAGGCTACTAAAACCTGATAAGCTTTCTGCATTTGACCGCGTTTAGCGGATTCAAGAATCCAACTTAAGCGGGGATTGGATACATCGATACCCAGGGGATTTTCAAGATATTCACAGCGCAGGTTTGTGATGATTAATGTTCCTGCGGCTGCGATTGGTATAAAAATTACCGCAAAACAGCATAATCCTAAAAGAAAAAAAAGTGTCTTATGATTGTTTTTCATTTTTATTCTACCCTGGTTAATTCATCTCTCTACGACCTGCCTCCGCCAAATATAGGCACCGTGCTCACGCCTGAGGCGTGTGGTGGGGGCAGGGATGACGCGGATAACGTCGATTCTCGCGGATTTATTTATAATATATTCCTTTTTCATTCGTGAAATTCGTCAAAATTAAGGGAAAATAATCTTTCTTATCCCACTTGAGAGCGAACTGTGATTCATGTAAGACATCATATTTTTCCCGATCCGGTATTTAAAATGACATTGAAGGCGGTGCAGCCTCAGGTGTAAGTCCATGAATTGCACTCTGCGAAATAAGCCCGCCCCCCCTGTCCTCCTGATAATTTAGGATCAAAGTCATCAATCCAATTGCCATCGGCTGTTTTTGGTGACATAAAACCGATGCGGTCATCATAGAGATTTTGATAATTATGGGCACGCTTCCTGAAATATTCATAATCATCATTTTTACCCAAGACCCTGGCTATCCGTGCCAGACACCAGTCATCATAACAATGCTCCAGAGTCACAGCAACCGATTGCCGTCTCTCAAAACTATGTACCTGGGGTACCCATTCCTCTTTTCCCGGAGGCAAAGCAGGGAAAAATCCTTTCTTAAAATAGATCCTCTCAAGTTCAGTGATTGGCCCTCTATCACGCCATGGTATCATCATCGCTTCCATGGCATTCTTCTTCATCCCTTCATAGGCTTTTTCGACATCGAAATCCCGCAGCCCTTTCATATAGGCATCTAAGATCACCGGTGCGGCGTGGTTGCCGATCATAGCCCCTGAGCTCGGCAACCAACCGGTTTTTTCGTATTCCTGCACAAATTGACGTATCACCGCCATGTTTGTTTCCGGTTCAATAATTGTTTGAAGAGGGTATGCGCATCGATATGTATCCCACACGTTTCCCTTTCTTCCCATGGTTCGATAAAGGGCCGTATAAAATATTATACGTTGCTCTTCAGTACCACCGATTACTTCAATTTTTCTGAGAGCCTTGTTCCATATGCCTCTTGCCTTATTCTTAATCTGCTCAAAATTAAAAGATGGTATTTCTTCCTCAAGAAACTGACGCGCAGCTTCCACACTTTGATTCGAAAAACCAATTTTTACGTCGATTTGCTCGCCATCCGAAGTGGAAAAGGTAGTAAACACACCTATATTATTCCCTGATTGCTTGCCTACGTTTTTTTTAATATCACTGCCCATCCAACTTCCATGAGACTTGAACGGTTTGTTCAACTCACAATGAAAGTAATGCTTATTCCCTGCAATACCTCTTCTATTTGCAGTTTCATAGCCTTCAATTACATTATTGCCAGAAATCTCAACTTTTGCATTACGGCGCATACTTACAAAAATGTTGGCATTCGACGCCTCGGGAAAAGTGAACCGGTAATAAGCAGCATGTTTAGTAACTGTATATTCAACCTCAACATCGTAATCCTCAAGCAACACGGCATAGTAATAAGGCGTTACCGTTTCTAAATCGTGATCAAACTTCGAAACATTCTTATCTGCGTCAATGATGAGATTACCGGTAGTTACCATCATCGAAGATACACCAACAGGAAAACCATAAATTTTATCGGCAAGATATCGATCCCTGATGCCGGGCGTGGTGTAGGGGACCAATCTTACCTTGCTGTGAGGCAATTGTACAATCGGAGAGGTGGATCTCAGGAGGTGACCAATTGAACCTATGTAAGGATTCACATAATCCACCGGCTCTTTGGCCAAACGTTCACATCCATTTAAAAAAACCGTAAACAATGCCAATGATAACAGGGTAGCTAAGGATACTATCCTAAAAATAATTGTTTTAAATCTCATAATATTTATCTATGTTTTAAATAACTTTTAAGATCTCTATAGTAGTTTTCGTGAGGGCCAATCATAATAAGTTCGGGTAGATTTTTTTTGAATCTATAGGATAGAAGATACAGAAGATTATCAATTTTAAATTTGTGCACGGAGGCACCTTTCAAATCACCTTTTTTCCCCTCTCCTATTTGAGGATTCTCTATAAGTAATCGAATTTGATGATCTAGTTGCTCCTTATGAGACTTCTTAAATTTTTTTATGCGTTTTGCGAATGTAGGAGATTGAATTACTTTCATTAAGAATTATCCAAAATTATATTCGATTCCTTTTCCACTATCTAATTCCTCTAGTCCGAAGAGAATTTCTCTAATTAATTTGAAAGACAATGTGGGGTTTTCCTCTGCAATTTTCCCAATCTTCGCCCAATATTCGATTTGACCTGTTACTGATCTGTTTTCAACTTTTGATATGATCCTGGCATCATCCATTAATTTATGTGAAATTCTAACCGCTGTACTCATAATCCTACCTCTTTTTAGTCGCAATATATGGAAATATGTTGCATATTGCAACGTCTGCGTTTCGATATATTTGATTGCGACTCAATTCATTTTAAATATAAGATCGTTGCCAATAGTTGATAACTATATGTCATTTTTTCCGCCTATAGGCAAGATATCACAGACTATATTACAAATAAGTACCATTTATATCACTAATAATTACGCTTATTATGCCAGGGCGATTCGTCCTGCGAATTATAGTTATACAGGCTTATTGATTTTTAAATTGCATAACAATTCCCATTCAAATAATATTTTTAGGCCTGTATAACGAATAAGGTTAGATTGTGTGAGCGTGCAAACGCGAGCCACAATCTGAACCGTTTGTTGGACAAATCCACAAGCCCGGCTGTGAACCATATGAAAATATCTTTTTGGGAGTAGGCTTTTTTTAGGCTGGTTTTAAAGTGTTTTGATTCGAAATCCCTGTGACACCTAATATTGGCTTCAATTGAGCTACACTGAAACGGTTGGGTATTCGTACTAATATAC
>SDBS01005767.1_pt1 | contig 12046 bp, 12 predicted proteins | sample 2277091 | NCBI WGS metagenome assembly SDBS01 (sample SAMN10404972, study PRJNA504765) | marine sediment metagenome | isolation source: marine sediment core GS10_PC15, 163 cmbsf | place: Arctic Ocean: Southern Knipovich Ridge | collected 2010 | reverse complement strand
GCAGCGTATTTTGAGGGGATAGAACGTGCGTGGGGTGGTGATACAAAGCACATGGCTTCTAAGGGCTTTCGTAGTCCAACAAATACCAACCTGATAGAACGCTTCCATTCCACATTGAAGCAACGCACAAAGGTAATGCGTGGATTGAAAGACATGGAATCCGCCAAGATGATAATGAGGGCTTGGCTAGTTCACTATAATTTCTTTAGACCACATGAGGGGATTGATGATTTCACGCCTTCACAAAAAGCTGGAATAACATCTAGGACTAGGAACTGGCTTGATGTGGTAAAGAGCAATGAACCCAGTCGGCAGTCTAAGACTGCGATTCCTGAACAGAGCGATATCTTGGAGGTAACTCGAGTGATGCCTGATATATCGCCAAGCTATAAGAGCATAACTAGGAAACCTAAGCGACTTACCAGAAGGAGAGTTAGAATAACACCACCAATGCCTCGGTTAAGCAGAGTAAGATTTTAACTTAAATAAAATAGCCTGACTATTGCCATAGTCAGGCTTCCGTGATAATATCTAGTCAAATGTACATATGGATTAGACTGTAATGGATTTTAAAGCTATTGCGAGTAGCTTTAAGCCCACTCCCTTACAAGTATATTATAACATGCTTGTAAAGGGGGGTTGTTATGTTCGCTAGTAATTCCTCAAGTGAAATCATAGAATTTAGGTTTACAGGCGAAATCAAGCCTGAAACTGTCAAAGCCAGTGAAGTTGCCGATATTCTCAAATCTATTGAGGATATGGTTGAAACACGACTATTCCAAGACCATCCTGAATTAGATAAAGAACAGGTAGTTATTGGACTAGTGAATATCAAATCTGAAAGTCTAGGATTGCAATTCAGGTCTCCAATACCAGAATATACGAGACATACATTTCGTGAACTTGGGAATGCCGTCAGAACTGGCAAAACCATATCTTTACCACCCAAGTCTCGTAGTGCCATCAGTGACATAGTAAAATTCACACGAAACAAAAACTGTACCGCAGAATTAATCATATCTGATAATGGCTCTCGGGAAATAGTTGCAACAATCACACCAGATACCAATGTAGAAAATCCACCTTTTCTAAGAGGCGAGACTACAGTATACGCTAAAGTGGTAAGAGCGGGCGGGAAAGAACCAAGGGTAGAGATAGAAACTGTAGATGGTCGTACATTGTTCTGCGATGCGCCCTTCGATGTCACAAAGGCACTAGGCATGAAATTGTACCAGGTGGTCGGTCTAGTGGGTGTAGCTCAATGGGACACTGAATTAAATAACATAGAACAATTTTCAATAAAAGATGTTACTGATTACGAACAAGTACCTATCAAAGAGGCGATGCATAAACTCGCAGAGGCTACAAGGGAATACTATTCAGATATAGAAGATGTAGAACAGTATATCTCTGAATTAAGAAGGTCTGATTAGGGCAATGAGTTTAATATGCTTTGATAATCACGTTTTGATATGGGGAATAAAGGAACAATCCAAGGAAGGGCAAGAGGATAAAATTATTCTCGCCAAAAGGTTTATAGATAATTTGAGTAAGGATGATAACGTATTAATACCTTCGATTGTAGTGGCTGAATTTTTGATACCAATACCAGTTGAACATCATGCAATGGTAATAAATTTATTTAACAAGAATTATATCATTGCCCCATTTGACGCACATGCCGCAAGTAAGTTTTCTTTAATATGGCGAACCAATAAACCCCCTGAAATAGCAGAGCAAGTAATAAAAGACCACACTACAAGAGCAGAATTAAGGGCAGATAGTATGATTGTAGCCACTGCTGTCGCACGAAAAGCCGAGTGTATTTATAGTTATGATAAATGGGTAAAGACTTTTGCCAAGGGATTTATAGAAGTTAAAGAAATACCCTTTACAGCCCAACAACCAACCACTTTTGATGATGCCAAAAATGTAGATTGGGGTAAACCTCCCCCCAAAATGAACGAACCCACTTAACCCACTAACTTCGCTTAAATCACCCTCACCAACCACAACCGAGCAGTACCAAAGTTACCCACCACCTCCAAATGGTGGGTAACTTCTTTTGTAAAACAGAGGATGCTACTACCCTCATTAGCTATAATCTCCTCATCGTACTCAATGAAGTGTAAATCGGTTGATGCTTTTTCTGATGCTTCCGTTGCTTCTGCTTCCTAGTTTTACTTGGCCTAATTACATCCCTCTTTGTCTTTTCATCACTGATAATTTCAGGTTGTTTTGATACAGGCAAATGGCAAACATCCATCCAATTCTTAACATCGTATTTCACGCCTGCTACTTCCGCAGGTGTCTTACCCTTCAATGAGTGATGCGGTTTAAAGTAATTGTAATAGACCAGAAAGCCATCGGTGAACTGGATTAATGTATCTATATTCCTAAATGCTTTCATAACCTTTGTACGTTCTTTCAGAATTGAGTGGAAGCGTTCAATTTTTGAAGTGCTATCGCCTTTGGCAAAAGGGCTACTTTGCACGTGTTCTGTATCCGCACCAAAGACTAACTCAATGCCATCCCAGTAAGCATAGAGTTTATCGGTAATCACTTTTTCAGGCGTTATGCCTGTGACACGCTTGGCTTTTTCCATTAGCTTCTGTGCATCATCGGTTGTCCGTGTATTAGATACCCCAGAGGCTATGAGGTATCTAGTCTTGGTATCAATTATGTCCCAGAACCAAATCTTTCTTTTCTTATCCAGCCTTAAAACAGTCTCATCACACGCCCAAACATCACCTACTTGCGGTTTATACTGGCGGAAGTGGTCAACTGCCATATCGGTATATTTGTCTATCCAGTTAAATACTACCGACTTTGACGGATGATAGCCTTTAGAGTTTCTCAAGTGCTGGCATATATCATCAATGCTTGAACCTGTGTAATATAATTCCAGCGCACTACTAACAAATTCAGGTGATACCTTCATATGAAAGGTAGTATCATCACCCTTGAACTTACGTTGGCATACTTTACACCAGTAACGCTGAACGCCATTATATGTGCCATATTTGACTACACCTTTAGAGCCACAATGCTTACAAGTTATGTTGTTAATTTCTTCTGTCATTTTTCCCTCTTTAAATTATAAGGCATTTCCCTTTATAATACGGACATACATTAGAGAGGAGTGATATGCCGCTTACAGGCAAGTTACGCCCTTTTGACGATGACACAGCTAAAAAGGCACCGAGTGAAGCTGGCGCATACGAGTTGCTATACAAAGACACAGTAGTATATATCGGCAGTAGCAGTGATTCAATACGGTCAAGAATATGCGCCCACAGGAAACGCAAGAAATTCGCCAAAGTAACAGCCTTTCGATATAGAGTAGTATATTGGGAAGACGAGGCTATCGAACTAGAAGCCAAACTCTGCAAATCCTTCAAAAGGGCAAACAGCAGTAAGCGCCCTCGTTTACAAGAAAGGACTCCTGTTAATCGTGGCTTATTTGATTGGTGACTAAACAACCCACACTCCTTTAGCTACGACTTTGCACTACCATAACAGTAGGTTTGAGGTGTTTAATAAACCACTCCGCTTTCTTATTTGCGCCTTCTTTGGTTTTATAAACTTTTTTCCGCAGATGAACCCTACCATCAGAATATGTAATCCTTATTTGATACCCCATTTCTTCCCTCCTTAATAGATGTTAACCAATTTCCACCAAATCAGAACGATACCTTTAAAATATGCTGATGGACATGCCTTAGAGCAGTTAACCTTCCGTCGTGAGACATTGTCGGTGATTAACACAGAGACGCTGAATCAACAGAAAGCTAAAGTAGAACGTGTCTACAACCACCGGAAAAAGCGGCTGAAGCAAAGATCGAAGCGGTGAAAAGAGTATTAGACCGTGTTTCCACATCTGAAGATCCTGAAGTTTTAAAAATAGTTCCGGTCTGGGCAAAGAATCTAGAGAGGGCAGATAGGCACCTGGACCAGATTGAAAAAGATAAAACTAAATCTTTTATAGATCTGGACTCTAGGCGAGAGGTCAGTGGGAAATATTACATGCTTACAGCCTCATGTGTGGAAATTATTCCTAGTGATTTATCCCAAAATGAATCAGAGAAAGATGATGAGTGGCGCGAAAAAGAAGAACCTTAATCAATGAATCTAATCTAGTTGTAATTAAACCTAAAACACCTTGTTTGCTGAAGTTCGAATCCAACCCACTAGAACCTATAAGGGCCCACGCGGAATTTAAGGCACGGATATACCAGAGAAGTTAATGTGGAAAAAGGAGGACATCAATGAAAAAGATAGAAGCGGTGGAGAACACGCTACGGGAAGCTCGAAAACCTTTGCGGGCTAGGGAGATTGAAGAACGTGTCGGCTGTAATTTCAACACGGTGAGAGGCGCTCTAGTTCGGCTGCGAATATCTGGAAAAGTCGAAAAAGCAGGCAGGTTTCTTTATAAGTCCGTTCCGTAGTAAGCTTGGTAACGAAAATATCTTTGTGACACAGTTTAATGCAACCCTAGCCGCGTACTCGTCTATTCGTCTCAAACGATTTCTGTATGAGAGACTTGACACTTTGTAGTCTATTGAGACTGTCAATTGGTACCTCAACATCCCCTACTCCCCAGTGCCCAACATGTGAGACGTCGCGAACATATTCAGCTGGTTGCTCTAAATCTGAATAATTGAGCTTCAACCAAATGCGGAGCCCACTTTTTTGGAGGTGGACACAGCAAAAGATATTCTTATCATAAGTATACCTGACATACTTAGCAAGATACTTCCTGTCGACCTTGGCAGGATCAAGCTCTCGGCAAAACTTATCAATAGTCCTAAATAGTTCTATTACCTCCTGTGGCTTCCCTTTTGTGTGATACTCCTCACTCGATTCTTCTCCCCTCGCCCTCTTATTCTGGCCTGCTAATTGCGCACCTAATTTAGAAGTTGAAGGGATTTCAACCTCCGATGTTCTGGCCCATAGTCTGCCCAGTGCCTTCCTAACCTGTGATGGCTTGATAGTGTCGTCGCCCATGGTTGTGCGTACTAGCCTGACCAATACATCCGGGGCTTCTAAGAATATTTTGTCTAAGGCCTTTCGTATTTTCCCGGTGGTGAATATTTCTTCACCTATCTCATCAAGAACACCTTTTGCCATCGCATCGCGTGAAAAACGTGAAAAGCGTTCTATAACCTGTTGTAGTGACATTCCCTTGTTCTCGTTCGGATCTAGAGAGACTTCAAACAACAGCTTGTCAGGAGCTTCTGCCTTCTCAGTGCTATGGTAAACCTTGTATGTTATGCCGTTAGTAAGAATACACCATTCAACACCCGCATTAGCTGCATAGCCAACCACTTGCGTAATCGACTTAACGTCTGTAAGCAGGTCATTTAATGGTTTCGCTTCAGTGAATAGGACTGATTTCCGGTTTATTTTGAGTGCATAATCTACAGACTTTCCGTCGATAGTTGGAAACTCAAGTTCCACTTCATCTGGGTCCATTACGTCCCAACCAAGGGATTGCAACAATGGGTCTATGAATATGGTGCGTGTTGGTATTTCCTTAAGGTCATCTTTCCTATGTCTTTCCAGCTTAGCCTGAAGTCTTTCAACACATGAAGTAACTGCGTCCATGTTTTACCTCCGAATGTTTCCAAAGAATCCTCAACGCTTAATTTGCAATGTCCCATTTTTCAGACCCAAAAAGATGGTCTTACTAGACTCGTTGTAAATCCTATTAACTTCACCACCATTCAAGGGTTCATCTTTAATTGCAATGAGACTATCTCTAACTTTGGGATCTAGGCCAACGATATCATCGATTGTCTTAATCTCAACATTCTGCTCGTGTCGCAATAGGTGCCATTCCTTATCATCTGCCTTATGCTTATCAAGGTATTTCAATTCATCCTCGGTCATTTTCAGAAAGAGATAGTACACTCTCTTTTGGTAAAAATAATACTTCGTCAGGAACATTTCCCCAACAGCTATGTGACCTGCTCGTTGAGACCCATCTGTGAAGTTTCTTTTCATCCTCGCAGCGTACTTAATTACGTAATCGTCTCTAATTACGGTCGACCGCTTGTCAGCAAACTTCTCCCAACTACGTCCGTATAACTTACTGAACGCAGCATCGAAAATAGAATACATGAAATCGAGATAATTCTTTATGAACGCCTGTAATTTGACAGGATCATCGTACAAGTCGAGGATATCCTTAACAATTCTCAGGTCGTCAATTATCAGATATGGCCCTTTTTCAACTTTGGAAGCGAAATATGCCATCCCGTACAGGTCAGGGCGAATCTTATCGACACCTTTTTTCAAATAATAGATACCTATTACACCATTCTTTACTGCGCCCAAAACGTGATGGAATCTTTGATATTGGGCGTTCCCTGAAGATTTCCGATTTAGCGCATCTGTTCCTTCAATGGCTATGATTGGCTTTCTTTTTACAGTAGTGCCATCATAGCCGTCAACCCAGGTTTCATCGACATACCAGCATGCATCGCAAGAGCCATAGAGTACACCCTTGAATCCGAAAGTTAAGCCTCCTTTAGAAAAGGGATCTTGATCTTGGCGGCTACTCTGAGGAAATGCGCGTAAGAAAATGCGACCGGATTGTACTCCGAGAGTGTCGATTATCTCTTGCTTGATGATTTCATCACTGGATAACGCCATTTCATAACACCTTAACCTTATTCATAAGTATATTGATATCCATACCGGTAACAAAATCAATAATATCCGTCTGCGAAGACAAAGGTCTGTTGTTCGTCTCGAAATAGAACTGATTCAGCTCATCATTGGTAAAGTTGGCTAATAAATAGAATTTCATATAATTTGTTAACCAGGCAATATACTCAAGCTTAGGTAATATCTGTCTCGGAATATATTTCGAAATAGGAGGGATAACCTTAATACTGAAGTTTGGGTCAAGTGTTACAAGCCCGAAGTAATCAGCCCCCGGTTTAGCTTTTGAAGGATGTATTTCGAAGCCGGCATCGAAAAGACCTGTATCCAGGTACTTTTCCAACTGCTTGTACATAGACTTAGAATTTGACTTTGCTTCGCCAACGATAAGATCATTATGGGGAATGGGTTCCTTTGGTTCCTTCCAATGATGTAATCGGACCATAGCCAATTCAATTATATGAAAGCCGCTACCAGGTAAAAATCCATATGAGGTTAAGCCGCTGATGATTTTCTCTAGTCCATAAGCACCAAAGTCGGGAGAACCTACTGAGTGCGCCAAAGGTATTTGGTTTTCTACAATATAACCGCTGTTCTTGAAGTATTCAGCAGCTAAATACTCTAAGAATGGCTCCATTCCATTACCGGTTTTTCGCGCCTCAATCCTCTGTATGATATAGTTTTCCGGTTTGGCAGTAGAAGAATATTTGCTTTTCAAGTAATCGGTGAGTTCGCTTTCATAAACGAACTCAAACGGGACTATGTACTTGTCATCGTTGAAGAGATAGTTCTTCGCCTGGGAGAGTATGAATGGCGTATTTTTTAGTGTAGTGTTGTCGAATATACCCGTCACGAACTTATAGTTGAAAGCGTTATAAAAAAGCTTTAGCAACCCCTTTGGCGTAAAGGGATAAATTGGATTCTCTAAATATCCAGCACCAGTTACACAACTGTAGATAAACGCGTCAAAACACGGCATTTTTATGGCTTTTCCCATCACCGTGTCTACTATTTTGTAGTGGAAGTTGTGTTCAAATATCTTGAAATACAGGTCTCTAGATATTTCCACGTTCTAGTACCCTCTCAAATATCTGCACTATACTTCTAATGTTTAACTTCTCGTAATCTTTGATTCCATTTCCCTCCATAATCTCTGTTATTACCGAAGCTATAAAAAGGTCATAGGCTTTACTTATGTTGAAGTCACCGCCGTTTCGATTCTTCATATAACGGAAGATATCTTCTGCTAATTCTTCAGGGGCGAGAATCTGCGGATTGAGCTTTGAGGACAAAGGCTCTTGATTTCTAAGGGTGATGTATAAATCCGATTTTGGAGAGAAGTTAGCCCATCCTTTATTGTAAGGATAACCTAACGTATCATAAGATGAAATATTAACTACTTGTAGTTTAGCTTCACGGAGCACCTCAATAAGGTTTATCCAGATCTTAGAGTCTTTGTTGTGAAAGCAAAGCGTAAAATATTTTCCCCTTTTTAGTACCCTAGTAATCTCCTTAACAGATAGACGCATCTGCGCTATATATTCCTTAATACCTTTACTTTGGACCGGGTTTATTACAACTTCATCTTGTATGGCAAAGTCCTCGCCGAGCCAGCAGTTCCAAATGTATGACAACTCAGAATATTGAATAGCGTCTCCGTATGGCGGGTCAGTAATCACGTAATCAATAGTCCCATCGTGAATTTCCTGCATGCATAGTGAAGATTTATTTATTATCTTATGTGATCCGAGTTTCTTATTCCCATTGGCTTGCACTCTCTGAATCAAAGTTTCCTTTGCTAGACGAACATTTCTAACCCTATCTTCAAATCTCCACCAAACATTTTCCTCAATGTAGTCATCAGGTATCCAATAATTATTGACACTCAGTGGTCTAACGTTTTCAGCTTTTAATTTACTTGTGTGTAGCAAAGTGTTGGTGAAGGCTAGAACAAATAAATCCTTATTATGATAAGAGGAATTTTTGATTTTATCGAACAAGATAGCCAAGGCAATAAGGTTTCTATTTGAAAACATATCGGAAACATTTTTAACGCCTTTGTAGGAGAACCTATCTTTGTAGAATTTAGCCGGGAACGGCTTATCTGGGAATTGCAGTCCTACTGGGAAGTCAGGACTTGGTGATAGCGTGCTCTTTTCAAGAGTCAGTTTTCTCTTATTCTGAAAATCATAATCGGAAATAATCGCATTGTAACTTTTACCATTTTTCTTACCCACTATCCCGTAAAGAAGATAACCATCTGGCAAAGCATACAAAGACATTAATCGCTGTTTCAACTCTTTTTTCAGCAATAGATACTCGTGGTCAAAATCATCGACATCAAAACCCATGGAAAGCGTATTTCTTGCAAGAAAAGTTGCGATAGGATTAAGGTCATATCCAATGAAATCTCGATATTGTAATACAGCCTCTAGACCCATCAAGCCACTGCCGCAAAACGGATCCAAAACAACATCTTGCTCTTTTGAGTATTTAGATATATAATTTTGAACCACGAACCAAGGCTTACGCGCCCAGTATTTGTGAATCCTGGCAATCCGAGAGTACTTGCGATCATATTCTGATTTACGAACTTCTATTAAACTATCTATTACACTCGATATCGACGTGTTCATTGCGTTTCCTTTCGGAAGATTAAACAGTAATGGTGCAAAATATTACTTACCCAAGAGAACGGATAGCCATACGGGGCTAATCCTATTTCATCTTGAAACCAGATTTTCTCGTCCTTCAGCACGTATTTCTCAGATAAGGTTCTTGCAAGGTCCCATGCTAGCGGGTACAACTTACCACCCTTTTTGACATTTTTTACAATGATTATGAGGTAGCCACCTTGTTTGAGTATGTTATACATCGTCAGATATATATTACTTATCCTATTCAAGAATTCATCGTATTCGGTGATGTTACCCAAATCATGGTCATCTATTGAATACTTATAATCTAGGTTGCCCTTGGTCCTAATTCTTCTAAAATTCCCAGTGCTTCGATTAAGCATATTCCAATAAGGTGGCGATGATATGGAGAAATCCATTTCAGGCAAACCCAAACTGGCCAAATCCTCTGAATCGCAATTGAATATGTTCTCTCGAAACTCGGGGACACGTTTCAGGCTAACTTCATAGTACTTTTTGTTTAACTCAATGCCATAGCCAATACGTCCGGATCTTTTAGAGGCCACCAGGGTGCTACCGATTCCACAGAACGGGTCAAGGACTTTCTGCCTCTCTTTTGTAAAGAAGCGAACAAAACCCTCAATCATGGTTGGTGAGAACGTAGCTGGATGATCCTTCGAATCAGGAGCAACCGATCGTTCTTCCTTCAGGTCACTCTGTAACGCATTAAACCGGAACCAACTACAGGTGAATTTAGTCCATTCTTTTCCGGTTAAATCATTGAGTTTATTATTGAGGTTATATGCGCCATCTTCAGGATTAATCAGTATCGCATTAGCTTTTTCAACATCACCGGACGGATTAAACAGAGCTACATTATCCCAGTTTTTCTGAAAATAATCAGGAATATTCCCGTTACGATGTTCGTAAATCTGTTGCAGTTTCAGTCTTGCTTTTTCATTCAATTCTTGGGACTCGACTGGCTTAACGACTTTGCGATCCTTAAAGTAGAAGAAGTACTTATTTTGTATGTTCTTTGGCTCAAAAAGAGAAAGTTGGGGAGTCTGTCCCTTTTCATCCAAGTCTGGAAATAGTGACATGCTGGACCTGCGCGTATTATACTCAGTTACGGCGCCGCGTGGAATCATCCAGTCTCTGCCTATCTTCTGGCCAGGCAACTTACCCTCACGGATAAGAATGCGAACATGCTGGACCGTATGCCCCAGAAATTCAGATGCTTCCGGAACGGTTAATAAATTTGTTTCTTCCACTATTGTTACTACCTCTTTCATATAATATTCTCATGAGAATGCTCCTGTCAATACCCAATTTGACGAATATTTATATAACTAAAGCTTATTTAGTTACCTGCGGAGAATAAAAAAAGGCCGGGGAAACTTTCCCGGGCCCTTCTCTGAGAAATACCGGCCTCAGAACTTAAATAACGCCGGCTGCTCCTCTTCTTGCTGTGCTTTAGCTTCCTCTTTTTCTTGCCTCCGCTTTGCTCTGTCCTTCTCTTGCCTCGATTTAACACTCTGGTGATAGAGCCACGATTTAAGCCTGTTTAGCTCTCCTATCTGGTAGTCGCTACTTAAGTATCGGGTTAAGTCAGCTTTATTAAGGAAATTCTTAGAAATCTAAATCATGCCTTCTAACCGAGTGGTGCTTTATAGAACCTCATACTATCCTGAAATCTAACCGATCTCGTATATCTCTGTACCATATCCAAACTTTCCCACCTGCCTAAATCTTTGATGGTCATTACGTCTACTCCAGCCTTTCTGAGTAGGCATGCGAATGTTCTCCTGAAAGTGTGCGGATTACATCGTATTCCAGTTACTACCTCCAGTCTTCTGAGCATTGAGGCAATTCCCCACTGATTTAGTCCCCATATATTATCAGTACCTGCTTGGTACGTACTGAGCCAGGACCGGAGATATTTCTCAGTTAAGTCACCAAAAGGTGCGTAAGCTTCTTTTCGGCCTTTTCCCAGTATTCTGATAGTGTGTAATTCCCAGTCTATCTTCTCAGGAGTAATACTGACTAGCTCGGATAACCTTAATCCGCTCTCAGTGAATAGGGCAATTATCGCTTTATCACGCTCTGTTTCGGTATGCTCAATCAGTAGCTTAACCTGTTCCCCAGTAAGACTGGGGAATATAGGTTTTCCTAGTATTGGAGCATCAATTCTAGTAACTGGGTTAGGTAACTCATATTCAGTACTCAGCCATCGGTAGAACACTCGGATAGCCCGGTAAGATGCATGTCGAGTACCTAGACCATACTGGTTAGCGGGGATAGAATTTAAATGTTCCTCAATGTCTTGTCTGACAGCATGAGTATAGTCCACGTTAGCAATAAATTTGGATAACCTTTCCCGGTAATACTTGAGTGTACTGGGGCTTACTCCCCTTGCCATGCGGGATTGTAGGAATATATCGAGGTAGTCTTTATCCGGCTTTCTTGGCCTTTCTAGAGTAGCTAGAACCTCAAGCAGTTTTGGAGAAATTGGACGTGTTCCGTGCTTAACTTGTGAGATGAATGCCTTGCTCAAATTGCTTAACTCGGCAAGCTGTGATACAGTGAATTTGTTAAGCAATTTGAGCGTGTGTGCCTGTCTCTTAATCAGCAGGTTACAGGTTCGATTCCTGTGCGGCTCACGTTCAACTTTTCCCTTTTTTGATGCCCTGTAACCCCCCTTTGCTAACATTTTGCTAACGGGCGGGGCCCCCGGCCCGGGG
>SDBS01005766.1_pt1 | contig 12047 bp, 11 predicted proteins | sample 2277091 | NCBI WGS metagenome assembly SDBS01 (sample SAMN10404972, study PRJNA504765) | marine sediment metagenome | isolation source: marine sediment core GS10_PC15, 163 cmbsf | place: Arctic Ocean: Southern Knipovich Ridge | collected 2010 | reverse complement strand
CAGCGATGCCTGGGATCTGTGTCGAGTTGATGGTCGCACGGGGCTCGTCTCCACCCAGGCCTGACTCCTCGGCAGGTCCAGCTCCTGGCTGGGCGACCGGCTCCAGGAACGTACCGGCCAGCTCACGCGCCTCACGCCGTGCATCCTGGAAGCGTTCCAGCATGGTGCCGAACGCCTCTGCCGTTCCCCCGAACCCGCCGTCGATCAAGGCCCGCTTCTTCCGCTCCAGCTTCTCCGGGTTGGTCAGCTCGTCCGATTCGATGTCATCCAGCACGTCCTGCATCCGGTCGAGGTCCTCTGAGATCTGCTCTTGCCGGGCCTCGGGGATCGGCCTCAGGAAGTCCTGGAACTGACTCGGGTTGTCTGCGAAGATGCCCGCCTGGGCCTCCGTGACTGGCTTGCCCACCTCCCGCGCCCGTGCGATCACGTCCTGGATCCTGGACGCCCTCGTGCGCTCGCCGCCCGTTTCCCCAGCACCTCGTGCAGCAGCAGCTCCCGTGTCCCGGCCCGCCTGGGCAGAGATCGACTGGAGGCGCTGCCTGGCTGCCGGGGGGTCGCGGACCAGGACCCGTCGCTCTTCGATGGGAACACCCGCCTGTGCCAGGGCTGCGTCGAGGTCCCGACGCTCCGCTGCCGTCGCCTCGGCCTGCTCCAGTCTCGCGGGCTCATCCAGCTCGCGCTCGAACTCTACCGTCCTTCTGGCCTCGCGCTCACGACCCTGGACGCCAGCCTCTTCGCTGAAGAAGATCTCCTGACCACCAGGGGCTCTGCCCTGCAGCTCTCCTTCGACTTCCCGCGTCGTCTGAAGGTCTGGGCCCAACGCCTCGGCTATGGTCTGCCGCCCTCCACCTGGGGTCTCGGCCGTCACCTGTGCCCTGGTCCCTGGAAGCTCCTGGTTTATCTCGAACGTGCGGTCGAACGACAGCTCCGGGCGCGATGATACCTCCAGATTGGCCTGGAGAATCCGGTCCTGCTTCTGGGCCTCACGGTCCTCCTGTCGGGCGTTGAACTCTCCCTGGGCCCGAGAGTCAGCCTGGTCTGCCCGGCGCTGCTGACGCGCCCGCTCGAAGCTCCTGACGAACGTCGAGAGGATGTCGTTGTCTCTATCCGGTAGGACGCTGGGCCGGAAGGTCATCAGCCACCACCCAGCCTCTTGCCGATCTCCTGACCAGCAGCTCCACCGAGCGGCCCGAGGAAGCTACCGGCGGCAAAGCCCGCGACCTGCGAGAGCCCGCCAAGGAACCCACCTCCACTGGCGTTCTCCTCGGCCGTGGCCCGGTCGAACGCTCCACCGAGGAGGTCGATCTGCTGGCCGAGCAGGTCGCTGCCCGTCCGCTGGAGCCCCTGGATGTTCTGCAGGCTCTGCCTCGAAGCCTCCAGGGACTGCTGGGCGATGGCGTTGCTGACCCGGCGGTTGAAGTCCTGGAAGAGACGGCCAGCGTCCTGCTGGAAGAACCCGGTGCGGAGTCTGCCACTGCCGACCGACTTGCCGACGAGGCTCTGGAAGTCCTGGCCCAGGCCCTCCCTAGCCTCATCCAGGAAACCGCTGCCGAACCGGCTGACCGCCTCGCTGGGATCGAAGTCAAGCGAACGCCGCAGGCCAGCCGCACGAGTCGCCTGCCCAGACGCATCCGTTTCCCCCGAGAGCTGGTTGAACCGCCGCTGGTTCGCAGCCTGCTGCTCGTCGCTACTGAAGAATTTCGTGGCCATTTACGGTGCCTCCGCTACCAACGATTCGCGCACGACTTCAAATTGTAGTTCGACCTGCTCGAAAATCAAATCACCAGCCGCGAGGGGGGCCAGGACTTCAGCCTGGAGCTGGAACCAAGCCCCTCGAAGCGCGTTCCTGAATCGTGTCGGGCCTGTCAGCGGGAAGGGCTTGGACAGCCCCATCTCGAACCGCTCTGTGAGCCGGGCCCCCAGGGCAGGTAGGCTGAAGACCAGCCGCTCATCGGGCTGCCCGCCAGTACCGTCGAGGGGGACGAAGTCCAGGATGGGGGTGAGCCGGATGTCCACCTCCATGCTGTGCGTGATGGTGATGTAGACGTTCCGAAACTCGCAGTCTCCGCTCGTTCCGGCGGGCGCGACTGCGTTGCTGATGGCCAGCGGGATGTAGTCCGCGCCGTTGTCCTGGAAGCCGACGTTCGTTTCGAGGACGCTGGCCTCGGTGTCGCGGCCACCGTAGAAGAGGGTGGGGATCGGGGTGCCGGTCATGGTGTCGGTATGATCCCTGAGATGTAGTTGGGCGTAGCGTCCCGGAGGGACCATTCACTCTCGTACACCCCGAAGGACGGGAAGCCGGGGTTGAAGCACTCAACCCGATGGCGTACCGCAACCCGCATCTCGTTGCCGAAGGTGTGCGGAAATTCGAGGAAGCCGTTCTGGTATCTGGTAGCGAACTGATCGACTTCAGCGATGAAGGTCCAGTCGAGGCCGAGGCTGGCGTTCCTCATCCATATCTGGGTCTTGTGTCCGATGGGTGCGGTGTCGCCGGGCGGGCACGTCCGACCGATGTCCGGTGTGGCCTGCGCGTTGGACCACTGCACGTCCAGGAGCATCCTGGGGACGGGGAAGAAGCTGCGGAACACCCTGAGGCTGTTGAGGCTGTTGCGGAGCGGCATATCAGGGCCACCGTAGACCTCCACCGTGTTGCTGAAGAGGCCCTTCTTCACGCCGTTCGAGAAGCGGAACCTGTAGAGATTCAGCCCTGGATTGAAGCCGGTCGATGGCCGTCCGTTATTCTCCGGCACCTCCTCAATCATGTTGGGATAGCCGGGCGTGGTCCTGTCGTAAGTCAGGTGGAGGGCGTCCGCTGTAATGGGGTCACCCCGCTCCGGGCCGGAGAACTGATCCGGGTCCTGGTCAATAAACTGCGTCTCCAGGAAGACCTCTATGTCCATCTCTTCGTGGCCAGCAGGGAGCGGCTCTACAAACACCGTGAACCTGGTCGTGCCCTCGGAGATCCGGTCCCAGACCCCCTCGTTGTTTCCGAGGCGAGTCACCAGCGCGATGGTCAAAGCGGTCGTCTCGGTGGTGCCTTGGCTCGCTGCGGGCCAGGCATCCGGGTCCATGTCTCCGTAGCCGGGCGAGAACTGACCGCCCAGCCGGTAGCGGAGGCTGACCTTGTAGTCCGTGAGGGGCTGGATGAGCTTGCCCCCGGCCTGGTTCTCTACCGTGATCTGGAGGAGCTGCCTGGGCTGGCCGTCAGACGGGATGTCCCCGGAGAAGCTGTAGCTCACGCCACCGTTGGTCGAGAGGTGGACCTCAATATCTTCACCGCCGAGGGGGTCGATGTTGTCGATGAAGATGCCGAAGAAGGTGGGCGACTTGCCGATCCCCCCGACCGTGACGGAAGTGTCCCAGTTGCCGCTGCCCAGGGTCTCCTCCAGGGGCTTACCGTTCGAGAGGTATCCTTCACCGAGCCGCCCGGAGGCTTCCAGTGTGTCGGGGTCCGGTCCTGGCCCGGCCGTCATATCGGAGTTGATCGTCATGGAGGCCGCGTAGGCCACCCCAGCTCCTGCGCCCAGAACGATGGCTGCTATTAGGTTGTCCACTGAATCCTGCGCGGACGCTCCGGCGAGCACGTTGCCATCTACGTCCGTCAGCACGTTCTGGAAGGTGTAGGTCTTATTGTTGACCAGGACCGTCTCGTTGTTGCCCGCCACTGCGGTCAGCGTGAGGATCCCACGGGCCTCCTCATCGAACACCAGATTCTCTGGGGCTCCGATGGGTGGGCCGCCGCCGCCCGCCTGGGACTGGGTGACGAAGAAGAGCGCCGAACACTGCGCCCTCTCCCCCAGCTCGTAGTAGCTCCACCTCGGTTTGTTGGGGTCACGGATGGAGAGCGCGTACACACGCTGGCCCCACACGAACTGCACGACCCTGGTGCGTGGGTCGTACTCCGCGAAAGCGTCCTGGGGATCCGACTCCGCTACCAGTGTGGCGGGATCGGGTCCGTCGATGTCGAGTGGCACCGCGATGTCTCGCGAAGGCCCGCCGGTCGTCAGCCTGGGGCCCTGTGTGGACCAGAAGAACACGCTGCCCGCCACGCTCACCGCCAGCCTGCTGCCCACGCATCCGAAGAGCGAGTCGGCCAGGCGTATGCCGAACGTGTCGGGAGAGTACCCGAAGATCTCGTAGGCCTCCGTCTCCTTGAACACCATCAGGCTGGGACCGGCACTCCTGCAGACCATCACGGTCTCGCCCTGCTGACCAGCCTCGAAGAAGGCGAAGTCCTCGAACTCTGTGGCGTCCCCGGAGCCGCTGACCCTGACTACGTCTCCGCGAAATGGGTCGCTGAAACTGCCGTATCCCCAGCCGAAGATGTACGACAGGTGGCGCACGACCCCACGGAAGAAGACGTCCTGCTCACCGTTGACACCGTCGAGGTCGGCCGTGAGCGGGGCCAGGTTTGGGAAGCCGCCCGGATTGTACACCTGGGTGACCAGCCGGGCGCTGAGATTCGGCTCATCGTGCGCGAGGAAGAACTTGTTGTCGGAGTCGGCCCCAATGATGATCGGCGGCTCGAACGTGATCCCGCCGCCGAGCGTCCCGAGTGAACCAATCACGGTGGGGTTCGTCCCGTCGATGTCCAGGCGATTGAACCACAATTCCTTGCTGACCGAGTCGTAGCCGACCCCTACAGACGCTGCCAACGAGCGGAGCGGAGCGAGCATGACCGTCACGTCCAGATCTTCAGGCGTAATCAGGTCACCCTGGAGGACGCTCCTGAGGGCGATCCCATCGCGGACCTGCGCCTTGCCCTCGAACAGGAACAGATTCCTGATGTCATCGAAGCTGGTGCCCCTGACGACCATCACCCCCGTCGATCTTTGCAGGCCCTCCCCGTAGGGCAGCGTGACGATCCTGCGAGATTTATCAGCCATCAGCTACGCACCCATTCGGTCCCGAAGTTGATCTGGAATACTCCTGCCAGAAACGATTCCATCGCCTCTATCTCAGCATCCGAAGCTGCAGATGTGTAGCCGGATGCCCAGACGATCAGCTTGTCCACTCCGTACTCTCCCGCAGGGTTGTTGATGGCCCTGGTCTGGCCAAGCCTCGGGTCAGTCCAGCCGACGATGTTGGTCCTCGCGTTGGGATCATCGCGGCTTCCTACCAGCTCCCCGTTGAGGCGCATAATCATTCCTGTCGCGTTTAGCAGTCTGGTGGTCATAATGTACTTCCTGCCCTCTACCACCGCGCCGGGCGCTGTCTCAACGTCACGGGGAAGGTGGTTCTTGTTGAAGAAGGCGGTCCCGTCGATGTCCACTCCATGGTCGAAGTTCCTGGGTGGAGTTGCCGAGGTTTTCGCGCCTATGAGCGCACAGCCATCGGACAGATCCTCCACCTGGAACACCTGGAAGAACGTGACTTCGGTGCCGAAGAAAGCCGATACATCGGGGATCAGGAAATTCTCCTGGACATTGGGGTTGATGCCGTCCTGAAGCCGAACGGCGTTTACCCCGAAGGTCCACCCGTTCAACTCGAACGACGGAGTGGTAGGAAATTGGGGCACGAGATCATTCCCGTTGCCCGAAGAATCCGGCCAGACGGCGACCGTGTCTCCGTCGCTGAGACTCAGCACACGGACATCGTGCTCGAACTCCAGGCCAGCGATGAGAGGCTTGGGGCCACCCGGTATGAGCTTTGGCGTTGTGGCCTCCCAGTCCGTGGCTATCGGGAGCTGGTTCCCGGAGGGCACCCAGACGGACGCTGCACCGATGTCAGAAGGAGCGGGCGCGGGCTCGACCAGCGGGTTATCCGAGAACGAAAGGAAGCGGATCTTCTGTAGGACGGGATTGAACGGGCCTTGTGGTAGCTGGCCCCAGCCTATGGCCTGTGCGCCCGCACCTGTCTGTTGCTGCCCCGAAGAGGTCCCGTCAGGAGCCACGGGTTCCGCTCCCACCCCACCGTACCACGAGCGAATTTCCAAGTCGTCCCTGCTGGGGTCACCTACGTTCGGGATCCGCCTGACCAGGATCTGGAACTGGAGGCCCGCGATGAAGGGCTCTTGGACATCCTCGGCTATGGATTGGAACATCGTGTTGCCGAAGCCTGCGAAGGTGCCCTTGTAAACGGACTCAATATCGTTGACTCCTTGCCGAAGGAACTGAGTGCCGATCCACGCCCTCCAGTCGGCGTTGTTGGCCCCCTCCATCCCCGCGCAAGGACCGATGGTGAAATCCTCGAACCCCCCCCTGTAGTCGGAACGGACAATCGCCCGCATCTCGCCCCGATCCATCTGCCCGAAAAACGAGTCGAGTCCGTAACCCCAATTCTCGGGGCCACGGCCCGTCATGGCGAAGTGCTGGCCGCCAAGACCCTGTTCTTCCAGCTCGCTATCGAAGCCGATCTCGACAAGGTTCGGGTCTGGTCGGCTGGTGGTGCTCCCGAACGCGGTGATCCCCGCTGGCAGGCCGACGCCTAACGGGAACTCACTGAAGTTGGTGGCCCCCACGGTAACCCCACTGGGGAGGGTTTTCGGGACGCCACTCTGCAGGGTGAGATGGGCCACGGCCTACAGCCTCTGAGCGCCCTTGACATCTCCGAAACGAGAGACCTGGGCACCGGCATAGTCGGCCACCTCCTGGAGGAACGCATCCAGCATCTGGCCCTCGTCCACGCCCAGGGCTTCCAGGGCCGCCGTCTTCCTGCCGGTGTCCATCTCCAGGGTCTGCTGTACCAGCCACTGGGTCAGGTCCATCACCAGCAGCTCCTGGTAGACGGCAGGCAATTCGGCCGTCTCGGTGCCGTCCAGGGGCGTGGTCTTATTCTCGGGCCGGTAGCCGTAGAAGGCGCAGATCGACACCACCCCGGCGAGGTCAGTACCGACCTGCCTGAGGACGAAATTCCTGAGAGTCATGCGAGGCGGCAGGTCCGCTTCGACGTCGCTGATAGAGACGATGCTGATCTCGTCGCCCGTGACCAGCGTAGGGTGCGTTCCGGCGTCCTCAACCTCCACCCTGGTGACGTTGGCAGCGGGGTCCACATTCAGCGAAGCCTGCTGGTCCTTGATGTCCGCAGCCCCGTTCGCGTCGAGGGTTCCTGTTGCGCTCACCCCGAAGTAATCCGGGTTGATCCGAGTCGCTGCGCTGAAGATCTCCTGCTGCCGGATCTCAATGCGCCGGAACAGCACACGCGCTGTCGAGGGATACGTGACACTGAAGTCGAGGCCTCGGGACTTTGCGTTGTCCACGATCTCCTGGAAGGTCATCAGGCTCCCCCGGTGAGCATCGGCAGGAGGGTCTCGACGTCCACCACCTTCTTATGGCCGAAGCGCCTCTGCAGATTGGCAGTCGAGTGCTGGAGGAAGCTCGCGAAGACCTGGGCCCACTGATTCCGCTCCTCCTTGAAGAGGGCAACCTCTTCGACGCGGCCGTCCTTCATGGAGAGGTAGATCGCCAGCTCGAAGATCAGGAGGTCCGTGTAGGCGTCGTCCCAGTCGGGATCCAGGACGCCGGTCAGGTCGTCTGGATCCGGGTCGTCGGGTCGCTTCGAGAACCAGAACGTCAGGTCTTCCGTGTCCCCCGGAGGGTTCGTCTGAGCTGGGTCAGCCGTGAAGAGCCCGCCGAACTCGTAGAGCGAGATCTGCGGCTCCGCTGCCAGGCGATCATCGAAGGGGACCACGACCACCTCCACGAAGTTCGCGTCCTCAATCCTGAAGATCGCGTTGGCCCCCTCCGGTCGCTCCCACTGCCCAGCCACGCCGGTCACGTCCAGGCTCTGCGAGTAGTGGATCGGGTTGATCCGAGACGCGAAGGCGTAGATCCCCGCGAGCTTGCGCTTCACGACCGCCAGAAGCTCGACCTCCTCGTTGGCGATGGTGTCGGGCTGGTTCTTCGTGCTCGTGCCGTAGGCACCGTCTAGGACGTCCTGTACGGTGGTTGTAGCGGCCATTAGAAGTGCCCCGGCCAGACGTCGAGCGTACCCGAGGCCTGGGCCGCCTTCTGCTGCGCCACCGTGGCCAAGAACTCCTCCTCCATCCCCTTCGCGTCTATCAGGACGTTGCCGCCCAGCTCCTGCCTGATGGCCATCTTGTTCACGAGGGCCCCGATGTAGGTATCCTCGCCCCAGTCGGGGAGCAGGAGGGTGTCCGTCAGCCGCTCCAAGGTCCTCGGCACCAGCACCAGCTCCAGGATGAGCTGGTCGAAGTTCTCGTAGTTCGAGGCCCGTCTGCCCAGGAAGAGATTGTTGCCTTTCAGGTAGGCGAACTTGTGGGGCATATCCAGCTCTGCCCGGAGCGTCATGTCCACCAGGTCGATGGGCTCCTTCATGTCGGGGATCCCGATCATACGCAGGAGCGGACTGGGCAGCACATAGGTGTTCGCGGGCAGCCTGACGCCAGTGTCGAAGTCCGCGAGTGGCAGAGCGATCAGGAGCTGGGAGGCGCAGAGAGGGGCGTTCACCCGTGCGATCTTCGAGGTGATGTTGCGCTGGTAGCTCGACAGGAGCCGGAGCAGCATCCCGTTGGGGTGCTGCCGCTTGTTGAAGGCGGGGTGGGCGTCCCGAGCCTCGGTGATCACCTCTCCTGCCGTGAGACCACCGAGGGTGCAGACGTTCGTGATCACGGCTGGGACGCAGGCCAGGACTTCCATCCAGCCGATCTCACCTTGCTGGGTCGTGTCGGCCGCGTCGGGGGTCATCTCCACGTAGACCCCGAAGGCCGCCGCGTCACCCGCGAAGTCGCCGTAGTCGAACACGACCTCGAACTCCTGGAACTCAAGCTGGGTGTCGGCCCCAGATCCGAAGATCTCGGTCCCCCGTAGTGACTGCTCGAACAGGAGCGTGGGGTTGTCCACCCCGAGGTCGGCCGCGTCAGCCAGGCCGATCCTGACCGCCGCCGGAGCAGCCGTCAGGGCGGCACTCCAGCGTAGCCTCACGCGGACCTCTATGCGTCCCTGCGCTCCATAGGGGATCTCCAGGTCGTCAAGGCCGAGCGCCACCTGGGGGTCCTCGGTATCCAGGACCGGGGCCGTGATGAACGTGGTGTCATCCGGCTCCGTCGAGTTCACCTTCTCGAACAGAGGCGCAGTCGTCCAGCCAGGGGCCGGGAAGCTGGCTATGTCGGCTGTAGGTCTCACCAGCGTCATGCTCTACTCCCCTATTTCAGCGCGGCTTCGATCTCGGCCTTGCGGTCTTCGCGGTCCTCGTTGGCCATCTCGAACTTCAGGAACATACGGAGCGCGGACTTCCTGGGCCCCGAGGGCCGCAGCAGTTCGGCTGAGTAGAGGCCCTCGTAGAACGAGTCGTTGCCTTCCAGGGCAGCCTTCAGGTCTTCCAGGTTCGTGGTGGTCGGTGCCTCCACAACCTCGGCCGCCTGGGGCTCCTCAGGTGCCGCCTGGGACGCTTCTTTTTTGGCCTTCTTCTTGGACGGGTCAGAGCGACTGTCTTTCTCGAAGCCCAGCTCCTCTCGACGCTGCAGTCTACGTTTGGCGAGGACGTCACCGATCACACGAGGGCCGAAGTGACTGGCCCCCGTCTTCTCGACCTCGGCTTCTTCAGCGGCCTTCTGGTGGCCGATCACCCTGCTTCCAAAATGGCTCATGTCAAGTTAGCTCCCACTGTGACAGGTCGCGGATTCTGCCGGATCAGACGGGTGAACAGATACCGCTCGTCGGCGCTCAGTCTCTGGACAGTAGCCGCCCGAGCCCTGAGACGCACATCGTCATCTATGACACCCGAGTCTGCGATCTGCATCCTGATCTTCTCATTCTCCGCTCCCCAGTTCCTGTAGACGAAGTCCGCGAACGTGAAGTCCTTCACGATGGCGTCGAAGTCAGCCCCCTCGTCACCGAAGCGGTACTTCCCGCAGAGCGCGAAGCCCTGCTCCTGGAGCTTCCAGCGCCGGGTGATGGCCTTGGCATACTTCCTCTCGTCAATCACGCCCGTCTTCGCGTCCCTCATCCTCTCCAGGGTCTGCCTGGCGATCTCCCGAGCTGGTGCCTCTGGCTTGACGATACCGACCCACCACCAGCCGTGATCCACGTACAGGAGTTCGGCCATCGGGTGGACCTCCCGAAGGAGAAGGAGAGCACCCTCGGGCGTCTCCTTCTCCACCGGGATGTCGATGAAGCGTTCGATCATGGCACGAACGACGGCCTGTTCTGACTCACCGAAGTGTCGCCCAGACCTTCACCGCCAGCAGGCCAGGGCCGGTACTCCACGACCGCCGAAGCTGGACCCGTGAGGACCGACGCGCCACCGAAACACTTCGTCATTACCACGAGTGCATCGCCACCTACGCCGCCCTTGCCCTGGAGGATGTTCGTTCCGCTCGCATCCTTGAGCTGCTGGCCCAGGACTGACTGGGTGGGGTGGGGGGCGCTGCTCACTGGGATGCTGGCAACGTGGCCCTGTTGCGGAGCCGCCTCGAACGTCGCCAGGAGGGCCGCGTCGGTGTTGGTGGTTCCTGAGATGAAGTCCCCTCCCACCGCGTTGATGAGCCCAATCGCCACGCGCCCCCAAGCGTCGGGATTAGCGGGCTCGTTAACCGGGTTCCTGACGTTCGGACAGTTCGCCAGCGCGATCTCCCTCGACCCGAACGCCATGACCGGAGAGTTCACAATGGGCTGCACGTTGTTGGACTCGTCACCGACGAGCAGGAAGACTCCCCAGAAGCCGTCCAGCACCGTGAAAGGCTCTGCCGGTGAGAACTCTACGCTGGCGTTCGGGGGGACGTTGATGAAGAAGGGAGCTTCCCCTGCTCCGGGTTGGGACCGCCAGAACTCGTCCAGCAGAAACTCCGGTATTCCCGACCCCGGAAGGATGCGCGGGCTTCCGACCGCCGCCTGGGGAGGAACCGACTGAGCCGAAACGGTCAGGACGGCGGTTGTCAGGCTGCTCACGGAGGTATAGAGGTCGCTGAGTCGCCAGTTGTAGCGAGGCTGGATAGAGAAGATCGGCTCGTCCTGATTGACGCCGAACGCGGGGACGATGAGTTCCACGGGGAGGGACTTCCGAAGGTGCTGGGCGTCCCGGTGTACGTTGCGATCCTGAATCATGGGTCAGTCTCCTACGGGACGAAGGACGGACGGTTCTGGCTCACTGAGGTGTCGCCCAGGCCCTCACCGCCTGCTGGCCACGGCCGGTATTCCACCGTCGCCAGACCACCCACTAGCACCGGAGATCCGGCACTCCGCACACTGATAACGAGCAGGTCGCCGTCCGGTGCGTTGTTGTCGTTGATCTCCCCAGACCCGTTGCCCCTGCCCTGGAGAATGGGTTCGCCCGACGCATCCTTAACCGCCTGGCCGAGAAGCGCCGCGTTGGCCGATGGGGCGCTGTTCGTGACCCACGTCATCACATGGCCGTCCTGCGGGGCCGTGTTGAAAGCTGCCACGATAGCGGCGTCCGTGTTCGTGGTGCCCGCGATGAAGTCGCCGCCGACTGCCTGGATCGTCAGGATCGCCAGACGCCCAGCTAAGTCGTTCGTCGGAGGGGGGGGGAGGACACGCACCTTCGGACAGTTCGCCAGCGCGATCTCCTCTGTCGCGAAGGCCATGATCGGAGCCTGGGCGACGGCCTCACGGTCGCTCGACTGGTTCACCTGGATGAGCCAGACGCCCCAGAAGCCGTCCAGGACCGTGGCTATGCCCTGCCCACCAGCGGCGAAAGAGATCGCTGGGGCTGCTGCCACGTTCACGAGGGCGTTCGTAGCGGAGGTCGCACGTCTCCAGAACTCTTCGACGGTGAAGGTTACAACACCACTCCCCTGCCCGATCTGGGGGCTCCCCAGCGCGTTGATCGGTGCCACGGCCTGCGCCTTCACGATCATGTCTGCCGTGATGAGGGACTGGAACGATCCGCTCAGATCACTCAGCCGCCAGTTGTACCTCGGGGCTATGACTAACTGCGGCTCGTCCTGATCGGCCCCGAAGGCCGGGACGATAATTGGGGTAGGGTAGGTCTTGCGAAGAGCCTGGGCGTCACGATGGATGTTGCGATCCTGCAGCATGATGATCCTCCGTCTTTTCAATGACAATGATGCGGCCCTGGGGGGCCGAAGCCCCCCAGGGTTACCCGCCTGCTGTCTTTAGAACGAAGCG
>SDBS01005765.1_pt1 | contig 12048 bp, 13 predicted proteins | sample 2277091 | NCBI WGS metagenome assembly SDBS01 (sample SAMN10404972, study PRJNA504765) | marine sediment metagenome | isolation source: marine sediment core GS10_PC15, 163 cmbsf | place: Arctic Ocean: Southern Knipovich Ridge | collected 2010 | reverse complement strand
TGTGTCAGGAAAAATAAATGAATTCTTTATTTCAATCAACCATTCTAAATCAAGATTATCAGATGTTCCAAAAGCAAAACTAGAGAAAAAATATCTATCAGAAATCACTATTTTTCCTTGTTTTAGAGCAGGAATTATTGTGTTCTCTAAATGTTCTTTTCTATCCTGAGCAAAGAGTTCCTGTAGTTCTTTAGGATTGAGATTTAATTTTTTGTCCAAAACCCTTCTTATTTTCCTGCCTGCTTCAGACTCTATGGTAGGCTCCTTTGTTAAAATTACCTCATAACCTTTTTCTAATAAAAAATCCTTTAAAAGCCCTGCTTGAGTGCTTTGGCCTGAACCATCGAGACCTTCAAAAACAATGAATTTACCTTGGTTAGTATTTTTTAGCATTTTTCTATTTTAGCACAGCTTATTGGAAAAGAAAAAAAAAGGGGTGTTAACCCTTTATGATTCTTCAAACTCGAAAGGCTTTAAAAGCAAACTTTCATTATCACCTACCATATCTTCAATGAAAATAACCTTTTGTGCAATTTTTTTTAGAACTTCTGCACAATGATTTTTCCCGCTTATTACTGTTGTTGGAATGTCAAATCGTCTTTCTGCCGCCCCAAGAATGACACTAAAAGATTTGTCCCCAGAGCAGAGGATAATCTTTCCAGGCCTTGTAGAGCTGTTATCTGTATCAAATAACATGGTAAACATGTCGTTGAGTATCGCTATATCTACGTCTTTGTCTGTCTCAATAGATTCAAAACGTACTCCCTGAGCCTGCAAGTTTATTCTTAATTGCCTTAAATGGATTCCATAAGAGGACTCACTTTCGTTTGACCGCCAGTAAAAACGGACACGCAATTCTCCTTTATCAATTAAAGATGTGAAGAATGCTTCATGGTTTATTTTCTGACCAAGAGTTTCCTCTTCAACATAATCAATGTTTGGCTTATCGTAAAAAAGAATTGTTATTCCATCTTCTTCTTCAGACACTCATTTTTCACCTCTTTTTGTAAACAACTATCTCTAACCATATCCAAAGAAGCTTAATTTGTCAAAATATTAAAAGAGCTTCAGAAAGCCCTTTTTTGTATAGGTCTAATATTTCTTATTTCCACTCTGCCCATTTTTTAAAAACTACCTCTTGAGCTTTTATAGCTTTCTTAAGATTAAAAGTTGATAATTTCTTACCTTTTTGCAATTCATCTTTTGTAGAAATATGAATTGGAGAATTAGGATTTCTAAAAAGACAAGGAGGATAAAAAGAATGTTGTTTGCCTACTCTCACCCCTGTAACTCCTGATTCAGGACAGACACCCTTCATAAAACCCCGACAACCTATCAGCTCTCGCATTATCGGAAGTTGCTTTATTAGTTTGAAATATAATTGAGCTGCCATGCAACGTAATTCTGGGGAAACTCTAACACAAAGCCGCAATGAAAGAAAATTTAAAAAAGACCTCAAATTAATAGTAACATGATAAATACCAACAGCTTGAGCAAAAGGAAGAGCATATCTTGCTACTTCCCTCGGAACTTTTTGAGAAAGCAGCTCTTCATATGCCATAATCGAATCTTCTATCTGGCCCAAAAGAATCTTCTTTTTCAGATCCCCACCCTTCATTAAATGCAAAGGTAAGATGACTTCATAAATCTGGATTTTCTTATTCATTCCCTTGCTAGCTTTTATATATCTTGTCGAATAACCCGTGTGACTCACCATCCTATGTTCTAGGAATTCTGGAGCATTCCCTTTTGTTATCTTCATGTCAAACTTTATAATAACGTGTTCAAGAGTAGAGCCGTAATCATTCTCAACTATCATCATAAAAACATCTCTGTCTTTTACTGAAGGCGGAACACCGCTTACTCTTGCTGAATAAACTACCTCTTTCCAAGCACTTTTTCCTTTTGTTATCTTAAAATTCCAAATCTGGGGTTTTACAATCTTTATTGATTTTTTAGTTAATTTTTTCTTTTGAATCATATTATAAATAATATTTTATTTTTTTAAAATTTCTTCTAAATTTAATGATCTCTTTTTTTATTTTCCCTGGAGATTTTTTGTCCAAAATTATTGTTTTAACAAAATGAGCAATCTTTAACATTTCTTGTTCTTTCATTCCATATCTTGTCATTTCTTGAACCCCAATCCGAATACCTGTTGGATCTTTTATTTTCATCTCACTACCAGGGATAATATTTTTATTTAAAATAATGTTACTTTTTTCCAATCTCTTGGCCACAACATCACCTCCCCCATTCTTACCAACATCAACTACCACCTGGTGGCTCTTAGTAAAACCATTTTCTTTTCCTAAAACATCAAAACCAAAATTATAAAGCTCCTGAGCTAAAGATTTTGCATTTTTAATAACTTGCTTTCCATAATTTTTCCCGAATTTTTGCATCTCAAGTAAGGTTAAATAAAGAGCTGGGATCCGATGAAGGTGATGATTAGATAAAACTCCGGGAAAAACCTTTCGGCGAATTCTCTTCTGAAGATCTTTCTCAAGATTTCCCAAGATTATTCCCCCTTGGGGTCCAGGAAAGGTTTTGTGAGTAGATGAAGTTATAATGTCTGCTCCTTCTTTCAAGGGATCTTGAAATAAACCCGCTGATATCAAACCGAATACATGGGCAGCATCGTAAATTATTTTCGTGTCAGCTTTCTGGCAAATTTTTTTGAGCTCTTTTACTGGTTGAGGAAAAAGAATAACCGAGCCCCCGATCACAATAAATTTTGGTTTTATTTTCAAGATTCTCTTCTTCGCTTCTTCTAAATCAATATTAAAAGTTTTTTTGTCAAAATCAAAATGAAACACTCTTAAGCCCAATATTCCTGCTGCCCCTGGCTTTTCGTGAGAAACATGAGAACCACCCTCAATCCCCAAAGTCATAATTTTGTCCCCTCTTTTAGATAAAGCAGAAAAGGTAGCTAAATTAGCTAAAGTACCTGAAAGTGGTCGAATATCAACAAAATTTGCCTTGAAATGTTTTTTAAATTTTTCAATTGTACTATCTTCTATCTTATCAAAGTATTCTAGACCCTGATAATATCTTTTAAATGGAAGGCCTTCAGCATATCTATGCATCAGATCGGAAAAATAGACCTTCTCCACTCTAGGCGACATTACATTTTCAGAGGCAATTAAATTAATGCAATTTTTTCTCCAATCCTCGTGTTTTTTTAATAGAAATAATATTCTTTTCACCGAAATCAATTATGATTTATTTTTATTATGCAATTATTATAGCAACTAATTGCTGTTTTTAAAAAAAAGAGCTTATATGCTCTTGATTTTGATCTCTATATCTCCCTATTTTTTTAGGCTTTTTTATTTCGATCTGCTCCGTATTGATGTTTATCATCCAATACGTCTTTTTCCTGCCAATCTTTAATCCAGTCCTGAATATTAAAAATTTTATGTCCTCTGTCACTAGTAGAACAAATCACTCTTTTCAAGCCAGCGTTAATAATCATCTTTTTGCAAATAAAACAAGGAAAAGAATTGATTGGATTTCCATTTCCATCTATCGCGCTAATATACATATCTCCTTCGAAAATGCTTGTTCCCGAACGAGCTGCATTTATTATTGCATTTTGCTCACCATGAACACTCCGACAGATTTCGTAACGCTGGCCGTGAGGAATATTTAATTTATTTCTTAGACACTCATTTCTTTCTAAACAATCCTTTGTCTTTCTCGGAGCTCCGATATAACCAGTAGCTAAAATTACACTGTCTTTGACAATAATTGCTCCTAATCTATTTCGAAAACAAGTTGATCTTTGACCAATTTGTTTGGCAATATCTAAAAAATATTCATCTTGGGACGGTCGTTTTGGCATATAAAAAATTATTTTCCAATTTCAATGCCCATATTCTTGGCAGTTCCTTCAACAATCTTCATTGCTGCCTCAATATCTTCTGTATTAAAATCAGGCATTTTTTGCTGAGCTATTCTTTTAAGCTGTTCTTTTGTAATCTTAGCAACTTTGACTTTGTTGGGCTCACCTGAACCTTTTTCAATACCAGCTGCTTTTTTAAGGAGATCAGAAACAGGAGGCTTTTTAAGCTTAAAATCATAGGTTTTATCTTCAAAAACCGTAAGCTCTACTGGAATAATAGAGCCCTGCTGATCAGCTGTTTTGTCATTAAACTGCTTGCAGAAATCAGCAATATTTAATCCGTGCTGAGCTAAAGCAGGTCCTACTGGAGGAGCTGGTGTAGCTTTGCCTGCTGGAATCTGTAATTTAACTTTAGCGATTATTTTTTTAGCCATAATTATAATTTTTTAATTTGAAGTGAATCTAATTCCACCGGCGTGTCTCTGCCGAACATATTCACCAAAACCTTTATTTTTCCCTTCCCTTCATCAATCTCTGAAACTCTTCCATCAAAATCCTTAAACGGACCATCAATAATTTTAACTAAATCACCTGGCTTAACCTCAATTTTATACTGAGGTTCTTTCTCTTCTATTCTCTCCATCAAAGAATCAATCTCTTTTTTTGAAACTGGAATAGGAACGGTTCCAGCACCAATAAATCCAGTAACATTGGGCGTATTTCTGACAACATACCAGGAATCATCAGTAACAACCATTTCAACCAAAACATAACCAGGATAAATTTTTTCTTCAACTGTTTTTCTTTTCCCATCTTTAATTTTTATCTTCTTTTCCTTGGGAACAATAACATTAAAAATCTTGTCTTCCATGCTTAAAGATTCAATTCTCTGTTTAAGATTCTTGGCAACCGACTCTTCGTATCCAGAATAAGTATGAAGCACATACCAATTTCTTTTTTGTAATAATTTTTGCTTTGGCATATATTCAAAGAATAAATTTATTTAGGAAGTTTGTAAAGAAAAAATCTATCCCGCCCAAAAATATTGCTGTCACCACTGACACACCAAGCACAATCAAAGTATATCTTATAGTTTCTTTTGTTGTAGGCCAGTTAACTTTTTTTATCTCAATTTTAACTTCCTTTAAAAAGTTGTATATTTTATTAAATATAGCACCTATATTTGGCATAATAATGTTTATTCGTTTAAATTCGTAATAATTGACGATTGTTAAACGTCAAGATTCTTTACCTTTTGAGCATAAGACTGAATAAATTTCTTTCTTGGCATAACTTCCTTGCCCATTAAAATATCAAAGATTTTATCTGCCTCTCTTGCGCTTTCAATGTTGACCTGAAGCAAAATCCTCTTCTCAGGATCCATGGTGGTTTCCCAGAGCTCTCCTGCATTCATTTCTCCCAAACCCTTATACCTTTGAATAGAAGGATTTGCGCTTTCGCCCAGTGATTTTATAATCTTTTTCTTCTGCCCTTCAGTATAAGCATAATCTATCTTTTTACCAACTTGGATTTTATACAAAGGAGGCTGGGCAAGATAAATATATCCGTGCTCAATTAAAGGTTTAAAGTAACGGTAAAACAAAGTCAAGAGCAGGGTCTTAATATGATTACCGTCACTGTCAGCATCACACATAATAATAATCCTGTGATATCTTGCTTTTTCAATGTTAAAATCATCTGAAACCGCAGTACCCAATGCAATAATCAAGGATTTAATTTCTTTTGAGTTCAAAATTCTATCAAGACGAGCTCTTTCTACATTTAAAATCTTACCACGCAAAGGTAGAATAGCTTGAAAATGACGGTCACGAGCCTGACGACTTGAACCTCCAGCTGATTCACCCTCAACAATAAACATCTCTGACTCTTCTGGCTTTCTGGAAGTACAATCTGCCAGTTTTCCAGGCAGAGACAGACCCTCAAGAATCTTCTTTCTTAAAATTGTATCCTTAGCAGCTTTAGCAGCTTTTCTTGCTTTTTGAGCTAAAGAAAACTTCTGAAGAATTGCCCTGGCATTGTTTGGATTCCTCTCCAAAAAATCAGCCAAAGCATAACTTACAATCTGCTCTACTATGGGTTTAACTTCAGAATTACCCAGCTTTGATTTTGTCTGGCCTTCAAACTGGGGATCTTTAACTTTGACTGATATTATTGCTGTTAATCCTTCACGCGTATCTTCTCCAGTGAAATTACCATCATTCTCTTTCAAAAACCCGTTTTTCTTAGCATGATCATTAAAAGTTCTTGTTAAAGCAGCTCTAAATCCAGTTAAATGAGTGCCGCCCTCTTGAGTATAAACATTATTGGCAAAGGTTTCTTCAAAACATTCAAACTCATCAGTATAACGAAAAGCTGTTTCAACCAGAACTCCATTTTTTTCACCTGAACAGTAAAAAATATCTTGATTAATAAATGAAGACCCTCTAGTTAAATATTTCACATACGAAATTATTCCTCCTTCAAAATAGAAAGCATAATCATGATGAGGTTTAGTTCTTTGATCGAAGAAGCTAATTCTGACTCCTTTGGTTAAATAGCTTTGCTGACGAAGATAATCAAGTATCTTCTTTTCACTGAGATTTATTTCTTTAAAAATTTGCTCGTCTGGTTCAAAAATAACAGTTGTTCCGCTGGTTCTGCACTTGCCTACCTTCCTTACAGCTGTTTTTTTCTTTCCTCGTGCATATTCTTGAGCATATTTATCGCCATCCCTGCAAATTTCAACTTTCATATACTTAGACAAAGCACAAACAACAGAAATACCAACACCATGAAGTCCTCCACTAGTAACATAAGCTTTTCCTCCAAACTTTCCTCCAGCATGCAAAGTTGTCATGATTGTTTCTAAGGCTGATCTTTTTGTTTGAGCATGTCTATCAACTGGAATTCCCCTGCCATTATCTTCAACTTTTATTTGATTGCCAGGTAAAAGCCATATCTTAATATCATCGCAATAGCCCATAATTGCTTCATCAACACTATTGCCAACAATCTCTTTAATTAAATGGTGCAATCCTTCAGGACCGGTTGTGCCAATATACATGGCTGGTCTTTTTCTAACCGGTTCCAGTCCTTGCAATACAAAAATATCCTTAGCAGTGTAAGTTGATTTTGTTTTTTTTGCTTTCTTTGCCTTTACTGTCTTTTTAATTTTTTTTGTTTTCTTTTGAACCATAATTGTTTTAATTTTAAAAAAGAAAAACGACCTTCTTGCAGGGATAAGTTAATTATTTTCTCACCTCCCATTCTGGATCTTTATCCAAAGCTAATATTATTTTATTTTGAATTTCGTCTATTTCTTTTGAAGATAAAGTTTTATCTTGCGCTTGATAAATAATATGAAACGCCAGACTCTTTTTCCTTTCGGGAATTTCTTCTCCCTCATAAACATCAAACAAATCAACATCTCTTATTAAACTCCCTCCAATCACATTAATCTTATTTAAAACCTGTTCAACTAGCACATCTCTTGGAACCAAAACTGCTATATCTCTTATTGCAGCTGGATAAGGTGAAATTGGCATAAACTGCTGCTCTTCTGAAGCTAATTTCTGAAGTTTTTCAAAATTAAAATCAAAAACTACTGCTCTTGATTTAAGCTTTAATTCTCCAATGATTTTAGGAGAAATCTCGCCTAAGAACCCGATTTCAGTTTGCCCAACCTTAATTTCAGCGCATCTTTTTGGGTGCCAAATTAAAGATTTAGACTGTTCTGGCGTTGGTTTGTATTCATCATACCAAATATCGCTTATTCCTAATTTGTTTAAAAGCAAATCAACAATTCCTTTTATTTCATAAAACGAATCACCGCTCATAACACCTGTTAACATTCTTTTTTCAGAAGCCTTTGTTTTTTTAAAAACTTTTCCAATTTCAAACATTCTAATATTTTTAAAAATTTTCTGATTTTGTTTTAAGGCTTTAAATATATTCGGAATCAAGCTTGGTCTTAAATATTGATACTCAGCACTCAACGGATTTTCAAGCTCTACCATACCAGAAACATTGTAGCCGAACATTTCTCCTTGTTTCTTACTCACAAAGGAATAATTATATAGCTCAGTAAAACCAGCTCCTCTCAACATATCCTTTATTCTGTCCTTCCAGAAAATACTAAAATTCCTTTTAGGAGGGATTAAAGCTCCTGTGGGAAAAGTCAAAGGAATATTTTCATAACCATAGATTCTACCAACTTCTTCAATCAAATCTTCTGGTATTGAAACATCTAATCTAAATGCTGGAATCTGAATCAATAATTGCGAAGCTGAACTTATTAAAATATCAAAACCTAGGTCTTTCAAAATACTTTTAATTCTTGATATAGGAATTTTCACTCCCAGCAGTCTTTGCACATAATCTAAATCCAGCTTAATTTTTTTAAGAACAAGTTTTTTCGGATAAAAATCAATCAATCCCTTACAAGGCTCACCTTTGGCCAGCTCTTGGATTAAATAACTTGCTCTGTTTACTGCTAATTGAGTTAAATTAAAATCCATTCCGTGTTCAAATCTCCAGGAAGCATCTGTTTTTAAATCTATTGTCTTAGAGCTCTTGCGAATAGTTTTTGAATTGAAGTTAGCTGATTCTAAAACAATATTCTTTGTCTTTTTATCTATTTCTGCTCTTTTCCCCCCTTTGATTCCTGCAATAGCCAAAGGTCTTTTGTTGTCAGCAATCACTAAAATATCTTTATCCAAAGCATATCTTTCATTATCTAAAGTAGTAATCCTTTCCCCTCTTTGAGCTTTTCTAATAACTATCTTTCTTTCTGATATCTTATCCAAATCAAAAGCATGAAGTGGCTGACCAGTTTCAAGCATTACATAATTGGCAATATCAACGATATTATTAACAGGCTTTAGCCCCAGCGCTCTTAATCTTTCTTTAATCCAGCCAGGCGAAGAACCAACCTTCACATCCGTCACTACTTTCGCTGTATACCTGTTACAGTCTTTTTTACTTTTAACTTGAACTTTTAAAAAGTCCTTTGTTTCATTTTTAATTTCTTTTAATCGTGCTTCTGGAAGCTCTAATTTATATTCCAAAATAGCTGAAATTTCCCGCGCTATTCCATGATGAGAAAAACAATCTGAACCTCTGTTAGGCAAAACATCAATATCCAAAACCCAATCATTTCCTTGTTTTTCAACTTCTTCAACTTCAAAAAAATGTATTGTTAAAATCTCTGCCAGCTTTTCTGGTGTGGGTAGTTTCTTTTTGAAAAATGATTGAAGCCAATTATATGAAAATAACATGATTAAAATTGCTTTAAAAATCTTAAATCTCCTTTATAAAATAATCTAATATCATTTATCCTATATTTCATCATTGCTAATCTTTCCAGACCCATTCCAAAAGCAAAACCCTGCCAATTTTTAGGATTGAAACCAGAATTTTTCAAAACATTAGGATGAATCATTCCTGCTCCCATCATTTCCTGCCAGCCAGTTCTTCCACAAGTCGAACATCCTTTACCCAAACAAACTGTACAGCTCATATCAACCTCAAAACCAGGCTCAACAAATGGAAAATAGCTTGGTCTCATGCGGATTTTGACTGGTTTTTTAAAAAATTGTCTGTAAAATTCCCGAAGAACTGCTCTGAAATTAGCAGCTGATATATTTTTATCAATCATTAAGCCTTCCACTTGATAAAAATTAAATTCATGATAAGCATCGGTTGCTTCATGACGGAAAATACGTCCAGGCACAATAATTCTTAAAGGAGGGTTGTTTTTTTCCATATAGCGCACCTGAACTGGTGAAGTATGAGTTCTTAAAAGCATTCCATTCTTTAAATAAAATGTGTCCCATAAATCCCGAGCAGGATGGTCTTTAGGAATATTTAAAACATCAAAATTATACCAAGCAGTTTCAATCTCAGGCCCTTCAATGATTGAAAAACCCATTAATTGGAAGATTCTTTCAACCTCCCTTTTAACTTGGGTTAAAGGGTGTAAGTGCCCTAAAACAGGTTTTTTACCAGGCATGGTCACATCAATCCATTCTTTTTCATAAGCCTGTTTAAATGTTTTTTCTTTTATTTTTTTTGTTCTTTGCTCAATATCTTTTTTTAAAATTTGCTTCAATTCATTTGCTTCCTTGCCTAATTTAATTCGTTTTGTTTTTGGCATTTTTTTTAAAGAACGCAAAATCTGGGACAACTCACCTTGCTTGTCCAAATATTTCTTATAAACACCATCTAAATCTTTGAGATTTTTACTGTTTTTAATCTCGTTTTCAGCCCTTTTTTTCAGGGTTTTGAGCGTAGTTTTAGCCATACTTCCTATATTCATTTTAGCTTAAAATTAAGCTAAAATCAAGCTAAACTGTGAATAAAAAAAAGCCACTTAAAAGTGGTAATTGAAAGCAATTATTGAGCTCTTATAGAAATCGTTATTGTCAATCAAAACTTTAACCAAAAATCCTTTTATTAAAAAAAGGGGCCTCAGTATCACAAATGTGTTTTGCTGAGGCTAAGATGGGTTAGCAATCCAGAGGACTAGGTTTGTTTCGTCTTTACCTGTCAAGACCAGGCTCTGATCGCTAAGTTTCCAGTCGTCTCCTTCGGGAACGGAAATAGGAGAACGACCAGCAAAAGTCTGGATTGGATCTTTAAGCAAGGTACCTGGCTCTGTGTATATTACTTTATCAAGCTCCCTACCGTCAGGTGTCATCCTGTGACTCGCTGCCTTCATCCATTTCTTCATACTATAGTTGCTTTTCATTTGAATTCACTCTTTTGTTTGAAAGAACCATTGTATTGATATTATACTCCGAATATCAAAATTTGTCAAGAGATGTTGACACATTTAAGGAAGATTTTTTAATTTTTGTCTAGCGGAGATGGTTGGACATAGTTAGAACTGAGTACTGGTCTAGGTTTTCAGCTGTAGAATCAGTAAAATCTTTCTCTTTTAAATCTCTCCTCTATTTCTTATTCTGACAAAGAAGGTGCGGGGGAAGTCGAAACAGTACTAATTGAAAGAACTAGAAAACACTCATCTGCTGTTGTTATTCCAAGCTCCCTACATCTACCCTCAAGCGATGCACATAGCTCTTGCGGTGCTCCCCACTGTTCTATACAGTAAGTTTTAATCTGTTCAAATGATTCAAAATCCTGAGCAGGAAATTGCTCACATTGTTCTGATGACCCTCCTTTTTCTATGCAGAAAGTCCTAAGCGATTTAGAACTCTGAAGATTTACCTTAAACTCTACACAAACCTCTGGAGGTCCTCCCGCTTCTCTACATTTAGCTTCAAACACTTCAAAATTCTGAACCGCTTTTTCTTGAGCTACTTTTTTTGATGATTCTAAAGCTTTTTCAAATCCCTTTTTTGCATTCTCAGAAACATTTGCCATGTTTTTTTCTAAAACTGAAATGTGCTTAACAGTAGTATCTTCTATTTTTTGAAACAAATCCTGGTTATCCTTGCCTTTATTCTGTAATTCTTTAGCTTTTGAGAGAGCATGACCCAATTGTTTTTCATATTTTGCCAAAACTCTTTGAGCAATTTCTTCTTTTCCTTTTTCAATCATTTTCTGATATTCAGCTAATCTCACATCAGCTAAATGAAGATATTGTTCAGCTTTTTTCTCTGTATCAAAAGTGAAAAAAAGCTGAATCTGCTCTATCCATGTTTTTAGAAAATAAAAAACATTATCAGGTAAAAGCCCTGGAGACGGAAGTTCAGCATCTTGAGCAAAAACCTGCGTTCCAAAAGAAAGTAATAAAGATAATAATATTGTGATTAAAACTATTTTTTTCATATTTTTATAAAGCTTAATTTATAGACCTTTATTTTATTATATAAAAGAGAGACCTTGTATCAGTTTTACTCTTCTCCTTCTAGCTCTATCCTATATATCTTTGTAGTTCCTTCTTCCTCAAGTATCTCTATAATTCTTCCTTCTAACTCTTCCACGGGTATCTCTATAGTTCCTTCGGGTGTCTGGAACTTTATCGTTCTACTCTCCTCCTCTCTTTGTCTCCTTTCCTCCATTTCTTCTTCTGATAAAGGAGATGCGGGGACAGCGACAGGCTGTAGTTCAATGTCGGTAAAAGCCTTTATTGAAGAAATTGAAAGAAAAAGAAAACATTCATTTGCTGTTGTTATTCCAAATTCTCTACATTTAGCCTCAAGCGATACACATATCTCTGACGTTGCTCCTGTTTCTGC
>SDBS01005761.1_pt1 | contig 12053 bp, 11 predicted proteins | sample 2277091 | NCBI WGS metagenome assembly SDBS01 (sample SAMN10404972, study PRJNA504765) | marine sediment metagenome | isolation source: marine sediment core GS10_PC15, 163 cmbsf | place: Arctic Ocean: Southern Knipovich Ridge | collected 2010 | reverse complement strand
ACACTGTTGAGCCAATCCAACTTATCGGTGTCAAACATTGCCCCCTTTTTGCCAACACCATCGAGCGAGAACGCTTGAACCAATTCGTCACGAGAAAAAATTTCTTGGTCGCCGCACGCCCAGCCCAAACGCACCAAATAGTTGAATAGTGCATCAGGCAGGTAGCCCATTTTTTTGTATTCGTACGCAGAAACAGCACCATGCCGCTTGCTCAATCGCTGCCCCTCCGGTGAGAGAATCAGCGGAATATGTGCAAAGCGTGGTAGACGATAGCCAAGGGCCTGGTACAGCAAAAGTTGCCGTGGCGTGTTGGAAATATGGTCCTCCCCACGAATCACGTGTGAGATTTTCATGAACGCATCGTCAACCACCACCACAAAATTGTACGTCGGTGTGCCATCGGAACGAGCTATGATAAAATCATCGAATTGCGATCGATCAAATGTAACCGTACCACGAATTTGATCATCAAACGAAAATTGCTGCTGCCCCTCGGGTAACGCAAACCGCACCACAAACGGCCCATCCGGTGCGTCGGTGCGCGTGCGGCAATGCCCATCGTACAGATAGCAGCCCTGTGCAACCGCACAGCGCGTTTTTAACTCTTCTGGCGTGCAGTAGCAGCGATACGCTTTTCCATCGCTGATCAATTGTTTAATAATTTTTTTGTGTTCTGCCAAGCGCGCACTCTGATGGACGGCCGGCTCATCCGCCTCCATGCCCATCCATGCGAGCGTAGCAAGAATTGAATCCGTGTATTCCTGGCGCGAGCGTTCGACATCGGTGTCCTCGATGCGCAACAAAAAAGTGCCCTTATGATGGCGTGCAAACAACCAATTAAAAATTGCCGTCCGCAGACTCCCAATATGGGGGTGTCCCGTCGGAGACGGGGCGAATCGTACACGAATCACTGCTGATGTATCAGCTGCCATGTTCAATCCTCTAGAGCTGCGCAACTTTCTCCTGCGCCAGAGCGTACCATTCGCTGCCGAGTTGACCAGGTACCGGTGCCCTCACAAGGCGATAGGCATCGCCCGCTTTGGCAAAATCTTCTTGCGCCCAGTAATATTCACCCAAAAAATATGCTGCCGTTTCGTGCATTTGATGATCGGTATCACCGGCAATGCGCTCAACGTTTTGCAGCCCCTCCTGCATCATCTGAGCTGAATCGGAATCGAGTTGCAAAAGCGCACGCTTGAGTTCAAACTGCGGATAAAATGGCGACGCGACAGTGATCTGCTTGAGCACCGTGCTCAGTAGAGCAACCGCCTCCTCAATCCGTCCCTGCTGTGCGATCGCTTCCACCTGAAACACCAAAAAATATGGTGCGAGGTATGAACCAGAATTTTGTGCATGCCCGGCCTTGAAAGCAAGTTCAACTTCTTGCCAATCAACTATTGTTGGCGTGCTTGCCGGTTCCGTGGACGATGGCTGCTTGCCGGCACGAATCTGCTCATACAATGTTGCCGCTTCTGCAAAGGCCTGATGTGCCCGCTGCTCACGCTGCTCAATGTAATATTGAAAGCCAAGGTAGGATACACCAGCACCAAGCATGGCCACACAGAGAATGGCGATGTGAATGCTGTACCTGAATGAACGAACTTCCTGCGTTCCAAAAGCGATAAGATCTTGAACTGTCGACACACCAACCCCAGCATAGTTACACGGTTACACTGCTGCTATCATCATTGTGCCAGGGTATCACAGGAGGGTGAAAAGACAAGAAAGTGGCGAGCGCAGCCCGGTACCACCCGCGTCACAAGGGTTCTTGAATTGGTTCAATCGGAAGGCGTTTTTTGCTGCTTGGCCTCGGCAGATGCCACATTGCTGGCAACAGATGCCGTGCGCTGTGGCAATTGAGCGGCAATGGCGCTCACCGTCTTCGATTGCACCGCCTCGTGAGCAGAACGGATGGCCCGAGTCATAGCCGCCGCATCAGAGCAGCCGTGGGCGATCACGCATGGCTGCTGGATACCCAGCAACAGTGCCCCACCGCTGTGAACCGTGGTCACTCGCTGCTTCAGCTGCCGAAAGATATCGGCACGCCAGCCAAAAACAAGGGAATCTATCGGGGATTGGCTCACTGCCTGCTTGAGCCAGTACTGCATCGTACCTGCCATGGCCTGCAGTGATTTGATCAAAATGTTGCCGATGAAGCCGTCGCACACCACCACATCAGCACAACCAGCCATCAGGTCAGCCGGCTCAGCATTACCCAGAAAATTGATCGGCGCCTGTTTGAGCAGCGCATGGGCCTGCCGTACCCCCTGTGAGCCTTTAAGCGTCTCAGTACCGTTGGCCAACAGCACCACTCGTGGTCGTTCAAGGCCGGCCCGCGCACCAACGTAGGCACTACCCATGTAGGCAAAATCAACTAGGTGCTCCGGCTTGCAATCAGCATTGGCTCCCACATCAAGGCAAAAAATGACGCCATCTCGTGTGGGAAGATAAGCGCCGAGCGCAGGTCTGGCAACACCCGAAAGACGCCCAAGCAACACCGTAGCCGCAACAACCGCTGCGCCGGAATTACCGGCCGAAACAATCGCCTGCGCCCGCCCCTGCACAACGGCTCGAACTGCCTGAACAAGAGATGAATCAGGGAATTGTCGTACTGCCCGCATCGGCTCGTGATGCATGGCAATGACCTGTGATGTGTGTAAAAAAGAGATGGGAAGTTGGCTCCAGGAAGAATCGCACGAATCGAGCAATGCACGAACACGCGCCTGATCGCCACAAAGTAAAACGGGAATCCCCTGCTGGGCAGCGGCATGTGCACCACTGACTTGCGCAGCGGGGGCTTGGTCGCCCCCCATGCAGTCAACTGCAATCATGCCACATCTCCCGCAGCGTTGTTATTTTTCGGCTGGTGGTTCCGCAACCGCTGGTGCCGCTTCTGCCTGCTGCGCCTGAACTTGGGCAGCCTTGGCTTGGCGCTTTTCACCGCGTGCTTGCGCACGATCTGCTTTGGTGCGCATTATTTTGCGGCCTTTGTAATACCCGCACGCTGCACAAACTTGGTGCGGTGCGATTGGCTCACTGCAGTTTTGACATGCACTGAACGCCTTGGGCTTCAGGCCCTTGTTTGCCGAGCGCTTGTCCCGGCGCGATCGAGAGACTTTTCGTTTTGGTACTGGCATGGGATCACTCCTTGCTGCATCTTGCTATGAGGTTAAAGAGTACCTGAAGATGGGCTAAATGGCAAAATTACTCACACCGCCTGCCATTGACCCGCAACGGTCTGAATCACCTGCCCAGCCAACTGAAGATCAAACAGCTGAATTTGTACCTGATCAATGGTGAGCCCGGTCTGTGCCGCCAGTGCATCGATGCCGCACGGCTCTTGGCACGCCTGCAAAAGTGGATGCGTGACTGGTACAACCTCCGGAACCGCATTGGGCTCTGCTACTCTGCATCGGTCAGCCGCTATGCCAAGCTGACCCAACACCGCATCTGCCGACGTAGCCAACGCAGCCCCCTCAGCAAGCAATGCGTGGCAACCAGCGCTGAGTGGATCATCGATAGCGCCGGGCACTGCAAAGACTTCACGCCCCTGTTCAAGTGCATAGCGCGCAGTGATAATTGCCCCACTTTTTGCTGCCGCCTGAATAATCACGCAGGCCCGACTCAGGCCAGCGATGATACGATTGCGCGCCGGAAAGTTACCCGGCATCGCTTCCATCTGCAACGGAAACGGACTGAGTAACGCACCGCCCTGCTGCACAATGCGCTCAAAAAGTTTTTTGTTGCGCGCTGGGTAAAACTTCAAAAGACCCGAACCGAGCACCGCATACGTAACCCCTCCTGCACGTAGCGCTGCTTCATGCGCCATGCAATCTGCCCCAAGTGCACCGCCACTGACAATCACACAGCCCTGCTGCACCAAGCCTGGCACCAGCAAATCAACTGCCCGCTGGCCGTACTGATGCGCCGCGCGTGAACCAACAACTGCCACCGAAAGTCCATCGTGCACTGGCAAGCTACCGCGGCAATAGAGAACCGGTGGCGCTGCATAGATTTCTTTCAATAATGGTGGGTACTCGTCATCGAGTATCGTAAGCAGGCGCACTTCATTCTGAGCAATCAACTGAAGCTCACGCTCAAGCAAGCAGGTATCACGAAGGCCAGTCACGAGCTTGCGCGCAATTGTCGGGCTGACGCCGCACTGCGCAACACAGTCAGAAATCAAAAAAGTGTGCAGGAGATTGAGCGACAATGAACGCGCACGCAAGGCATCGAGCAGGTGCCGAACGGCAACAGGCCCCACGCCATCAATGAGCGAAAGATGGAGAATAAGTTGTTGATCAGAAGATAATGGTTGTTGGATCGTCATCATTTGCTGAATCGGTGATGAGAGTTATCGTGTCGCCATCGTCTGCCTCATCAGCCTCTTCAAACGAAATGAACTGCGGCTCGCTGTCATCGCCAAGCAGCTCAATCTCAATCTGCTCGCCGCCCTGATTATCGTCAGTTTTTTGCGTAGCAGGCCCGCCGCTGCTTGTTGGCTCTTGCTCGCCACCATTTTCTTGGTCGCCGCCATTTTCTTCAAATGCAACAACCGCACTCAATGTTTGAGCTTTATCAAGCTTGATCAAGCGAACTCCTTTTGCTTGACGACCCATCGTGCGTACTTCTGCTGGCGAAAGACGAATAATCTTGCCGGCAGTATCGATGAGCAAAATATTTGATTCGTCAGTTACGGTTACCAGACCGATCACATCGCCATTGCGCTTGCCAGTTGGAATGAGACGTACGCCGTAGCCACCACGGTGCGCAACACGGAAATCAGCAACACGCGTACGTTTGCCGTAGCCACGTTCAGTTGCGACCAAAATGTTTGCCTCTGGATCGGAGATCACGACCATGCCAACCACGTGATCGTCGCCACGCAAACGAATACCCATCACACCGGCTGCTTGTCGGCCCATGACACGTACTTCGTTTTCATCAAACCGAATGCCCTGTCCCTTTACCGTGGCAATAATAACGGTATCGTTGCCGGTACTTTCGGCGCAGAAGACAAGCTCATCGTCCTCACGCAAGCCAACCGCTTTGATGCCGGTTTGGCGAATTTTGGCAAACGCCATCGCATCGGTACGTTTGATGATGCCCTTCTTGGAAAGCATCACAACATTTTTACCTTCCATACCGCGGGTACACAGGAGTTTAACAACTTTTTCACCTGCGGTGAGTGGCACAATGTTCACAATCGCACGCCCACGTGCAATGCGAGAAGCTTCGGGAATTTCATATGCGGTCATGCTGTACACACGACCGTAGTTGGTGAAGAAAAGCATTTCGTCGTGGGTACTCGTTACGTAAATATCCTGGACTATGTCGTCATGCCCCTCCAACGAAGCCATGCCCATTTTGCCCTTGCCGCCGCGATGCTGCACGCCATAGGTTGTCAGCGCAACACGCTTGATGTAGCCCTTGCGCGTGAGCGTGATGACCATGTCCTCTTCGGAAATCAACTCCGCTTCGGTTAGCACGCCAACCGCTGCTGCAATACGTGAACGTCGCTCGTCGGCAAAATTGTTTTTGAGTTCCTCGAACTCTTTGCGAATTTCACCCTTGAGCACTTCTTCATTTTCAATAATTTCTTTCAGGCGCTTGATAAGCTTTTTCAGCTCTTCCAGCTCATTCTTAATTTTTTCTTGCTCAAGCCCTGTCAAACGCTGCAAGCGCATTTCAAGAATTGCTTTGCTTTGCGCTTCGCTCAGCAGAAAGCGCCTGTTCAGTTGCTCAGCCGCTTCCGCAGGCGACAGCGATTTCTTGATAAGTTGCACTACTTCATCGATATCACGCAGCGCAATCAGCAAGCCGGTTAGAATGTGTTCACGCTGCTGCGCCTTTTCAAGATCAAACACCGTCCGGCGATAGACAATTTCACGTCGATGCGTAATAAATTCATCAAGCATCTGACGAAGTGTAAAAATGATCGGCTGATTGTCCAACAGCGCCAACATCAGAATAGAAATTGACGTTTGCAAAACGGTGTACTTGTACAACTGATTCAGAACAACATCCGGAATCTCGCCCCTCTTGAGCTCGATGACCAGACGAATGCCCTTTTTGTTAGACTCGTCACGGATGTTGGCAATGCCTTCAACAATTTTGTTTTTGACAAGGTCGGCAATTTTTATGATCAGGTCCGCCTTGTTGACCAAGTACGGCAACTCGGTAATCACCAGCGCCGCGCCCTTTTTGTTTTCCTCGGTGTCAACAACGGCACGAACAATGACCTTGCCACGCCCCGTTTGATAGGCCTTTAAAATGCCTGCGCGCCCACAAATGATGCCACCCGTTGGAAAGTCTGGCGCTGGCACAATGTTGAACAGTTCTTCGTCGGTCAACGCAGGATTGTTCAGCACTGCGAGGCACGCATCAAGTATTTCGCCAAGGTTGTGTGGTGGAATTGACGTTGCCATGCCCACTGCGATGCCGGCTGTACCGTTGGCCAAAAGATTTGGCAACTTGCTCGGTAGCAAGGTTGGCTCAGTTGTTGATTCATCAAAGTTAGGAACAAACGGAACGGTATTCTTGTTCAGATCAGCCAAAATTTCTTCGGCAATCTTGTGCATGCGCACTTCGGTGTACCGCATAGCAGCTGCATTATCGCCGTCGATGGAGCCCCAGTTGCCCTGACCATCAAGCAACGGATAGCGCTTGGAAAATTTTTGCACCATGCCGGCCATGGTATTGTAGACCGCTTGATCACCGTGTGGATGATACTCTGCCATCACGTTACCAACCACACGTACCGACTTGCGAGGCGGTCGATTGTGATGCAGGCCCAGTTGCGACATCGTGTAAAGAATCCGTCGATGTACTGGCTTGAGCCCATCGCGCACATCGGGAATTGCCCGGCTGATAATGACGGACATGGCGTAGTCAAGGAATGATGATTTGAGCTCCTGCTCGATGAGCACCGACTTGATCTGTGCCCCGTTTTTGCGCTGTGTCGATTCCGTTTCCATTCGCCTACCTTACTAACCGCCAGACAGCGCCCACTGTTGCAGCGAGAGCCAGTCAGGATATGCTCAAAAATGCGTGTGCATACAGCATACCGCGATACGGGTGATTAGACAATAGTTGGACCCCGATTAAGGCCCCTAACGGGGCCCAAATTAAAGCTGCGCGTTTTCTTCCTGCGCGGTTGGAAAAAGCCCGTAAGATTCAATCTCCCACTGGGTATTCTGAGGTAGCAAGCGTAACGTGTTACTCGCAAGCTTTTCGAGAACTTTTTGGGAAAGCAGGAGGTGAGCAGGCACCCACGCAGCGATCGCTTTGTTCAACTTGCCATACGGCCAGAACCCTGGTTGATGCCGTGCACCTTTGGATACATCAACTGACACCGCGGACATGGCGCGTAGCACCACCATTCTTTTGTCCGTCGTTGGTGACTCTCGCTTGCGTAGTGTGCGCACATGCTGGTCTGCGCCTATCCACAATCCGCCTGGGAAGACGCCTTCTGGCCAACCGCGCAGATAACCGAGATTTGGCCCCAGGTCATTCACACAAATCCAAACAACTTTTTGCTTGATTCCCCAGTGAGAATATTCCTCGTCGACAAGTTTGCCTGGCAGATTCCACCAGCACTGCGCCCGCGGACCGGTGCAGCATCTGTCGGACATCGCATGCAATTGCGCTGGCAAAATAAGACTGGCAAGCATACCCAGCAGCAGAACGCCAACTCTTTTCATGGATGCCCCAAATTCTAGATGCGTTCGAACGCCGCCTGTTGCCCTTCGCCCGCAGCAGTTTGCGTTACGGGTTCCCACTCAACACCCTCCGGTGTCAACGACAGCGTCCCAGCATCAAGCGTCCGCAACACCGCCGCAGAAAGCTTGTAGTTCGACGGAATCGTTTTTGGCGATTGTCCCGGCTTGACGACGTGCGCAGGGCACTGTCGCTCGGGCTGCAGCGCAGCCCCCAAAAGGACATCCTCGACAACCGGCTGTTTTGTACGCAAAATAAGAGCAACACTTGCCGATCGCCAGATCGGCACACCAAGCAAACGACACTTTTTCGATTCGCACGGTTTGTAGCGTACACACAAGTGCTTGCTTGGATCTATCCACAAACCCGCCGGAAAGTATTTTGGATTAGGGCTAGTCAAACATCCAAGATTTGGACCACTATTTGCAAACTCGTAACGCACCGTATCCCAACCGAACCACGGGGAATTCCACTCGCCAAACGACCGCTTCACGCCCTGCATGTATGGCTTGTTAACGAATAGATCCGACGCCTGCCTGTCATGATCTCCCGCCGCACATACCCGCACGGCAATGCACCCTGCAACGACCACACCGTAGATAATCTTTTGTTTCATTGTCACTTCCTCAGCGAAACATTACTCGGTTCTCAAGAAATTTGAGATGTCCCCTGTTGACCTTCACGTGCAGCAGTTTGCGTCACGGGTTCCCACTCAGTTTCCGATGAAATCAGCTCCAAATTGCCAGCATCGAGCGCCTGCATGACCGCCGCGGAAAGCTCATACTGCGCTGGTATGGTTCTTGGTGATTGCTTGATTCCGTGCCCATAGTGTAGTCGCTCACTGTAAAACTTAGCATCTTTAAGAATACTGGCATCAACTGGTTGTTTTGTACGCAGAACAAGAACAGCACCCGATGATGTCCAAACCGGCATCCCCAAAACGCGATATTTCGTTGATCTACACGGCCTGTAGTTTGCACACAGATGCCCGTTTTCGTCTATCCACAAGCCGAAGGCCTCTCCGGACCCCCCATTTGACAGAGACCCCAGGGGGAGGCCTCTGTTTGCAAACTTGTAATCCACCGCATCCCACCCAAACTCTGATTGGTGAGCATCGCCAGTGATCCGTGGCACGTTCTTCATGTACGGCTTGGCGAATGTCTCCTCGGTCTTGCGCTCCTCAGCACTCACCGCACACATTCGTGCAGCAGAAAACCCCGCAAACACCACACAGCAAAGAATTTTTCGTTTCATAATCGCTCTTCTTCTCTTAAAAATTACCCCACCATTCACAAACACCTACGCGCACAGAATACCCCACCGCGCAGTACATTGACAACCAACCGTGTAACCTACAGATAGCCTATGCCATGCATCACCAACATCACCGCCGTCATCGCAAGCAACGTTGCGGATGTCGGACGCGCACATCCAGATTCCGTTATCCGGTCGTTTCCCGCATCACGTGTAAACAAGAACGAACTTGCACGCATCTCGTTTGTACGCGGCGCATTCAAACACTGGATAAGCTTGATCTCGTTCAGATGCAGGTACATTTCGTCTTGACCGCCCAGGCTAGGAGACGTGCACGCGTTCCCCGGCACCACGTAGGCCTGCTCAACTGTTACAGCCTCAGACATGACCGGCATTCCGCACACACGAACAGATCGCACAGCCGTGTAGCGCACCATTGCCCGGTACCCCTGCTCATTTGTCAATTCATTAATTGTTTCTTGTTTATTCAACAGCGCCACATTCGAAGGAAGCAAGACTTGAACCGCCGAATAAGGTGTTGGATAGGGAAATGGTCCAAAGTCGTGCAACCCATGTACTTTGTCCGCCGGCCACTCAATGCCAAGCTTACGCGCATTTTGCCACGCAGGACTATCAAACACCATTCCATGTGTCGCCTGAAAAACGCTCACGCAACCAACCATCAAAATCAACCTTCGAACGTTCCTCATCGCAACTCCTTTTATTGCTTGATACACAATCGCCACGTAGTGTAACATACGAAGCACGCTATCAACCGGCAAGTCTAAAAATTGGAGTGCCCATGAAAAAAATAACTGTCCTGCATGCGATCATCATTGTCTTGCATACCACACCCTTCGTCCATGGCGGACTCGCTGAAGATCTGCTCAAAGAAATGACACTCGAACAAAAAGTTGGGCAGCTTTTTTTCCCACAGGCCTATGCTACGCCAACCGCTGAGCAGCGTGCAGAAACCGAACAGCTGATTCGTGATCAGCGCGTCGGCGGTCTGCTGCTTGTCTACGGTGCACATCCCGAACCATTCGCCGCACTGCTCAAAACGTATCAGGGCCTTGCGCGCAGCAGTGGCAATCCTCCCTTGCTCATGACAGGGGATTATGAATGGGGCCTGAGCATGCGGCTGGAGAACGTTGTCCGCTTTCCGCGTGCCATGACGCTTGGCGCTCTGACTGATGAAACGCTGATCCACACCGTTGCACAAGAAATTGGCCGGCAATGCAAGAAGATAGGCGTGCATATCAATTGGGCACCCGTCGCTGACGTGAACAGCAATCCCGCAAACCCAATCATCGGCACACGTTCATTCGGCGACAATCCTGATGATGTGGCACGCAAAGCACAGCTCTTTGCCGACGGACTGCGTGCAGCAGGTGTGCTCGCCTGTGCTAAACATTTTCCTGGGCACGGCGATACATCAGTTGATTCACACTTCGAGTTGCCAACACTCGAGCATACCCGTGAACGATTCAACACCACCGAACTCCCGCCGTTTGAGCACCTGATAAAAAATCAAATCCCTCTCGTCATGGTTGCTCATCTGCTCGTGCGAGAATTTGACGCAGAATGGCCGGCCAGTCTCTCGCGATCTGTAGTCACCGATTTGCTTAAAAAAGAATTGAATTTTGATGGTCTGGTCGTAACCGATGGCCTAAAAATGAAAGCTGTTGCCGATAACCTCAGCGCTGCAAAAATGGCGCGCCACGCTTTTGATGCCGGCAACCACATCATTCTGCAACTCATAAACACCCCTGCTGGCATTGAAGCACTCGTGGATGGCGTACGAAACAACGAAATACCCGAAGCAGAAGTTGGCGCACGTGCACTCAAAATTTTGCAAGCCAAAGAACAGCTTGGGTTGCTTACGCCACCTACGGGGACGGCAGCATTTGATTTGAACAGACTGAACACAAAAAATGCACGCTCCCTGGCGCAACAGGCCTACGCCGCAGCAGTCACGCTCGTTGATCCGCAGAATGCTTTCGCTCCATTCAGTCCCGACCAGCCATGCTCCTTCATGAAAATTGGGGGCCCAAAACATTCGCAACTTTTTGTGACATTGCTCAAGAACCTACCCTCGCCTATCGAATACACTCTGCAAGCAAATGCAAAGACCGGACAAATTGAACAGGAGGCAAGCAAGGTGCCGGCTGACCAACCAGTGGTCATCGGCGTATTCCCCCCTGATCCAGAATACCGCGCACTTATCGGCCCCCGTACGCAGCAATTGGTCTCCGCACTCACGGATGCTGGCAAGCAAGCGGTTGTTGCTCTCTGCGGCTCACCCTACCTGCTCTACAATCACTGGCCAAAATGTCCCGTTATCGTTGCCTACGAAGATGCCCAAAATGCGCAAGAAGCTGCTGCTCGCGTGCTGCTCGGCCAACAAGAAGCGTTGGGTAAATTGCCGATAACACTACCGGAATAAAATTTAGAGCCACCAACAATAACCGGCAAGCACTGTTAGTGCCGCTACGGTAGATTGCCGCGAAAGAAGAATCAGCTGAGCACCATCAGAATCCTGACAATTACTAAATTGCAAGTTGTTGCGATGAAGACCATTGTTTTGCACAGCGTTTTGCTCAGCCTGCACGCTCCGTATCCTGTATACACCCCGGTACCAAAGGGGCACTCCAAAAAGGGATGTTGTCGCAACGCCGCCCCACATTTTCATATAATAGTAAGACTCCTGCGATTCCCCACTACAAAAGAAAATACCGTCAGTCCCATCGATTTCTCGAACCGATGACCATAACTTTGCAAGCGTCCCAGCCGCATCTTTGCCAGCTTCCGGGTTGAATTCTACCCGCGTCTCCAGGCTTCCGCATCCCCATCGGGTAGTCCCGTCTTCTGGCATTTTAAACTCCTTGAACATGCCCCTCAGGGCCCTCTTCTGGGCACCTGCACGAACCATCCCTCCCTTCGTTGCCAACGCTGATCCAGCTGACACAAGCATGGCCAGGGTCCCGATGATGATCATTCTTCCACGTATCATTTTTTACTCCTCGGTGTTGGTGAAGACAGCCTGCTCAATGGGTAATGGTATACCACAGGAGCAACGC
>SDBS01005760.1_pt1 | contig 12053 bp, 14 predicted proteins | sample 2277091 | NCBI WGS metagenome assembly SDBS01 (sample SAMN10404972, study PRJNA504765) | marine sediment metagenome | isolation source: marine sediment core GS10_PC15, 163 cmbsf | place: Arctic Ocean: Southern Knipovich Ridge | collected 2010 | reverse complement strand
TTTCGTTCCCCCTGCTTCTCTTCCTGAGCCGCCTATCCATATACCCCCGGCCCTGATAGCATCAGAAAAAGTTCTAGGCACGACTATCTCCCCCGGGGTAAGCAAAGCCGGCACTGTATCTGTACCTGTCTGGAATTGAGTAGCAGCTATAGTAGCTACCTGTATTGCTCCGGCAGCACCTATAAGCCCTGCTACAACTGCACTGAATGGCCAAGGATGATCAGCAAAGGCTTTAGTTATGCCTTGAGCTGTATTGGCGATAGCTAAACCCAAAGCAATGGCAGCAGCGGCTATTGCAAAGCCCTTATTGAGCTCTGAGGCTTGAGCTAGACTAGATCCTAATGAAGTAATACCGGCTTGCAGATCTGCATTAAAATCTTCTCGATTTAGCTTTCTAGTCTCTGCTGTCTTTTTTGCTGATGTTTTTTCTCTCTTTTCATCTTCTTTAGAAGCTTTATCCTTCAATTCCTTTTGCTTACTTAACTCTTCTCTGGTCTTTGCTGTCCCTGCTTCCTCTCCAACGGCTACTTCTTCTTTTGCAACATCAGGTGCAACTCCTCGAGGACCGAAGAGAGTGCCTCTGATGAGCTCAGCAAATCCTCTTATCTTCCTAAAAAATATATCTAGCTTTTCTTTGGCCTCGTCTATCTTGATAAACATCTTAGTAAACAATCCATCAGGACCGCTGAGAGCATCATCAAGGTTGAAAACGTCTCTTAATCTTTCAGCTAATTTCCAACCGGCAAAAGCACCAGCAGCTATCGCAGCCAAAGGAAGCAAGATGGCAGTCAGAACAGCAAGAGTACCAGCTAATGTAAACCCGGCAGTACCCAAAGCCAAAACAGAAATTATTATAGGAGGCAGTATAATTAACAAAGGCCCCAACGCTAACATCAATCCCCCAATCGCCGCAGTTGTAATTATTATAATGTCAGCTAGTTTCTGATTTTTGCTGACCCATTGGCCGATATTTTCTATAATTGGTTTTATGAATTCTATTGCTCTTTTTATTCGAGGAATTAAAACATCACCTATAGTAATAGCAACATCTACTACAACGTTACGCAATAATTTTAGTTGCGAAGCTGTAGCTTTCATTTTCTTTTCAAATTCTTCAGTTAAAGCAGTGTTTTCTTCATAAGCTTTTTTGGCTAGATCTAGTGCTTCCCTTAACTTATCTGTACTGCCGATGACTTTTCCTAATTCTCGAATTAACCTTATATCAGCCAATCCTAATTCAGCTAAAGCTTGGCTTGTGCTTCCTCCCTGTTCTTCTATATCTCTTAATCCCTCTAAAAATATCACCATAGCTTCTGCGGCATCTTCCTTGAAAGTTTTGCTTAAACTCTCAACGCTAACTCCTGCAATTTCAGCAAACTTTTCAAGTGATTCGCCACCGACAATTACAGCATCTTTTAACTTCAATGCTATTTTCTGGAAAGCAGAAGAAGCAGCTTGAGCTTCACCACCGGAAGCCTTGATTATAGTTGCAAAAGCAATTACTTGATCAGAGGATAAACCTATCTGTCTGCCGAAAGAGGCCAACGAAAGCGAGAGATCCAATATCTCAGCTTCCCGAGCAGCGAAGTTATTTCCTAAATCAACTATAACAGCTCCAAGTCTATCAACATTCTTTGTAGATTCACCTATAATATTGATAAATCTACTTAGTTGAAGAGCCCCTTGTTCGCCTACTATATTAGTTGTCAGACCTAGCTTGGCTATTGTCTCAGTAAACTTAGTTATATCGTCAACACCAGTTACACCTAGCTGACCTACTACTTCGCCGATCTTTGCTAAAGCATTAGCAGTAATCGGAATTTCTTTGGATAGATCTCTAAAGTTTTGTCTTAATTCAGTGAAGCCTTCTTCAGTTAAATCAACAGTTTTTCTAACGCCAGCGAAAGCATCTTCAAAACTGATAGCAGCTTTAGAGGCTAAACCAAAAGTTCCGACAATAACCGCACCCATTACAGTGAAGGCCCGGCCAATCTGCTGAGTGCCTTGTACTATAGCACCCCTAGTTTTTTGCATCCTAGAATTAGCATCGCTAAGCCCACGATTGAAATTCGTAAGATCTGTTTCGATTCTGACTACCAATTCACCTAAAGAAGCCATTTACTTGTCCTCCACCAGTCCCGGGAATAATTTGTTTGCATCTCTTAAACTCTTATTAACATCAACAGGCTTTAAATCCAAACTGTCTAAATATTTTTTGAAATCTTCATTCTTTAAACTACCAAACGCCCTAGCTGTTGCATACATTGTTGACACTGTTTGTAATTTTAAATCTTTTAATTTCTCCTTATAAAGAACATCGTAATATCTTCGTATTTGATCTAACGTTAAGTTTTCTGCAATGTAATCTTTGTCCCAACCACATTCCTTGGCCAAAAATCCTAATACTGATCCTAGGCCTTCGCCTTCTCTGTCAGACTTTTGGCCTGTTTTACCAAAAAACTTATATCGTTGACCTCCAATACGGCCTTGATTATCTTAAATTCATCTTTAAGAGTAATCTTATCTCCAAGCCATGCTTTTTCTTTTCCTAAAACTACTTCATAAATATCGACTAACCTTCCCCCAGCTGCATTGATCAACAAGCTAATCAGTTCTCCTTGAGGCAAATCCTTGATTCCCTTCTGTTGAAGGTTGTAGTCTTTGATGACTTCTCCGATGACTCTCAACACTATTATTCTGTTCTTCAGAACAAAAGGTTTAATGTTGAATTTCTCGCCGGCAACCTCGATGTCAATTCCTTCAGGGTAAAATACTTCTTCATCTGATTTGGATTTTTTGGTCATAATATTGACTCCTCCAATTTTGTTAAACTCTCGTTCTGATAATCTTAAACTTTTTCTTGTTTTCAGCCGGGACAGCACCCTCGAAATCAAGCGAAGCTTCCAAAGCCTTGAATGTCATCGGGAATTCGTGCATGTCAGTTTCTTTCATTGCTATTGCTAACTCTCCTGATCCTTCAGCTTGGAATAAATGAATGTCTATAGTGCTGCCATTAGGAGCTATATGCAAGAATCTTAAAGCTCTCTGACTAACATCCATATCTCCACCAAACTCGAGAACATCACTTCCTCCGCTGACAGAAGTAACACCAGCACCTAAAGCATAAGCTATGTTGTCAAGATTCCATTCAATGCCGGTAAACTTGATACTAACTTCTTCCTTGATAGCATATTGCTGCACAATACTCTGCGGACTTCCAGCAAAAACCTCAAGAAGCGTTCTAGTAACATTCAGCTCAGCATCACCCTTTACGAAGCCCACGTCAATACTAGGCGTAGCACCTACTACACCTAAGAAAATTGTACCCGGGCCAAAACTAAGTTTCTTGGTATCACCAGTTGGTACGTTAAAAGCCATCGTTCAATCACCTCCTTTTATCCAGATTTTTTATTTAAACTTGGAATATCTTCCAAGGTATTCCTTTTGCCACAACCTCGACAACCAACAGTAACCTTACCACCTTCGATTTCAACATACAAATCGTTGCGTTTTATCCGGATAACTTTTTTATTCTCCACCATCCCTAGAGTAAATCCGCAACCAATACATGACCATTTTTTAATATCGATTTGATTCATATTGCCACCATGTTGTACCTTAAAGGTAAATGCAATAAATCCGTATCTTGTTCATACATAGGCGGTCCAACTATGGCCTCCAATGATTGCTGAACTATTAAATTATCAATAGATGTATCTGATAAATTCTGCCGATGGAGCAAAGCTCTTATTCTACGTTGAATTATCAACAGATCTTCATTCGTATGTTTATTGCCATCTAGCCAAACATCGAACTGAATTTCCATAGCTGCTTGTGTTATCACCGAAACATCAGCCGAAGTCTGAACATAGAACATAGATATAGCCGGATATTTAGGCTCTTTGATAGTTGATGGATGAGTAAGATAAACTCTCTTTTCCACATAACCATTGATAATAGAATCAGCTATCAAAACCTTCCTTAGCTTCTCAAACAATTTTTCTTCTGGTATCATCTTGCTATAAACCCCACAGTTAAGTTTCTCAGTCTATCTTTAATAACGTCAAACGCTTTATTCTTAATCTGGTTCAAGCTGCCGATTAGTAAAGGCCTCGGGATCATCTTACTTGTTCCAAAGATTATGTATTTAGCATGTTCAGCCTTTTTATCATCCAACTCAACAAAAGCACTGGCCTTCAGCCGACCAAAATTTATACTAGCCTTGGTCGTGCCTCTCTTCTTGCTTCCTATCAATTCCCCGGATCGTTTGTGAACTTGCCAATAAGGGTTATGTATCTGTATACCTTTCTCACCATGCCTTTTAGCATAAGGATGATCAAGAGCTGCAAGAGACTGCGGCGAATGATCCTCTAAAGACATATTTTTAGTTACTTGAACATCCATGATCTTAGATACTGTTTCCATAGTGGCATTAACAGTTTTCAAAAAACCATTACCATAGCGGATTATATTCTTTGCAACTAAATCTCCACCTCTTACGCTCATCAATACACCTTTACATTTCCCACATGATTTTTCTCTAAATATTCTAACATCGGCCCAATACTAGCCCTAACTGGATGATCAGCCGGAGCCGAAGCCAATACATTTCTGGCAAAAGTCTTGGCACTGTCTATATTCATCGAATATAGATGCTGTGAAGCATGCCAGAAGTTAGGATTTATCTTCAATGCTTTCTGTAAATACTCTAAGTACTTAACATTGTCATCAACTTGAGCATAATGCAATGCTAAATTGTAGTAAGGCCTAGGATCTGTGCCATCAGTGATCTCTAACTGTTTATTATTAAGCTTCTCATAGTATTCCATTTTACCTTTGGTCCTTTCTTCGCCCCGGAGATAACCATAATGATGTAAAATAAAAGGAGCTGTACCTTTTCTGACCTTATTCTTCATAGAATAAGCGATCATAGAATCCCCGATTGTCTCATGGATAATGCCTGTATAAAAGAATTCAGGTCTATTCCTAAACAATCTTATAGCTTGAGTCGGAGCAATCTTAGGTTTCTTGCCAATCTCGACTATTTCTTCCAAGTAGTTAGCAACAGTAACAACACCAATATCAAAGCTATGCTCAGTAATTTCAAACAATGTTTTCAAATCTTCATACTTTATCCTTTCATCAGCATCTAAGTGAAGAATCCATCTTTGGCTGGCATTATCTTTGCCAAAGTTTCTAGGAATGGAATAATTATCACACCAAGGATAATTCAGTAACTTAACCGGCACAGAACAATGCTCAGCGAACTCTCTAACAATCTCAAGAGTCTTATCAGTTGACCCGGTATCAACGATAACATATTCATCAACAACATGCTGAACATGCTCAAGACAATCTCGAATCATATCTTCTTCATCCTTGATCATCATCACTAAACTTAGGCCGTTGTTCTCCACATATTCATCAACCATAACATTGAGATCTATAAGATGAAAATAATCATCATTGCCGATGTCTTGACGACTTTTAAAATTATCATTAGCTTGATAAAAATCGAATTTCTTTTGTCTTTTCTCAGGAGTATCATACCCTAAATGCTTTACTCTTATATTGCACCATCTTAGATTTTCCGGAGCCATCAAAGGCGCACTGCCGCAATGATGACCTTCAGGATGTTTAGAATTTATTACTTGGCCTTTCATCAATTTGAAAAATCTATAATTAGAAAATCTTCCAAATACTGAATCTGTTCTATAGTATTGAATTCCTAATTCTTCTTTCCAGATAGTCCTCCATTGACACCAATAACCGAATATCTCAGGATTTTGAGGGTTCATCAACTTCTGAACTCTATCTATAAACTTATCCTCATAGATCTCATCATCATCAACCGAGATACACCAGTCAGCTTTGCCTTCTTCCTGAAGCTTCAAGGCTTCTTTAAGCAGCCAACCTCTTTCGTAATCCTCTTGGAAAATACCATTATATTTTTGTACCTTCACTATCTTAGGAAATTTATTTACAAGAGCCGACATTGCTTCAGTGGTAATATCAGCTCTGCAAAAGTGGATTATAATGCTATCAACAAACTTAGAAGTCTGTCTCAAGCTTTCAGCAAGATGTTCACCATTGTTTGTTCTGTAAACAGCGACCAACTTTTTCTTGCCGGAAACTTTGTATTTTTCATAATACTTTTGACGATTAGTATAGCCATTCTCCATATATTTTTTGGTGTCCATTTTATTCCTAAGAGTACCTTGGCCAAGATGATCTATATAGGTATCATAAGCTATAACCAATTTGTAGCCAGCTAACTGCAATCTTAGACTAAGATCGTTATCTTCATGGCTATTGTAGAACCTTTCATCAAAGCCGCCAACCTCTGCTAATATTTTCTTAGGTATCATCATGCACCAACCATAAAGGACTCCGGTGTTAATCCATCTTCCCTTATGATCGTTAAACCATTTCAAAGGATCTTGCCGACCAACATATTGCTTACCATTCGACATCGATGAGACAGGGCCAATAGCACCAATATTATCAAGAGGCACTTTCTTGAAGTGATTATCCATCTTGTCAGCCCAATCATCACTGACAACTATGTCATTGCTTAGAAATATAACGTATTTACCTATTGTAAAACCTAAGCCTTGATTACAAGCCTTAGCAAAAGAGTAGTTTTCCGGATTAAATATTACATGAACATTATCGTGCATCTTCTCCAATTCTTTCAAATATCCGACTGTGCCATCAGTTGAATTGTTATCGACAATTATAAGCTCAAAGTCTTTTGTCTTTTCAAAGATGCTGTTTATGCAGCCGATTGTTAAGGCTAATGAGTTGTGAGCTAACATAACTATAGAATATTTCATCAAATCCTCCTTATAGATCTTGGATCTCAGCTTGAACATGATGGCCGCTTCCTGAAAAGTCGACTATCTTATGCACAAAGCTAATGATCCCCCTTGTTAATCCGGTGATACCTGACACTGCAATCAGAATATCATTTTCCCTTATATCTCTATCTTCTCTGGTCATTATTTTATATTTTGCTATCTTCTCCTGACCTGCCTTGCGCATCCTGATCCTACCATCTTGCGCATAAAATCTAACCGGCAAATCAGAGAAAACAGTTATCTCTTGATTGTTCGGTCCTCCATACTGATTGAAAGCGTCGATGAATATGCTGCCACCAACAATGCCTGACAAAGTTAAGCCAATTAATGATGTAAAATCTTTAATACCAACTAAAACACCATTACCTGAAAAGCTAAATGTTTCAATAATACTGCCACCATCGCCGCTAACATTAACTAAACCACTCGCAACAGATGTACCTTCGATTTTGACTTGCAATCTTGTTCTCCTTTGCGGTTGCCGGTCAAAGATCATAGTTGCAGCCGGAGTCGTACCATCCAACAAAGCTGAAGTTTGCCTTAGAATATCTACCCTCGCTGTAAAAATGTCATTTATGCTGCTCATATAATTCTTTATATTGCGTTACCATATTGATAGCATCAAAGTCTTGCACTATCCTATCAAAAGCTATTGGCAATATATTATCCCTGAAATGCTGCTTGAAGCTTATCCTAACTCCATCGATCAATCCTTTAATGCTTTGCTCTGTCAACACGGCATATCCTCCGAAAAGCTCATAAGTTACATCTGTCTTGTAAGCAACAACCAAAGCTTGATTAAGCATTGCTTCTGCAAACACAAGGCCAAATCCTTCAGTCAATGATGGATATAAGAAAGTGTCCATGATTTGAAGATAATTAGCAACATCTTCTTTGTGGCCAACAAACTTGATATTTTTAATAGCTAAACATTCAGCCATAAGCTTCATCCTTCCCATATACCCGGCCTGACCTCTAGCCTCGCCGCCGACAATCACCGGTGCAAAGTCAAAACCTTCTCGCTGAAGATGATGACAAACTATCAAATAATCCTCAACACCCTTATCCCTTCCTATTCTACCTAACCTACCTATAACTGGTAATCCTTCCGGAATACCTATTTGTTTTTTAATGATTTGAATTGATAGAGTTGGGACAAGGGAATTGATGTCTAAACCATTATATATAGTTTTGCAATTATCATTCATCTTAGAAACCGCATCAGTAACACCAATTCTCTGACGTATTGATTTACTTGGTATAGGCGATCTGATAGGAGAATGTATTGTTTCGATTATCGGAAATTTATCACCTAGCTCATAACACATCTTGCTAAAGCCACCACCGGAATGAATATGAATAATATCTGCCTCAAGATCGACTTCTTCTTTGCCGACCATCACTATCTTGGCACCGTTATCTTCCAAAGTTTTTCTAAACTTGCCATCCTTATAAACAGCAATCGTATATTCGTTTTCTTTGTCGAACTTCACAAGGTTAGATATACCCCTTTCGACACCCCCGAAGTCAAGTTGATCCAATTCGTGTACAATTTTCATCCTTTTTCCTCCTCCTTACTGTTATTCTGTTACCCTATCATAAGATGTTGATGTGAGCTTCACGCGATCCTCCAAATCGTATTTAGAGCTATAAATTATAGCCTCACTTTTATCTTTATTTCTCTGATCACAATTTTCGCAAATCAAATTAGAATTTTTATAATCACCGGATTTATGACACCAAGCTATCCTGTCGTAATTCATCGAAGCGAATATTCCAGATAATCTTTGGCTCTTCAAGTCTCCATAAACAAGTTTGCCATCATAGTCGAAGCAACAAGCGTTAACTGTGCCATCAACTTGTATTTGCAGTGGGCCATTGAGTATTCTTCCGCAAGTTTTAGCTTTGTCTTTTTGATTTTTTCTGAAGTTCAGACTATCTATCCAATTATGAGCTCTCCAAACTTCCAATAAATCAGCTTTATCTTTCCACATATCGATCCAAGGCTGATAATCTTCATCGTTTACACCTTTAGCTAAAACGCAAGCGAGAAGAATCTTTGTTTTTCTATTTTTTACATTTTTGAATATAAAATCTAAATTATTTTTTACAAAATTGAATTGTTTTTCCGGAACTCCATGCAACCTTGAATATCCTCTAGGCGTTACTCCATGAAAGCTTACTCTCACTGAATAAAGACCAGCATCTTGAAGCTCTAAGAATCTATTATAATCTAATGTGCTTCCATTAGTGATTAACAGCGATCTTAATCCTTTATCAGCTATATATCTTATCATCGAAGTCAATTTAGGATTTAATGTCGGTTCGCCCATCCCGGCAAAGTTAACATTTTTATATTGATCTGTTTCCTCGAGCACCTTGTCAAGCATACCTTTAAAAAGACTGTAGCTCATCACAGTCCTCGGTCTATTTAAAATATTCTTGGTACAAATAACACAGTTATAGTTGCATTGGTTAATAATTTCAAATCTTATCTCACTGTTTTTTGGTATCATATTTATGGCCCTCCAAACCAAAATTTATGAATGGATTGATAGAATAAACATTACAACCGTACACTTCTTTCAATCTTGCTTTTAAGCGAATAGTATCTTGGCAAACTCTTTCAAACCACGTGTTGTGATAGTCGTTAAAAGCTTTTTCGGTTCTATGGAAATCTTTTATATGCTGAGCATAATCTCCAATATGGGAAACTCCGTCAATATAGCCGCAATCATGCCCTATAAGCAATATATTCTTAGCGCCCATATAAGCAGCTAAGTGAATACTGCTAGCAATGCTCGAGTAACTTACAAAAATATCATCATCTTTGCCTATAGAGTCTAAATTCTCCTGAAAGTTACCTTCAGTATCTTCAAACCTCCCTCTTTTATGAGTGAAAATATAATTTGTCCCTTTGTTGTCTATAATAGGTTTAGTAATATCTCCGCAATCATGCTTTGATATTACTACATTAACCCCGGCATCGACAGCAGCTTGCATGAAGTTTACATGCTTGACTATTAAATAATTAACCGGGAAGAATTTCCATATTCCATTAGTACCAACAATTATCTTATTCTCAAAAAAACTACGATCAATATAACTAATAGAACTACCCGAACCTAAAACATAGATGTCTTGGCCGCTATGGATTCCTTTAAGAAGAACATGAGATTGTTTTTTATTGTTCGGTGTCATTTCTCAAATCCTTGTTAACTATCATTTCTTGATAATTGAAATCAGTAACAGCGACCTCAGCGAAAGCATCAGACGGAATAGAAATTGATGCCTGTCTGTAGTTCTGAGCAATTTTCATTAATTTTTCAGCAACATTGCGATTATCTTCTTTGTAATCACCGGCAGAAATAAGTTTAGATAATAACTGTTTATTGATGATGATAGCTTCTAAAGCAGAAGCAGCAGACCTATAAATGTCATTGCCTTCTAAACTCAAATATACGTTGACCTCTTCATCTGATAATACGGCTGAAGCGGCAACCTTATCGTTGATCAATGTTCTAACTTTCCCAATATTTGTAGTTGTGTCGAAGGAAAATGACATTTTAAATCTCCTTTTAAAAAAACCGGAGGAGGGAAAACCTCCCCCGGCTAAATTTTCTACTAATTGTCAAAATCTACTTAAGCGTTTCCTCTAAAGATCCCTTGATAGTAAGCTAAGGCCAATGCGAAATCGAACCTTACCTTAAAATGTAATTCATCAAACTCATAATCCCAACGATCTTCTCCACCACCAGCAACAGAAATCGTATCAGGTTTCTTGATGAGTAGGTCAGGAGTCTCTTTCCCATCCAAGAACCCAACTTCAATTACAGGAGCATCATTCGGATCAGCTATTACATACCAAGCAGTCGTGCTTCCTAAGAATGGCTCAACCAGAACTTTCAACCTTGTAACCTTACCAACCTGAGTCGTACCACCAGAAGTAGTTACCGGAATAAAATTTGCACCGTCAGTAATCCTACGAGCAGTATCTTCTAAAGTAGGGTGAACAATCAAGAACTTAGGAGAGAATCCCATCTTCTCACCACTATCAGGATCAGTAGAAACTTCAATAGCTGTCATAGCGGCTGAAAGAGCTGCTATCCCGGCTGCATCATTAGTCAATGCTGTTTGCCCTGAGTTATTATGAGCGGCAAGAAATAACCTTGAACCATCATAGGCCGTAAAATCACCTTCAATCTGATTAACAACTTTCTTTGCGATAGTTCTCGCAGCGGCCCTACCAAACCTAGTAGGCGTTTGCATCAAAGCATTTAAATCATCATTGATGATAGTTTGCCTAGTGATGTCAATGGCTCTTGAGTAAGTATCTAGCTTAATGTCGTAGCCATTTTCTTTTTGAGCATCGCCTCTATCCGGGCCGCCTTCAACTTTAAGCTTCAAATCGCCCAACTCAGACATAACAACGCGGCTCGCCTTCTTGAAATCAGATAAATTTGATTTAAGAGTATATTCCCTCCAAGGAGAGTTCACACCCTTAAATTTGTCCAACAATCTCTTGTTCATACTATTGGCCAAGAGCTTAGGAAAATCTGTGGTTGTATGTGCCCCAGATTCTTTCAACTCATGATACATTCCCAACAAAGTTTTTCGCATTTTCTATAAACCCCCTTTTAAATTTCTTTAATTTCTAGCTCTGATCAACAGTATCTGGCCTGCTCTGAGGCAACAACAACCCTAAGAACACACCATTGACCGCACTCACAGCTTCGACAACCTTAACTGCTGGATAATCTCCACTAGCCGAGCCAATAGACAATAGTGAAGTGGAAGTGTCCCAATACAGAATCGTACCTACTGGCGGCTGACTTGTTGCAAAGAAATCCCAAGTCAAACCCCAAACACCTTCTAAAGCGAAGGCAACAGAAGCACCTGACAAAGTATGATTCAACGGAATACCGAGAAACCCTCTCTGCCGAGTTAATTTACCTGAAGCAACATCAGCCGTTACAGCTATTGTTACTCTTTTCCCTGAAAATTTATAATTTGTAGCCATTTCGTGAAACCTCCTTTTAAGTCTCTCTATTTTTCATAGAGCGGATTATTTATCTTCTTCTTTTTCTTCTTTGATACCAGCGCGATTATCCAAATCATCACCTAAAGATTCAACCAGCGACTTGCCATCTTCGTCTTTTCCTTCGCTTAGATTGATCTTACCTTTACCACCGA
>SDBS01005759.1_pt1 | contig 12055 bp, 11 predicted proteins | sample 2277091 | NCBI WGS metagenome assembly SDBS01 (sample SAMN10404972, study PRJNA504765) | marine sediment metagenome | isolation source: marine sediment core GS10_PC15, 163 cmbsf | place: Arctic Ocean: Southern Knipovich Ridge | collected 2010 | reverse complement strand
GCTCATTACATTCTGTAATAGAAAAGGGTAAGTTCTGGGAAGTAATTGACGAACTTAAAGAAGCAGGCGCGGAAGGAATTCTGGTAATTCCAATAGAGAAGATGGTAATTTAAAATATGAAGAGATGGAAATTATTATTGAACCAAAAAGAAAAGACTGGACAAGGATTTTAAAACGTCCGGCAAAAACATTCTATGATTTAGAAGGTATTGTAAAAAAGGTCTTTAAGGATATTGAATCAAACGGTGATGAAGCTTTACGCAGATATACTAAAAAATTTGACAAAGTTGATTTGCCGGAAATTGCAGTAAGTAAAACAGAAATAAGCGATGCCGGGAATAAGATTCCTGAAACTTTAAAAGAAGCGATAAATATTGCAAAAAATAACATTGAGAAGTTTCATAAATCGCAAACAATAAAGAAGAAAATAATTGAAACCTCTCAGGGAGTTAAGTGCTGGCAAGAAAGCCGTGGAATAGAAAAAGTGGGTATTTATATTCCCGGAGGAACAGCTCCCCTGTTTTCCACTGTTTTGATGTTAGCTGTTCCTGCTGTAATTGCAGGTTGTAAAGAGATAGTCTTATGTACTCCTCCCGATAAAAACGGGGAAATAAACCCGGCTATTCTATACACGGCAAGCTTAACAGGAATTACAACATTATATAAAGCAGGTGGAATACAAGCTATCGGAGCGTTAACTTTCGGAACTGAGAGCATACCGAAAGTATATAAAATTTTAGGGCCTGGTAATCAATATGTAACAGCAGCAAAACAGTTTGCTTTAAGCAAAGGTATTTCTATTGACATACCTGCCGGTCCTTCGGAGTTACTGATTATTGCTGATAAATTGGCTAATGCTGTATTTGTTGCATCCGATTTGCTTTCTCAGGCCGAACATGGAGTGGACAGTCATGTAATTTGTGTTGCAAATAATGTTAATGTTTTAAATAATATTGAAAAGCAGTTAAATATTCAAATTGAAAAATTACCAGGAAAAGATATTGCCAGGGAGGTAATTGCAAACTCAAAATTTATTTGTATAAACAATATGCAGGATACTATTGATTTAGTTAACGAATATGCCCCGGAGCACTTAATTCTGGTAACAGAGAATAATGATTTTTACATAGAAAATATAATAAATGCAGGTTCGGTATTTATAGGAAATTATACGCCCGAAAGTGCCGGTGATTATGCCTCAGGAACAAATCACACTTTACCAACCAATGGTTTCGCGAAAACCTATAGCGGTGTGAATTTAGACAGCTTTACTAAAAAAATAACGTTTCAAAAAATAACAAAAGAAGGTATTAATAATATTGGAAAAACAATTGAAATTATGGCTAAAACAGAAGGCCTGCATGCTCATAAAAATGCTGTAACAGTGAGATTAACTTCTGAAAACAAAAAAAAATATGGAAAATCTATTACGCGATAATATAAAAAAGCTACAACCATATTCGTCTGCCAGGGATGAATTTACAGAGCAAGCCGAAGTGTATCTGGATGCTAATGAAAACCCTTTTAATAATGGGATTAACAGGTATCCTGATCCTTATCAAAATAAGTTAAAAGAAAAGGTTTCCGAGCTTAAAAATATTGCTAAAGAGAAAATATTCTTTGGAAATGGAAGCGATGAAGTCCTTGACTTAACTATTAGAACTTTTTGCGAACCTGGAAGGGATAATGTAATTATATGCCCTCCTACTTATGCCATGTATAAAGTACTTGCAGACATAAACAACATTGAAGTTAAAGAAGCCATACTAAACAATGATTTCAGTCTGAATACCAATAAAATTATTTCTGTTGTAAATAAAAACACAAAGCTTTTAATATTATGTTCACCAAATAATCCAACAGGAAGTTCAATTAATAAATCAGATTTGGAATTGTTACTTTCTAAGTTGAATTGCATTGTGTTGGTTGATGAAGCATATATCGATTTTAGCGATAAAGAAAGTGCGTTAAATTTAATTGATAAATATTCGAATCTTATTATTAGTCAAACTTTATCTAAAGCCTGGGGAATGGCAGGTATAAGAATTGGAATGGCTTTTGCATCAACCAAAATTGTTGAAATCCTGAATAAGGTAAAACCACCATATAATATCAACACTCTTTCGCAACAAAAAGCACTTGAAGGATTAAGAAATAAAAGTTTGTATCTGGATATCCTGAATATGATTCTTACACAAAAAAAACTTCTAATTCGAAAACTAAAAAAATTTAATACTGTTAAAAAAGTATATCCTTCCGATGCTAATTTCTTACTCGTGAAATTTACTAATTCTAAATTTGTTTATAAACAATTGAAGAAAAAAGGAATAATAGTCAGAGACAGGTCTAAACAGGTTTTATGCGAAAATTGTTTACGGATTACTGTTGGAACTGAGAAAGAGAATAACAAATTGATTAAAAATCTGAAAGAAATTTAAAAATGAAAAAGTTACTTTTAATAGATAGAGATGGAACAATTATAATTGAACCACCTACTGATTATCAGCTTGATAATTTTGAAAAACTTGAATTTTACCCTGGTGTTTTTAGCTATTTATCAAGAATATGTAATGAGCTTGACTATGAATTAATAATGGTTACAAATCAGGATGGATTAGGAACAGAGTCTTTCCCGGAAGATACTTTTTGGCCTGTGCATAATAAAATAATTCAGGCTTTTGAAAACGAGGGGGTCAGGTTTTCTGAGGTATTGATTGATAAATCATTTCCGGAAGACAATGCTCCAACCCGAAAGCCTGGAATAGCCTTGCTAACAAAATATCTTAATGGCAATTGGGATTTGGAAAATTCTTTTGTAATAGGCGATCGGCTTACCGATGTTGAACTTGCAACAAATTTAAGATCGAAAGCCATCTACCTTTCCGGTAATAAAAAAGGGGGAAACTCAACAATTGCATTACAAACAACTTCATGGAAAGAGATATATAAGTTCTTAAAATTCGGACAACGAAAAGCTGAAATTACAAGAAAAACAAAAGAGACAGATATTATACTTAAAGTAAATCTGGACGGAACCGGAAAAGCTGAAATAAATACAGGAATCAAATTTTTCGACCATATGCTTGAACAAATCAGCAAACACGGATCAATCGATTTACAAATAGAAGTAAAAAGCGATTTGGAAGTTGACGAACATCATACTATTGAAGACACTGGTATTGTTCTGGGAGAGGCTGTTAATAAAGCAATGAAGAACAAATTGGGAATGGAACGTTACGGTTTCCTTTTACCAATGGACGATAGCTTAGCGCAAGTTGCTATAGACTTTGGTGGAAGAAGCTGGATAAATTGGGACGCGGAATTTAAGCGAGAGAAAATTGGTGAAATGCCTACAGAAATGTTTTTTCACTTTTTTAAATCGTTTAGCGATTCTGCAAAATGCAATCTGAATATCAAAGCTGAAGGAACTAACGAGCATCACAAAATCGAAGGAGTTTTTAAAGCATTCGCAAAAGCAATAAAAATGGCTGTAAGAAGAGACATCAACAGTAATGTTCTTCCTTCAACTAAAGGAATACTATAATCTTTCAATAAAATAAATATATGAATCTGGTAATTATTGACTACGGTGCAGGAAATATTAAATCAGTGAAATATGCACTTGAACGTATTGGCGTTTTTGCTGAGCTAACAAATGATTTAGTAAAAATAGAAAATGCTGATAAAGTTATTCTTCCCGGTGTTGGCGAAGCAGGTTCTGCTATGGTTGAATTAAAAAAACATGAATTGGACAAACTAATTCCTACATTAAAACAACCGGTTTTAGGAATCTGTTTAGGAATACAATTAATGTGCGAATTTACAGAAGAAGGGAATACCGATTGTATGGGTATTTTTCCAATTAAGGTAAAGAAGTTTAATACAAAACTTAAAGTTCCACAAGTTGGATGGAATAATATTTCAAAATTAAAAACCTGCTTATTCAAACAAGTGAAAGAAGATGAATATGCATATTTTGTACATTCATTTTACGCTCCTTTGTCAAAATATACCATAGCACAAACTATTTATGACAAAGAATTTTCAGCAGCATTACAAAAAGCTAATTTTTATGCATGTCAGTTTCATCCGGAAAAGAGCGGCTATGCAGGGCAGCAGATATTGAAAAACTTTGTGAATTTGTAAAAACGTTGCTCCACCAGGGTACAGGAGAGTAAGTAACTTAAATAAAAAAAGATGAAAATAATTCCCGCGATAGACATAATAGGAGGTAAATGTGTTAGGTTAGAACAAGGCGATTATTCAAAAAAAAAGATTTATAGCGAAAATCCGCTTGAGATTGCAAAACAATTTGAAGATAATGGCATAAGAAATTTACACCTTGTAGATTTAGATGGAGCCAAATCGGGTAAAATTGTAAATTGGAAAGTATTAAACCAAATTGCATCAAAAACAAATCTGAAAATTGATTTTGGCGGAGGAATAAAATCATACAATGATCTAATAATTGCTTTCGAAAACGGAGCAAACCAGATAACCGCCGGAAGTATTGCCGTGAAAGACAAGCAACAGGTTTTATCATGGATAAACAAATACGGGAATGAAAAAATAATTTTAGGTGCAGATGTGAAATCTGAAAATATCGCGATTAATGGATGGAAAGTAAATACCAATCTTAATGTTTTCAATTATATATCCGATTATCATAAAAATGGAATTATGAACGTAATCTGCACAGATATAAGTAAAGATGGAATGTTAAAAGGAACTTCGGTGGATTTGTATAAAAAAATATTAAAAAAAATTCCTGATATTAAGCTAATTGCCAGTGGTGGCGTAACCAATATTAGTGAGTTAGATTTACTTATTGACATTAATGTTGATGGTGTTATTATTGGCAAAGCCATTTACGAAAATAAAATAAAACTTCAAGAATTAAAAAAGTATGTTGACTAAAAGAATAATACCTTGTTTAGACATAAAAAACGGCAGAACAGTTAAAGGTGTTAATTTCGAAAACCTTATTGATGCCGGCGATCCTGTTGAACTGGCAAAATACTATTCGGAATATGGAGCCGATGAACTTGTTTTTCTTGATATTTCAGCTACAAAAGAAAAACGTAAAACCCTTGTCGATTTAGTTGAAAGAATTGCAAAAAACATTAACATTCCTTTTACTGTTGGCGGAGGCATTTCTTCTGTCGGGGATGTGAGTATTTTGTTACAATCCGGAGCTGATAAGGTATCAGTGAATTCATCTGCTGTAAAAAAACCGGAATTAATAAACCGGTTAGCAAACAAGTTTGGAAGTCAATGTATCATTGTCGCTATAGACGCAAAACGAATCAATGGTAATTGGAAAGTTTACCTTGTAGGAGGAAAAGTCCCTACTGAAATCAACCTTTTTGAATGGGCCGCGGAAGTTGAAAGAAGAGGTGCAGGTGAAATCCTGTTTACATCTATGAACCATGATGGAACAAAAGATGGATTTGCAAACGAAGCTTTGGCGAAAATTTCACAGCTGGTTAATATTCCTGTAATAGCATCGGGAGGGGCCGGTAACATGCAACATTTCGCTGATGTTTTTAAAATTGGAAAGGCAGATGCAGCTTTGGCTGCAAGTGTTTTTCACTTTAACGAAATTTCTATCGCGGAATTAAAGCGGTTTTTAAACAATAAGGATGTTAATATGAGGATTTAGTTACTGCTTATCAATCAATTTAATTATTTAATAAAAAAAAATGAATGTTGATTTTAATAAAAATAACGGATTGGTACCTGCAATAATACAGGATAATATAACCAATAAAGTATTGATGCTGGGATATATGAACCAGGAAGCACTCGAGAAAACCCTTAAAGACGGGATTGTAACATTTTTTAGCAGATCAAAAAAGCGCCTTTGGGTCAAAGGAGAAACCAGTAAGAATTATCTAAAATTAGTAAGTATTAAAACAGATTGTGATAAGGACACATTGTTGGTAAAGGTGAATCCCACCGGTGCGGTTTGTCATAAAGGAACGGACACTTGTTGGGACGAAGAGAACAAATCCGATCAGGTTTTGTTTTTAAAGGAACTTGAGAAAGTAATTCAGGAACGTAAGAAAAATCCAACCGAACAGTCTTATACTGCAACCTTGTTTGAAAAAGGATTGAAAAAAATAAGCCAGAAACTTGGTGAGGAAGCCGTTGAACTTATTATTGAAGCAAACGATAATAAGAATGATTTGTTTCTGGAAGAAGCAGCAGATCTTCTATATCATTACCTGGTGCTATTGTCAGCCAAAGATTTTTCCCTTAATGATGTGGTTGAAGTATTAATCAGCAGGAGGGAGGTCATAACTATTCTTTAACTACTTTTACATTCAAGGCACACACATGCTATAAATTCAAGCGGGCGGCAAGAATATAAATGAATTATTATAAATAAAACACTTTCATGCTGATCCTGTCCATCGCCCTGAATAGTTTGTATCCAGAGATAATTATGGATCCCGGACCGGGGCTATAAATGGACCTTTGCCGATAAGCTGACCATATTCAGATCATAGGGTGTTACCTGGTAAACATAATAATTCAGCCAATTTGTGAATAACAGGTTTGCATGACTCCTCCAGCGGACTTGTAGTGGCTTTACCGGATCATCTTCAGGGAAATAGTTCCGCGGGATCGCGATATCCAATCCTTTTTTCAGATCTCTTTCATATTCTCCTTTCAACGTATCCGGATCATATTCCGAATGTCCGGTCACAAAGATCTGTTTTCCGTTTATTGACTGTACAAGATATACACCCGCCTCATCGGACTCCGATATGATCTCAAGTTCCTTTACTTTCCTGATATCTTCCGCCCTGACCTCGGTATGGTGCGAATGAGGCGCCAGGTAAGTGTCATCAAAACCACGAACGATAGGATAATCCCGGGTATTTACACGATGGTGGAACACACCGAACATCTTCTCTTTAAGCGGATACTTGGGTATTCCGAAAAAATTATATAATGCTGCCTGAGCTGCCCAGCAAATAAATAACGTTGATGTAACATTATCAACTGACCAGTCCATGATCTCTTTCATCTCCTCCCAGTAGTCCACTTCTTCAAATTCCAGAAGTTCCACAGGTGCACCTGTTATGATCATCCCGTCATATTTCCGACCTTTTATCTCGTTAAAACATTTGTAAAAAGTCCTCAGATGATCCGTGGAAGTGTTCCTGGATTTGTGGCTTTGGGGATGCAATAACTCCACCTCCATCTGCAGGGGAGTATTTGATAACAATCTCAGGATATGTGTTTCTGTTGTTATCTTGGTTGGCATGATATTCATGATCACTATCTTAAGAGGTCTGATATCCTGACTCAGTGCCCTGGTTTCTTTCATAATGAAGATCTTCTCTTTTCTGAGAATATCTATAGCCGGCAAATTATCTGGTATATTTATTGGCATTATATATTCCTCAAATTTTAATTAGTACTACTTTTATTTATTCCGGAGTAAGCAACAAAAATTTCCGGCTTATTCAGGTATGACTTCTTTTTGATCAAGTTTTTCAGACTATTGCAGTTAGCGGAATCCAAAGATATTCCTCAATGGAATGGCGGCATGATATTTATTACGATCATCCTGCCATTCCATTTAAACACGGCTGAGGAAACCGGATCCATTGATCAGACAAATGTTTTCTCAATTGCCCGGATCAGATCGGTTTTGATATCATCTACATGTTCCGTTCCTACAGACAATCTTATCTGTCCCGGTTCAACTCCCGTTGCCCGTTGTTCTTCAAGCGATAATTGCTTATGAGTTGTGGAAGAAGGATGAATTATCAGCGTCTTTGAATCTCCTACATTGGCAAGATGACTGATAAGTTCCACATTATCTATCAGTTTATCTGCGGCCTCACAACCACCTTTTATTTTAAAGGTAAGCACACATCCGAAACCGTTCCTGAGATATTTTTGTGCCGTTTTAAAATATTCACTGTTTTCAAGTCCGGGGTAATTCACGTATTCGACCACATCCTGTTTTTCAAGCCATTTAGCCAGGTCCAGTGAATTATCTGCCTGACGCTGTACCCGTAAGGATAACGTTTCGAGCCCCTGTATTAGCAGGAAAGAATTAAACGGACTCAGTGGACAGCCATAATCGCGTAATCCTTCCACTCTGGCCCTGATAATAAAAGCAATATTCCCAAATTGTCCGCCCTCTCCAAAAGTATCCCAAAATACCAGGCCATTATAACCCTCTGAAGGTTCAGTAAACTGCGGGAATTTACCATTACCCCAATTGAAATTTCCGGCATCGACAATAACACCGCCAATACTATTTCCATGACCACCGATCCATTTGGTAGCAGACTGAACAATAATATTTGCTCCATGGTCAATAGGTCTGCAAATATACCCGGCGCAGCCAAAAGTATTGTCAACTATCAAAGGAATATTATTATTACCGGCCACTCTGGCGATCGCATCAAAGTCCGGAATATTGAATCTCGGATTACCGATCGTCTCCAGGTAGATAGCTTTTGTTTTATTATCGATCAGTTTTTCAAACTCCCCCGGATCGTCGCCGTCCACGAACTTCACATCTATTCCGAGCCGTTTGAACTGGACTTTAAACTGGTTGTATGTCCCCCCATAAAGATATGAGGTTGATATAAAATTGTCCCCTGCTCCGAGAATGTTCGTCAGGGCAATAAACTGGGCTGCCTGACCTGATGCAGTAGCAAGGGCAGCAACCCCTCCTTCAAGGGCTGCTATTCGTTTTTCAAAGACATCCGTGGTCGGATTCATGATCCTGGTATATATATTACCGAACTCTTTTAATCCGAACAGATTTGCAGCATGTTCGGAATTTTTAAACACGTATGATGTGGTTTGGTATACAGGTACGGCCCTGGATAAAGTTGTCTCGTCAATATCGTGGCCTGCATGCAACTGTAATGTTTCAAATTTTAATTCTTTTTCCATAATATTTGATTTTTTAATTTTACTCTTTTAATATTTATGTACCTGATTGCTTGTTTTAATAATAATATTTGGCAATCCGGTAACCAACAATTGGTTAATATAAAACCTGGAATATTCAATCAATATCCGGGTAAATTCAGGATATTAATTAATCCTCAGAAAAAATGAGGCTTTTTCGGATAGAGACGCATTTGTATCAAAGGATATTTTATATCCTTTTTGTGATACAATGCGTCAGAACATGCTACATAAGTTACACATCCAAATAATTATGAAATGCTTTGATATCATTACAATAATTAATTTATATTTACCAAAAATCTGGTCAGGATTTAGCACCTTTCCCAAAAGCAGGGTAGGTTGCCAGAGGGTCATTGAGCCTGTTCTCTCGCCTCTTCTGTATAAATCAATTACTATTCAAAAGATAAGTAATTGAAATGCCGGTACAAATATAATCCAAATGTTCCGGAAAAAAAATAGTCTTCAGAATTATTTTATAGAATTAGAAAATAATTAGAATTTGTTTAATTGAAAAAAACTATTTATTTTTGCTGACCTAATGAATTATATTAATAGAAATAACAGATGGTGGGGTTGGTGGACCTGGATAAATATCCGGGATAGGTCGACTTTGCACTGTTAGTTTTCTTGTTTATGTAAATAATAGAATAAAGTATACAGACCTCCCGGATATCCTGGAGGTTTTTTTATTGAATAAAACTTATAATGAAAACAATAAAACTAAAAATAAATAAAGAATTATTCCTTGCCGATACAACAACCCCGGTTGGACTGTATTTGAAGATGAGGGACGTATTTCCTAACTCATTCATGCTGGAAAGTTCTGATTATCATGGCAACAAAAACAAGCATTCCTATATCTGTTTAGACCCTATAGCCAGTATCGAAGTTCAGAATGACCAGCTAACACTTAGGTATGGAAATGAGTCACACAAATCAATAATTAAAAACAGGAGGGAAGTGATAACTGTTCTTAATTCTTTTATTCATTCTTTTAAAACAAGTGATACAATCCCGGTAAACGGGATTTTCGGCTATACCTCTTATGACTCAATAAAATACTTTGAAACAATAAAGCTCGATCATAAAAACAAAATACCCGATCTCCATTATACCTGTTTCAGGTTCATCATTCAGTTTGATCATTTCAATAATACTCTTCTTCTTATTGAGAACCAGCCTGAAATGGATACATCAAAGATCGAATTTGTTAAAACCCTAATCAATATCAAAAGCTATCCACATTATAAATTTTCAATTTCAGGAAAAGAGAGCTTTAATATTGGAGAAATGGATTTTAAAGAAATGGTGTCAAAGTCTAAAGAGCACTGCAAGAGGGGAGATGTTTTTCAAATCGTACTTTCCCGGACTTTTAACAAGAGCTTCAAGGGGGATGAATTCAATGTGTACAGAGCTTTGAGAGCCATAAATCCTTCACCCTATCTTTTTTATTTCGACTTTGGCAGTTTCAGGATATTCGGTTCTTCTCCTGAAGCCCAATTAAAAGTGACGAATGGAAAGGCAATAATTAATCCGATAGCTGGAACATTTAAACGCACAGGCAATGATCAGGAAGATTATAGTTCTGCAGAAGAACTTTTAAAAGACCCAAAAGAGAATGCCGAGCATACCATGCTTGTTGATTTGGCAAGAAACGATCTTAGCCGTCATTGTAAAAATGTTAAAGTTGCCAGTTATAAGGAAATTCAATTCTACAGCCATGTAATTCACCTGGTATCTGAAGTAGAGGGGGAGTTAAACGATCCTGGAAACCCGGTTTTGGTATTCGCAGATACCTTTCCTGCCGGAACCTTATCGGGAGCTCCAAAATATAAGGCAATGGAACTTATTGACACCTATGAAAAGTCCTGTAGGGGGTTTTATGGAGGGGCTATCGGTTATTTTGGGTTTAATAATGAAGTAAATCATGCCATAACCATACGAAGTTTTTTAAGCATGAATAACACACTAACATATCAGGCAGGTGCAGGAATCGTTTCAGATTCACAAGAAGAAAACGAATTGCAGGAAGTAAACAATAAACTGGAAGCTTTAAAAAAAGCCATAATTATGGCAGAAAAAGTATAATTATAATGAGAAAACTACTTGTTTTCGACAATTACGATTCCTTTACATACAACCTTGTACATTGTATCAGGGAAATTGGATTTTCAAATATAGATGTGTACCGGAACGACGAGATCACTCTTGAAGAGATTGACAAATATGATTTGATATTACTTTCACCAGGACCCGGACTTCCTGAAGAATCAGGAATTCTGAAAGAGTTGATCAGAACCTATTCAAAAACAAAAAAAATAATGGGAGTTTGCCTGGGACACCAGGCTATTGGAGAGGTATTTGGAGCTGATTTGATAAATCTTGATCAAGTGTATCATGGAGTTTCGACTTATGTGAACATTTTAGATAGTTCGGAACCCCTTTTTAAAGAATTACCCCGAAGATTTAAAATTGGAAGATACCATAGTTGGGTGGTCGATCAAAAAAATCTCCCTGAATGCTTAAAAATTATCGCCGTTGATGAAGAAGACCAGGTCATGGCTTTAAGACACAGGGATTATGATGTATGCGGAGTCCAATTTCATCCTGAATCCATACTCACTGATTACGGAAAAGAAATTATTAATAACTGGTTAAATTATTGATCCTTATGAAAAGAATACTTAACCACTTACTTGATCATAAAATGCTATTAAAAGAGGAGGCATATGATGTGCTTCTAAATATAGGGAAAGGCAATTACACAAATTCTCAGATTGCTGCCTTTCTGACTGTTTATTTGATGCGACCGGTGTCTGTAGATGAATTGGCAGGTTTCAGAGACGCCCTGCTCGACCTATGCTTTAGGATAGATCTTAAGGAATTTGACACCATAGACGTTTGTGGCACGGGAGGAGATGGAAAAAACACTTTTAATATTTCTACTTTAACTGCATTTGTGGTTGCCGGAGCAGGTTACAAAGTTGCCAAGCATGGAAATTATGCAGTTTCATCAGCTTGTGGATCATCAAATGTATTGGAACATCTTGGGTATAAATTTACAAACGATAATGATCAACTCAGGAAACAGCTTGACAAAGCC
>SDBS01005758.1_pt1 | contig 12057 bp, 10 predicted proteins | sample 2277091 | NCBI WGS metagenome assembly SDBS01 (sample SAMN10404972, study PRJNA504765) | marine sediment metagenome | isolation source: marine sediment core GS10_PC15, 163 cmbsf | place: Arctic Ocean: Southern Knipovich Ridge | collected 2010 | reverse complement strand
GGCGGACAAACTGGGTGAACTTCGAAAGGTCGATGGCGCTTCATGGGAAGAAGACATCGGTCTGGCCACTGAATTGCTGCAGCATGATGAGAAGGCTCCGACCGTTTTATTCGACAATATTCCGGGGGTGCCCAAAGGGTATCGCGTGCTGGTCAACTTCTTTGGCGGCAAGCGTATGAACACGACCTTGGGATTCAGTGACCGGCACACGTTGAACACGATGTGCGCCCGACTCAAATTTTAATTTTGAATAAACATTTAATCCGATAATTCTTGCGACAACTTCTTTATATCCACCATGCTCGCCAAAACTTTCATTCACCAACTCAATTCGCCACCCTGGATTTTCTTCATATCGCGAATACATCCGAAATAAATCACCGGCAAAAATAGAAGCTTCATCACCACCTGTGCCCGCTCGCACTTCCAGGAAAATATTTTTATCATCGTCCGGATCTGTCGGTAATAAATAAACCTCCAAATCTTTCTCGCATTGAATAACCTCTTGCGATGCCTCTTCAAGCTCCATCTCGGCCAACTCACGCATTTCTTTATCTTTTAATAACTCTTCCGAATGCTTTTTAGTTTCAAGCGCACGCTCGTAAACATTAAAGCATTTCACGATCGGCTCTAACTGCGCATATTCTTTTGATAAATCCCTAAATTTATTCTGATCACCAATTATCTCAGGATCGCTCAAAAGCGCCCCGACTTCTTCAAATCGATCAACTAAACTCGCTAATTTTTGTTCAATGGATGGTTTCACTTATAAATTTCACTTTTCAAACAACTCTGCCAATTATGCTGGCCATACCGGATTAGTCAAGATTATTCCAACATGCTCTTTCGATGATAGTATCATATGATACTATCATCGTACAAAACTTGACTCTAAATAGCTTGTTGCTAGAATGGAGCGCTAAACAAACCAGGATCCCATATGACAACCGAAAACTTCATCACACATATTATCAAAGACGATTTAGCCACCGGCAAAAATGACAGCAAAGTGATTACACGCTTTCCGCCAGAACCAAACGGCTATCTTCATATCGGCCACGCAAAATCAATGTGCTTGAACTTCGGTATCGCAAAGGAGCTTGGTCATGGGCAATGTCATTTACGATTTGACGACACCAATCCCTGCAAAGAAGAGCAAGAATTCGTTGATTCCATTCAAGAAGATATTAAATGGCTCGGCTTTGATTGGAATGATCATTTATATTTTGCATCTGATTATTATGACAAACTTTATCAATTTGCCATCGAGTTAATTAAAGAGGGTAAAGCGTATGTGTGTTCATTAAACGCCGAACAAATGCGTGAATATCGCGGCACGTTGACTGAGCCTGGAAAAAATTCACCTGATCGTGATAATACGGCTGAAGAAAACCTTGCACTCTTTGAACAAATGAAAAATGGTGAATTCAAAGAAGGTGAAAAAGTATTACGTGCGAAAATTGATATGAACGCACCGAACATTAATTTGCGCGATCCTGTTATTTATCGCATTTTAAAAGATGCTCATCATCATCGCACCGGCGATAAATGGAAAATTTATCCGATGTATGATTATGCTCACCCTATTTCCGACATGATTGAAAATATTACGCATTCTATTTGCACATTAGAATTTGAAGATCACAGGCCGCTGTATGATTGGTATATCAATAATATAAAATCAACTTGTCATCCACAGCAAATTGAATTTGCACGGTTAGGCCTAAGTTATACAGTAATGAGTAAACGAAAATTAAAAGAATTAGTCGATAATAAAATTGTCGATGGCTGGAGTGACCCACGAATGCCAACATTAAGCGGTATGCGGCGTCGCGGTTATCCGCCCGAAGCGATTCGTGATTTTTGTGATCGCATTGGAACAACAAAAAAAGATAGTGTCAATGATATTGCGCTACTTGAAACGTGTGTGCGTGAAAACTTAGATGAAAATGCAGAACGAAGAATGGCTGTACTTGATCCAATTAAAGTCGTTATTACAAATTACACAGAAGACAAAGAAGAAATTTTTGAAGCACACAATCATCCTAAGCGCCCAGAACTTGGGAAACGTAAAATTTATCTCTCAAAAGAAATTTATATTGATAAAACGGATTTTATGGAAGAACCAGCAAAAAAATATTTTCGATTGGCGCCGGGTAAATCTGTGCGATTAAGAAATGCTTATGTGATTACTTGTGATGAAGTGATTAAAGATCCAAACACAAATGAAGTTATGGAGTTGCGTTGCAGTTATGATCCAGCAACAAAAGGCGGCGTAACACCCGAAGGACAAAAACGCGTTAAAGGCATTATTCATTGGGTATCGGCAAAACACGCTTTTACCAATGCCGAAGTGAGACTGTATGATCGACTATTCACGGAAGAATTTCCTGAAAATGATAAATCCATCGATTACAAAACTTACATCAACAAAGAATCTCTGATAATCAAAAAAGATGTGATGCTAGAAGCAAGTTTAGCAGATGCAAAAGTTGGCAGCCGTTATCAATTCGAACGCGTCGGTTATTTTATTCTAGATCACGAAAAAACGACCGACGGAAAATTGGCATTTAATCAGATTGTGGAATTGAAAGGTACACGTCATGCCGCAACTTGATCGCGGCATCTCTCAGAACTGATGATAGATCCCGCAGGATGACGGTAACGTGTAATATAGGCAACCTCAATGAATTTAAAAATTATTTTCACACTGATTCTCAGCAGCCTCCTCGCTGCTTGCGTAACAATGCCGGCACGTGAAATTGCTTACAATAAAAATTTAACTTGGTCACAACGACAAACGCAATTAAGTAAAATTAAAAATTGGACTTTGCAAGGTGCAGTCGCCATACGCTTACCAAAAAAAGCATTGAGCGCAAATCTAAATTGGAAACAACAAAATCAACATTATACGCTTCATCTTTTCGGACCTCTTGGCATCGGCGCAGTCAATGTAACTGGCAAACCCGGAAGTTTTGTTTTGAAAAATGCGCAAAACCAAACATTTAAAGCAAAAAGTCCCGAACAATTAATTCAACAGGAACTCGGCTGGACATTACCTGTTTCAAGTCTTTATTTTTGGATTCGCGGCTTGCCTTCACCTAAAACAAAATCAACAAAACAATTTGATCGTTATCATCATATAACAAAACTGAATCAAAACGGCTGGCAAATTAACTATTTAAAATATACGGGTATTCACGGAATCGACCTGCCCAGTAAAATCTTTATGTTGAATCCAAACCTATCATTAAAGATCGTAATCAGCCGCTGGGCTTCTCTTTAATTCATTTATTGTTTCACTCCTATAACTTTATTCCAAATTAAAATATAATCTAAATAATTAAAGCGCGCTAACAATTTAAAGGAATAAAAATATGAAAACATCAAAGAAAAACCCACCAACCAATTTAAACTCATCAAATGAAATTGCTGGAAGGATTTTTACGATTAGAAATGCGCAAGTGATGTTAGACAAAGATTTGGCAAAACTATACAACGTCGAGACCAGAGCACTAAAACAAGCTGTAAAAAGGAATGTCAAACGATTTCCTAAAGATTTCATGTTTGTTTTGAATGAGGCTGAAATCGAAACCCTGGTATCACAATCTGTGATACCTTCACGAAAAAATCTTGGCGGATCAAGCCCTTACGCTTTTACAGAGCAAGGCATAGCCGGCCTTTCAGGCATTTTAACAAGCGACAAAGCAATTGAAATTCATATTCAAATCATGCGTGCATTTGTCCAAATGCGTCGCTTTATTCAATCGAACGTCTCCTTATTGCAACAAATCAAGGAAGTTGAAGCCTCTCAGCAAGCTTTTCAGCTTAAAACAGATCAAAAATTCAAGAAGGTTTTTAATGCACTAGACAATCGTACCGAACCACCGACTCAGGGAATATTTTTTGATGGCCAAATGTTTGATGCTTACTGTTTTGTAAGCGATCTTGTTCGGTCAGCGAAGCAAAGCATTGCTCTAATCGATAATTATATCGATGATACGGTTCTCACATTACTTGCCAAGCGAAGGAAAAAAGTTTCTGCAGTAATTTATACAAAGTCAATCTCGAAACAATTAAAATTAGATTTAGAAAAACACAATTCACAATATCCAGAAATAGAAATTCAAGAATTTAAAAGTGCTCATGATAGGTTTTTAATTTTGGACGATGATAAAGTTTATCATATTGGCGCGTCGTTAAAAGATCTTGGAAAAAAATGGTTTGCATTTTCTAAAATTGAAAAAGATGCATTAAAGATTTTTGAACGATTAAACAGCGGTAAATAGCTTTATTCACACCATGACAAAACTGAATCAAAACGGTTGGCAGATAAAATATTTAAAATATACGGGTGTTCATGGAATCGACCTGCCCAGCAAAATGCTCATGACGAACCAACAGATATCATTGCGGATTGTGATCAGTCATTGGCAGCGCTAAAGGGCATTTGAACGAAATTTCATAGACCTACGAACCCCTTGAGAAGTTTTGCTCATCTTCATCCATAGTCTCTTCGTAGAGAGGACCACGTTTTCTTTTTCCTGAATTATCTATTTCCAAATTATTATCATCAGTCCTCGATCCCTCAACAAAAAACCCGCCTTGAGCTGGCAAAAAACCTCCCGGCAACTGCCCAGCTTCCATTGTTTCGCTTAAGCTCATTGATTGTGAAGACTGCGATTCGCTATAACCGACTCCACCAGTTTGTCCTCCAAAAAAGCTTGGTTGAGGAGGCAGATTAAACACAAATGTTGGTGAATTTTCCATCGACTGCTCATCAGACGGTATGTTAGACATAATTTTTCCCAAAATATGATGTTCTTGCAAAGAAAGCAGGGTATCCACTGCTAACTGATCAAGATCCCAACATCCAACGTCCTTCAAAAAAAGATCGTTTTCGACAACAGCATTACAGAGTTTTACTATATTCACCTGTGACAAACGATCTAGAATCAATACCGGACCTACAAAATATTTATTTTTTAACAGTCGAATGACTGACTCAACAGTATGATCATCAACAAGCGAGATAGCCGAATAATCGGAAGAATATTCATTTCCCGGATTTAGATAAGCATCATACGCCTGATTCCACTGTTCATAAGAAAGCGGCCCAATACCATAACGAATACCACCAAATGCTTTGAATTCTTCAGGAATTTCAGCCAACGAAGGTGGTCTACAAATATCAGTGAACATTTTTTATTCCCCTATATTTGTTGTTCTGCGCGAATTCTACACCCTCAATATGCCTGTGAACACAAATTAATCGTCAAAACCCATTGACACATCAAGACTTAAACCTCAAAATACGCCTCGCATCAAAACACAATCCTAGACTTGGCAATTGGGCAAGTTCAGGTTAATATTATGGGGTGTAGCCAAGTGGCAAGGCACGGGGTTTTGATCTCCGCATTCGTAGGTTCGAGTCCTACCACCCCAGCCACTTTAAAAAGGAAATATACCGTGTCGTCAGAAATGATGTTATTTAGTGGAAACGCAAATAAGCCTCTCGCTGAAAAAGTTGCCGCTCATCTCAATCTCCCTCTGGGCAAAGCCCATGTTGGACGATTCTGTGATGGGGAAATTCAAGTTGAAATTCTCGAAAATGTCAGGGGTCGTGATGTATTTATCATGCAATCAACCTCTGCGCCTTCTAGTGAGAATCTCATGGAATTATTGGTGATGACCGATGCTTTAAGACGCGCATCTGCCGCAAGAATTACAGCCGTTTTGCCTTATTTTGGATTTGCCAGGCAAGACCGACGCCCACGTTCCGCGCGAGTTCCAATCACGGCAAAAGTGGTTGCAGATTTGATTACAGCCGTTGGTATCGACCGACTCATGACAGTTGATTTGCATGCCGATCAAATCCAAGGATTTTTTCATATTCCCGTTGATAATATTTATGCGACGCCCACGATTGTTAGTGATATTGATGGCAAGAAATTTAACAAAACGATGATTATTTCTCCTGATGTTGGTGGCGTTATGCGTGCACGCGCCTTAACCAAACTGATACCTCATGCCGAACTCGCTATTTTGGACAAACGCCGTCCAAAACCCAATGTAGCACAAATCATGCATGTTATTGGTGATGTCTCTGGCGCTAACTGTATCATCGTTGACGATATTATCGATACCGCAGGTACTATGCGTATGGCCATTGATGCGCTCAAAAAACATGGTGCAAACACAATTTCGGCATACGTCACGCACCCTGTGCTCTCTGGCAAAGCAATTGAAAATATTGAAGCTGCGCCATTGGATGAATTGGTCGTCACCAACACGATTCAACTCACTGAAGATGCTAAAAAATGTAAGAAAATCAGACAGTTAGACATCAGCGACTTAATTGCCCAAGCAATTCATCGGATCAAAACCTCAGAGTCATTGAGCTCAATGTTTAAATAAAAGCGTGTCAGACACTAGGTAACCCAGGCTTCTAGAATTCAATAGTTCTTTTTAGTCTAGAAACCTGGGTTACCTAGTGTCTGACACCTTTTGCCTTTCTGACACCTTTTGCCTTTATATTTCTCAATTTCTCGGTATAATTCCTCTCTCGCTGTTTTGGTCGCGAAATGGCGAATCATTAAATGCTTAAGAGGAAATAACTAATGACTACTAATTTTGAATTAACTGTAAAATCACGCAGTGACATAGGGAAAGGTGCGAGCCGCCGCCTACGCCGACTTGAAAATCAAGTACCGGCGATTATTTATGGAGCAGGCAAAGATCCCGAAATGATCTCAATCATTCAGGATGATATCATGCATGCACTTGAAAATGAGGCGTTCTACTCACACATTCTAACTTTAAAAATCGACAAGAAAAACGAACAAGTCGTTTTGAAAGCCTTGCAACGACACCCATGGAAAAAACAAATATTACATGCTGATTTTCTACGCGTAAAAGCGGGTGAAGAATTGCAAATGACAATTCCATTACACTTTATCGGTGAAGAAATTGCACCAGGTGTTAAGATTGATGGAGGTCTTCCATCACATAACTTGACTGAAATTGAAGTCAGATGTTTACCTAAACACTTACCTGAATATATTGAAGTCGACATGTCTCAACTTGAATTAAATGGCAGCATTCATTTGACTGATCTTAAACTTCCAGAAGGAATTACGATTGTCGCCTTAATGCAAGGTGAAGACAATGATCAACCTGTCGCAGCCATTCATACTCCTCGTAAAGTTGAAGAAGTTGAAGAAACTGCAGCTCCAGAAGCAGCTGAAACTGAAATTACTTCTGAAAAAGCTGAAGAAGAGTCTGCCGGAAAAACCAAAGAGCCTAAAAAGGATTAACAACCTTTCTTTTATAAACGCCATCCCGCGGTCTTTGCTGCGGGATGATGGCAAGGAAACACTATGCCACACCAAATCCGTCTTATCGTTGGTTTAGGAAATCCAGGTGGCGAATATGAAAACACGCGTCATAATGCCGGCGCATGGCTAATCGAGCAACTTTTAAAAAACACTTCAATTGCATTAAAACCTGAAAAAAAATTTAAAGGATTGTTTGCTAAAGCAAAATTGTTTGACCAAGAATGCTTTATTCTCGCACCAACAACCTATATGAATCTTTCGGGTGAATCCGTTATTGCTGTTGCAAATTTCTATAAGATATTACCTGAAGAAATCTTAATCGCACATGATGATTTAGATTTACTTCCAGGTATAGTTCGATTAAAAAAAGATGGTGGCCATGGCGGACATAATGGCTTGCAAAATATTATTCAACATTTAAAAACGAAAGATTTTTATCGCATAAGAATTGGTATTGGACATCCTGGCAATAAAGATCAAGTTAGTGATTATGTTTTAAAAAAACCAAAGAAAGATGAGCTCGAAAAAATTGAAGATGCGATTACGCGCGCAGAAAACATCATGCCAGATGTGATGTCAGGCAATTTACACACAGCGATGCAAACGCTTCACACCGAGGAATCCGAATGAGTTTAAATTGCGGTATCGTTGGCCTTCCAAATGTTGGCAAATCAACTTTATTTAATGCGTTAACAAAAGCCACCATTCCTGCAGAAAATTATCCGTTTTGCACGATCGAACCAAATGTCGGCATTGTATTTGTGCCTGATCCAAGACTCGATAAAATTGCTGCGATTGCAACATCAAAAGAAATTATTCCAACGACGATTAAATTTATCGACATTGCCGGGATCGTAAAAGGTGCAGCCGAAGGCGAAGGTCTCGGCAATAAATTTTTAGCACACATCCGAGAAACGGATGCAATCTGTCATGTTGTGCGATGCTTTGAAAGCGGCGATGTTATTCATGTCGATGGAAAAGTCAACCCACTTGATGATATTGAAACAATCAACACCGAATTAATTCTCGCTGATATGGACACAGCAAAAAATGCCGTACACCGCGCATCAAAAAATGCAAAGAGCGGCAATAAAGAAGCGATCGCTGAAAAAGCAATTATAGAAAAAGTACAAGCACATTTAAACGAAGGCTTACCAGCTAGAACTTTAGATTTAGATGACACAGAAAAACCGATCGTCAAACAATTACAATTACTCACTTCAAAACCCGTCTTGTACATTGCAAATGTTGACGAAGAAGGTTTTGAAAATAATCCTTATCTCGATCAAGTTACTGAACTTGCAAAGAAAGAAAACGCAGGTATTGTGCCAATTTGCGCGAAAATTGAATCTGAGCTTTCTGAACTTTCTGACGAAGATAAAATTGAATTTTTAAATGATTATGGATTAGACGAACCAGGACTTAACAGATTAATTCGCACAGGTTATAAATTATTAGATCTTCAAACATTTCTCACCGCCGGACCAAAAGAAGCTCGAGCCTGGACGGTTAACCGAGGCGCAACCGCACCACAAGCCGCCGGGAAAATTCACACCGACTTTGAAAAAGGATTTATCCGCGCAGAAGTCATCAGCTACGAAGATTACATTAAATACAACGGTGAAGCCGGCGCACGTGAAACCGGCAAATGGCGATTAGAAGGCAAAGACTACATCGTCCAAGATGGCGACGTCATACATTTTCGGTTTAATGTTTAGGCATTTAAAATTTACAAATTTTTCCAAAGCAACCACGCTTTAAAGAATGGATTTACAAACTTAAATTCACCAGAATGGCGATAGATTATTTTCAAGTAAACCAATCTTTCCAATGCTTTCTTGACTGAAGCCGGCAAAGAAATTCTTACTCCTTTAAGAAATGCCCCTGAAAAGGGCGCTGACCCACCAAGTCGAGCCAAACCAAGAAGACATCTTAATTGCTGTGCTGTTAATTGAACTAAAGCTGCTTCATAACCTTTTGACTCGCGAGAGAAAATCAAGTGTATTGCTTCTGGAATATCACTTTTGTCAACAATGTCCTTTGCAGATGTTGTGTCCCATAATGCCCCACAAAATTGCTGAACATCACCAGGCAAATCTCCAGAAATTTCAAAGACTATATCCAACACTTCATCATTTACCGTGCGTTTTCCTATCGAAAATTTATTTCTCAAAAACTGCTTGAACTGATTGCGGTCTAATGGTCCCACATCAACAGGTATGGCAGATTTGAAAAATGGACTGTCTGGATTAGTAAAGATATCATGAATCTGATTTCGTATACTTCCAGCAAATACATAGGGTATAGCACCTTGAAATTGAATCTTGCTACGTAAAATAGCTAAAACCTCTTTTGATGCTGACAAATTAAGAATATTTTGAAACTCATCAAACATCACAACCATAGCTTGTCGTTTATGAATATCGTTCACCAAATCAAGAATTCCGTCAATCGAATCAGGCCTCAGTGGAGCAATCGTCTCAAGTGAAATAGACGGTTCTCCTGTCAAAGGATCAATCGACATCGTGGGGCGAAGTTGAATTAAAGCACGAAATATTTTCTCAAGAAAACCTGCATCCTTTTCGAAAGAGATGATTGCTTTGACCATTCGCTTGCAAAGATCATCCACCTCTTTAATTTCCAACAAATCAATATAAAGAATCGATTGTTGCTTGTTGCGTCGCACTGCTTCATAGATCAATGAAGTCTTGCCTGTGCGACGCTCACCTTCTAGAACAAAGTTCTGGCCCGCTTTGATAAATGTAACAACCTGCTTCATCAAACCAGGGCGCGGACAAAAATCATCAGCACTGACAACCTGACCATACTTGAATGGATTCATGAGACTTCTCCAACGTAATTGTGCTATTTAGTATAACACTAATTGGCACAATTTCAAGTATGCCAATTAGCATAAAACACAAATGGCCGTCGAATTCATCACAAGACTTGTGACGAATTCGAATGGCATATATTAACTTTCTTGCTGCCGCCATACCGACAACACATCGACATACGAAAATTATAACAAATAATGTTGTTGCAGAGTTAGGAGCAGTTCATTAGGTTTTTACAACTTCAATACAAATTCAAAGCCTAATTCCTCAATCATCTCCTACGAAGATTACATTAAATACAATGGCGAAGCCGGCGCACGCGAAGCCGGTAAATGGCGATTGGAAGGAAAAGACTACATTGTCCAAGATGGCGATGTTGTACATTTTCGATTTAATGTTTAGGCATCTTAAAACTTTTTGATCGCTTTTTGCTTATTCTTGACTATACTTTTCTTGTGAGGAAAGTATTGTGAGAGAAATTGAAGAACAGGCGATTAAAGAAATCCGGAAATCAATGGATTTAGACGGCATTGATCTGCTTGAAATTGAGATATTTCTAGAAAAATTTAATCAAGAACCTTTCAACACCGCAAGCACGGAATTTATTAACCATCCATTATTAAAAGCTTTTGCATTAAAAAATTCCATCATTGAGAGCTTGCATAATCCTTTTGTGCTATGGCTTCGAATAGAAGAATATATTAGAACAAATAACAAAGAAAACCTTAACCGTATCGAAGTGGCGTTAAAAACATGTTTAGAAAACATGACACCAGAAGCTAAAGCAGGCGGCACAGCAATGTTATCAATATATATTGCTAACTCTAAACTTATAAAAAAACTCTATTCTTTAAACGACAAAAATTTGAGTAAATTATTTTTAAAATACTTGCCAACACCAAGAGCCAAAGTTTTTGACGACCATCCCTTGCCTGATATAATTGCAGAACGAGAACAAGCTTCTACACAAACAATAAAAAAGATACTCGATAAAAATGGAAACGTCCCACCCTCTCTTGAACGCACAGCTGTCAAAGCGCAACGAAGATTCAGATCAAAAAAAAGAAAAGATGAAGAATTACATCGCGTGTCAGCCCAATATAATATAAGCACAAAAGAAGCCGAGCAACTATTAAATGACGCAAATAAACCTTATACACCCCAGTGTGAACAACAACTTGCACAGCGAATTACCTCGGCAACAACAAAAATCGAATTATTTTCTGAAGTAAAACATTTAACTGCTGCTTCTGCTCTATCAAGCATTTTTGACGATGGCCTGTATGGAAGACGCAGCCTATTGAAACAATATATCCCTTTTAAAATGGCTTCTTTATCTGAAGGCGACATCAAAGAAGGTGATGGGAATGTTATTTGCTTTGGCGCCAATGGAATTTGTCCGCTTGCCGCACATGGTGTTGAGCTTACATTTAACGCTAAAAAAATAGCGAAAAACAACCCATGCGCTTTCTACAAACAAAGAGATTTACATTACAAACTAGAAAAAAAAAGAGAAATTAATATTGGTGAACTTACTTTTAGTTTTTCACATACGGATAGAAACGCCAGAAAGATTTCTTCTTTTGAATTATCTGATAAAAACAGTGAAGCAACTTCAACGGTAAAAAATGTGTTTCTAATCGCATATGATTTAGAAAAAATGCATCAAATTCTAACATTGAATTTTTTTAGGTTTATAGATAACTTAGATGATGAAGCTTGGGGAAAAAAGATTTATTCTGCCCTAGATAAACTTGATGATAAGGAACTAGCAAAAACACTCGAACAAATCGGCAAACAAATGACTGACACAATGGAGTTTAATTTTTATGGCGCCTATCAAATTGATTTTTCAACGTTATTGACTATAAAAACAAATGATC
>SDBS01005757.1_pt1 | contig 12059 bp, 32 predicted proteins | sample 2277091 | NCBI WGS metagenome assembly SDBS01 (sample SAMN10404972, study PRJNA504765) | marine sediment metagenome | isolation source: marine sediment core GS10_PC15, 163 cmbsf | place: Arctic Ocean: Southern Knipovich Ridge | collected 2010 | reverse complement strand
GAGTAATGATGGATTGCTCCAAGCGTGCCTACTAGAAGGTCGGAAATATACTTCTATGACGGCGGAACTTAATCGTATGCTTAAGAATAATGGGGAAACTAAAACAGCCAAAGATTTTTTCCAAACAACGTCCAAGAAAGAACTCCATAGTAAACTTAAGGGTGCAATAAGTAATTTAGTTCCAACCATTTAACCTATTCTTCGTCTAATCTGTATTAGACGTTAAGTTTAAAAAGAATTGAGCCTACTTATTTTAAAGAGGCGGTGCGCTGGATACCTCCGGCGCTTGGGATAGGTTTTGAATGTGCCGATCCCCCGCTTCTTGTTGTTGGTGTAGTTCGGAGATAGCTTCCACAGACAGAACACTATATAAGAAATGCAGGTTTGAATCCTGCCGCCGACATGTCCCTTCGGGGAATAAACCGAACCGGCTGGTTGGAAGTTTTGGGCCGGAGTGTGGGAATCGACAACTAGGTGCTACCGAATACGTAGGGTTTCGCAAACCCGCCCCGCATTTTATAATCAAATGGTAAGCGTACACGGATACAACAAAGAGAAAAGACGTAAGGGCTTCTCTGATATTTATCTCATGGCGATTCTTTTTGCTGCGTTTGCGGCTGGTATTTTTATTGGGGGATTGAAGTTCTTGACTTTTCTTGTTAGCTTTGTGATTAAGAATTGGGTTTGGGTTCTTGTTGTGATCGCTGTGATTTTTGTTGTGTTTAAGTTTGTTCTTTCTAAGGGTGAGAAACATGAAGTTTAAAAATTATTTTACCGGTGAGACTATTGAGGTTTCTCCAGTTAAGTCCGTTAAGAGTGAGAATGTTGTTTGGTGTCAATCCCTAAAGAAATATTTTAAGGTTATCAGCCAGGCACAGGGGAGGGACTATCTCCTCAACACTCAATATTTTCTTATTACGGAGAGGCAGGAGAGGCTCACATGAAAGTCCCTTTAGATAAATTTGAGAATTGGTTAGTGAACAAAAACCTCAAGCCTAGGACTGTTGAAAACTATCTCTATTATTTCAATAAATTTACTTCTCCGGTTTACGATCAAGAATCCGTCTCGCGCTTCCTCGCCCTGGCCCCAAACAGAAACTCTATCTCCCGGAGTTTCCTTCTTAATTATAAGAAATTCCTCTTAGTTAATTCTGATGAGTTAGGCATCTCCCCGGAACTAAAAAGTAGGATTGCGGATGTGGAGTTGCCGGGCCTTAGTGGGCGTGCCAAGCAACGAATAATCCGGCCTATCCCTCACGACAAAATACCCCTAATTGAGAAGGCCCTTGAGAATGAGAAGGAAAAACTACAACTACTCTTAAGTTATTTCTGTGGGCTGAGGCTTGGGGAGTTGCTTAAGATTATGATTATTTCGTTTGACTGGGAGAAGTGGAAGGAGGATCCGATGGAGATGGGCGAGTGCCGAGTTTTTGGTAAGGGGGATAAGGAGGGGATTGCGCTTGTTCCGGCTGAGATTATGGCTAGAGTTGCGGCCTTCATACACAACCAAAACTTTTCCTCCGGTGTTCAATCTTACTTATTTCGGGATGCGGATAAGGAATATAATTTTAACAACCTCGCTAGACAATGGCAGCTTAAACTTTCTAAGGCTTCGGTGGCTGCGGGGGTCACGCAATTAACCCCGGAGGGCGGCGTTGTGAAAGAGACTGCTGTTCATCCTCACCGATTGCGGCATAGTTACGCTACATATCTTAGGAATGTGCTTGGTCTTGATATAGCCGAGATACAGGAACTCCTTAGACACTCTGATATTTCTAGCACTAAGATTTATACGCATATTGAAAAAGAGGGATTAAAGAAGAAGTTGGTTGGGTTGGAATATTGGGAAAAGTGAGAGTTAGGGGTTCGTGGATTTCGGGGATCTTTTGAATGTTCTTGAGGTTATTTTTATTAAATGATTGATCCCCTGTAATCTCTATCTCCACTCTTTCGTCGAAACTATAGCATCTTTGGCAGAACCACGCGTAGAATAGTCCTCTAGCCCTCATTCTCATACTTAAGCCGCAGTCTTGACATGCTGGTTTCTCTAGTTTTTCCATGCGGAGAGATAAGATATTAGAGTTTAAAAGTTATTCGGTTAGGCGAAAAAAGATTAATTGGTTCCACCACAGAACTGTCTCCTATAATTCTTAACTCTCTCCGCCGGACACATGTTAATATAGATTGATGTAGTAGCTAAATCTGAGTGTCCTAAATGATCTCTTATTTCTTCCAATCTAATACCAGACCTTACGCATGCAGTCGCGAATCCGTGTCTTAATGAATGGAAGTGTATCTTTGGTTTTCTAGCCTTTAGCCCTGTCCTTTCTGCCGCTTCAATAAATGCCTTCTGTAAGGCCCTCTGCTTGCATGGTAGAGGGATATAATTTATATGATGCTTCTGCCAACTTAGCGGTAATGAGACATATCTATCCTTAGAGTTTTTCCCCTGATTAACTCTTATTTCTTTTTCTTTAAAATCGAAATCTTCCGGTCTTAGATTCACTATCTCACTTATTCTTAATCCTGATTCAAATGCTAACATAACTGCAACCTTGTGTCTCAGATATTTCATTGAGTAAAGCAATAAAACATATTCGTCCATGTTTACCTCTAGGGGTAGGATTTTTGGTTTGGCTTTGGATCCTTTCTTTCTAGATGGTCTCATCTCTTAACCTTCCCGGACTTTGTATTCTGCGAATCTCGCCATCTTGCTTCCTTTAAATGATATGAAGATAGCCCTAGTATTACAAGACCTGCCGATAGCAAAAGTATCGCGAGGGCATATCTTGGAACCATATCTCCCATCAAGTACCAACCGATGGATGCAATAACTACCCCAATAACTATTCCTAGGATCTGCCTACTATAATTTTTCATTTTTCACCTCCCTTGTTTTGATTACTATAAAACCACGCACATTTCTTTCTTACTTTGCTTTTAAGCTGTTCTGACGGCACCCATTCATCCATAACCTTAAAGGCTATCTGTGTAGCTTCTATAGCGAAAGTAATCCCTAATAGGAATAACCACGCATACATAGAGTAGAGTATCGCCACCATTATTCCAGGCACCTCTTCCCCCTTCTCGGTGATCAAAGAGAACATAATAACATTACCATAAACAAAACTCACACATGTTAAAAACGCTAGTCCCGAAAAAAATATTATCCTTCTTATTCTTTTAATCATGTTTTCACCTTCCTTGTAGTTTGCGAATCTTCCAATCTATTTTCAATCAATCTTATAATATTAGAAACCTTCACTGTTTCATATCCGTCATAGAGTACCCATTTTCCGTTTAATCCATTTATTACAGCCCTAACTTCCTTCATTACTTCTTTTTTACTTTCCATGCGTACCTCCTGTAGATGGCGAACCCCGAAGGGTGTCACCAGTGTTAAAACCGAATTTAGAACTCGTCTGGTGACTATTATCCCCTGAACCTGTAAAAGACGAATCATTCATCTTCATCCCAGAATATTTCACAATAATCTGCCTCATGTTTAAATAAATTTACTAACCTTTGTAGGAAAGTTTTCCCATGTCTGTACACTATCGTAAATCTTCTTTTCTTTTTATCATTCTGCATATAAAAACTCATATTATCCATACTAAACAAACCCCCAGAGCCATCCATGAATATTTGCTTTTTATTCAATTTATTAATATCTGAGAAGAATCCTGATAGATTTTCTAAAAGATTATACCTCATTTCCTCACCTTCCCAGAACCATGATAAGGCGAACAATTTATTAACATATTGCACCTCTAATTTTTACTCGGTCATTGTAATTCATGGTTACGATGGGATCTTCGGAATCCAAGGCTGACAGTAATGAAAGCGACGGTCTGCTAAACCGTAAAACCGAGTGCCATATTCTCATTGTGATTCCTCCGCTGAATAGTCTTTATACCACTTACAATCATCCCCAGTATGTCTCTTTGTTGGTGGCTTTAATCTTTGTCCGCACTCTTGGCATTTAAATGCCTTTATCTTCCCCTTCTCGTCTTTCTCGAAAGCTGGTTCAAATCTAGCCATCGTTCTCCTTCGTATTATTTAGATTTAGGGAACTATTCATCTTTACGCCCCACAAAAGCTAGAGATATTAATCCTAATGGTAAATATATTAATCCCTCTCCATTTAGAAAAGCAACTATGCAGATAATAAAAGAAGCACCCATCAATAAGTTTACTATCATTTTCTATCCTCCGTAGTCTTTAGATTTTGGGAACTATTCATTAAACACCTCTTCATATAAATACAATAAAAATCCAGATATTGCCAATACAAAAAACCAATCATTTAGTATGGGTGTTAATGCTACTCCAATAATAAATACTGAAATTCCTACTATTTTAACTGCCTTCATTATTATCCTCCGTAGTCTTTAGAATTTGGGAATCTTCCTCGTATATCATCATATATCTTTTATCTGTTGGAGTAATCGACTTATTCAACGAATAACACCACAACGCAATGTTCTTCAATTTCTGTTTTCTGTCAGAATTTATGCTTACATAATGTTCTTTCTTTTCTCTTTCGCAATTTTTACACTTAACCATTCTTATCGACCTCGCTATTCGACGACCTATTTAGATTTTGGGAACAATATTGTATATTAGGATTTCCGCATCTTGGACATTCTTTTTCATTGTGTATTTTATGACACTTATGACACTGTACCATTATTGTCCTCCGTAGTCTTTAGAAAGAGCGTCGTTCCATCAAGGTTTCTAGGTGGTTCTATATTAAATCCTATTAGGGCAGAAGGGAATCTAGACCCTTTCCCAACCTTACCCTCGTAAGCCCATCTCCCTTTTGGTATGAAAATCCAATCCGCCCATCGCAAAATTAAATTCTGCCATATCTTTGTCTCCATATTATCACATCTGTAAATGCAAACTCCCTGTTTCGCTATTTGGAAGAAATGGCTAAACATATCGTAAGCTTTTGAAAATGGTGGATTCATCCAGTATATATAATCGTAATTTTTATCTGGATTATATTCTAAAAAATTATTGCTCCAGTAGGTATCGCATTTCTTATTTATTTCACTTGCACAACAATCTGTATCAAATCCATATTGTTTTTCTAATATATCAAATAGCCACTGCGGGGTTTCCCAATCATCTCTTTCTTCTACATTTCCGGTTCCATCATTACCTTTCATTTAAACATCCTCTCAAATATTTTCTTTACAACATTAACGGACTGTCCATTACCAGCTAATTTATATTGTTGGCTATTACTTATTCCTTCTAAATTAACTTCATCATCTAAAAATCCTTGTAATCTGAAACATTCTTTTGGGGTTAATTTTCTTAATCTATACTCTTTTAATAAGTAGTTATCCTTTTGAACTGATGTTATTGAGTTTGAAGTGCCGTCTGCTTTAGGTTCTAGATTCTGTTCTACCTTCCCATCTTCATTATATCTACCTCTACTAGCCATAATTAATGGAGTGTGTCCTCCACCTTGTGCTGTGTTAAGTGTTCTGCTTACATCCTCATAAACTCTAGGAGTTCCTTCTCTTCTAACTTGTGATACATCTAACTGCAATACGCCGACATCACATCCACCAGTTAGTCCCCAACTAATCCCATCTTCCTTAAATGGTATACTTCTTTCACTTTTCATTTTGTATCTTGATAGATTGCCAATCATTAATGCTTTATTCGTTCTAGCATAACTTTCACATTCCTCATTAGAACTTCCACTTCTACCAAAACAAGTTCCTATACAATTCATAATCTCTTCGTTTATTTTGTTTTTCTTTCCACAATGTTCTTTTAATTTGATAATTTGTTTCTCACTAAGATAATATTTCTCATCAACCTCATCTTCCAGCACATCTTTTAGAAGTATTTTAAGTTCTCCTTTCTCTGGCCATTCATAGTTACAGAAGTCTGTCCAAGATTTACAACAAACAAAAAAGACTCTTTCTCTATTCTGTGGAATCCCGTGTTCTTTTGTGTTAAGAACTTGCCATTTAACAAAATATCCAATCCTATAAAGTTCTGAGATAATTTTATCAAATGTTGGTTTATGTCTTTTACTCATTAAACCCTTAACGTTTTCTAATAACATATATCTCGGTTTCTTTACTGCTTCAATTCTAATTATCTCATTAAATAACGTTCCTCTTGTATCTAGTTCTCCTAACATTTTACCCGCAACGGAGAAAGCCTGGCACGGAAAACCACCAGTTAATAAATCAAAATCTCTCAAGGTGTTTGGATCGACCTTTGTACAATCTCCTAACCTTAGTTGGTCTTGAAAATCTTGGTGGCAATGGTTCTGTTTAAAACATTGATTTGCGTATTTGTCAATATCAGAATAACCTACTAACTGATATGGTATTCCTAATTGTTTTAATGCAAAACTTGCAGCCCCATAGCCACAGAATAATTCTAATACTTTCATTCTTCCCCTCCAGTTTTCGACGCTTTCTGGACAATTTCGGAATCTCCAAACGGTTTTTCATCACAAGCCAAACATAGTCCATCTATAAAAACCGCCTTCTCTTTATTGCATCTCGGACACCTCATTGTTTCTTCTCCTGGACACTTGGCGAATCCTTCTCAATAAACTGCTGTATTCCCCTATCTGGATGAACGTCACACCACAAATCATAAATCTTTCTTCCCTGTTTTATAGTGTTCTTCCTTACTAACGATATTTCAGAACGAATACTATAAATATCTCTTGCCATTTCCTTATGTTTGTCGATAATCTTATGCATCCCTTTAACTAACATGTTCATATCTTTTTTGAATTTCTTATTTTCTGATAGAATTTTCTGATAGAATTTCTCTCTTTTGGCTTCTTCATCTGATAAAAATAATTTCTCTTTTATCCTTTCTGACTTACTAGCTTCTTTGATTTCTTTTAAGTTCCAACCAACTATAAGTTCATCTAATGGGTCTGCTTCCTCTTTGATTAATTCTTTCAATGGCTTCATTCTTTCCCCTCCAACGACGCTTTATTGATAGTTTGGGAATCCATTATATAAGAAAGAATAGGATTACACCCGCTCCTAGACCTACTCCTATTCGCAATAACATTTTTTTAGTTTTTTCTTCCATTATTCTTCCGGTATACCTCTGCATTGTTTCGGTATACTCATTTTTTTTTCCTCTAACTCTGCAATCCTGCTTTTTAGTTCTTCCTCAACCGCCTTCCTCTCGTCTAGTTCGTCTGCGATTATATTTGTGATTTTAGAGAGTTGGTGGTTCGCGTGGATCTTGGCTAGTTCTTTTCTTATTTTTTCTGTCATCTTAAATTAACCTCTCGGTATTCCCAACCCCAACCACATAATATTCCCAACCACATAATTTACAATGATAAAGTAGGGGATATTTTTTGTCTTGTTTTAATTCGGTTTTGTTTCTACATTTGAAACAAACTATTTTTTTATCCATGGTTTGCCACACCTCCTCGGTTCTATCATATCCTCAATATTAACAATTCTCCAATTTACCGATCCATCCGAACCATTATAACTCCAACAATCTCCTAGATCGTCTTTATCTTCCAAATCAAATTCTCCGTTTAATCTATACTTTCCAATGTAGGGATCAGGCCCAAATTTGTTAGTGTAGTAAAAGAAAAAGTCCTCATTAGTTTTATTTGATTCTGATATAATCTCCGTTTCGTTCTCTAAATCATAAAAACCCATCTCCTTAAAATTCTCATGCATCCTATCAACTATCAAAGTCTCATTAATATCAACTTCAATATTAAAAACAGTTCCCTCAAGTCCTTCGGCAACCATAACCATTCCCTTAAACATGTGGTCTTGATGGAGGACATATCCTCCCAACAAACCTACTACAAAACAAACCAGACACACAGCGATCCACATAACATTTACAACCTTCATCCCTCAACCTCCAATCCAATGTCTACCTTATGTCCCCGGATGATTTTTCCGTTTCTTAATTGGGTTGCTTCCTCCTTTGTTAGAATTACTCTCACCCTTTCTCCTTCGTATTTTTCTTTCATTCTAAAACCTCCAAGATCTCCGCCCTAGTCTGGGCCTTTCCGCCTGTTGGCTTTTGCATTGTTACGTTGCACTCGTCACACTTTACTATTGTAGAGGCCGTTTTGTTTACTATCTGCTTGTGGTGGCAGTTTTTACATTTCACTTTTAGGAAACTCATTTGTTTGCCTCCACTGTTTTTAAGAACTGTTTTTTGCAATAAACACAAAGTTCTACACTTTCAAAAATTCTCTTTATTTCTTGTTTGATACTTTCTCTTGTTTGCTCGAATAATTCTATAATCCCATCTTCAATCGTTCTACAAGTAATATAGTCCATAGTCTTCCCATTCAGTTCTGAGAATAATTCTGTTAATGCTTTTTTAAAATCTTCTTCTTTACCCATGTTTTCTCTCCAACGCCTCTTCATTTAAATACATTAATGTTTCTAACATTTTTATAACTTCGATTTTATAAAAGAAAAAGGTTGTGCTACCACATACCACATCCCATCTAGTTCTTTTCCACCATGGCGCCGTTCCGTTGTCATGGGGATATATTATTTTGTCTATCTTTTCAAAGGCCTTCATTTTCTATCTCTCCTTTTCACACATACGAATATAAGGGCGGTAGAAATTGCTATAAAATACCACCTTAAATTAAACTGGTCGTTCCATCCAGTAAATATCATTAATGCTATAGAGATTGCCATAATTATTATTCCTGGTGTTCTCTTATCCATTCTCTACCTCAAACACGAACTTTTTATATTTCTGTGTAATGTAAATAACCCATAGCGCAGTAATCCCTAAGAACAAATACCCAAATCCTTCTGTAAGTGTTAGAGTGCTTATTGGATCATTGGCATATATTAGCAACCCTACCCCGATTATTGTAGAGAAAATTGGCAACATTAATTCTAGTAATCTCATCCTCTCACTCCTCTCTTTTGAAACTACTATTAATCTTACAAACAATGTTGAAAATATAACTGTCATTATCAACCAAAAAAATATCTCATTCGTACAAACGTATGCCATCATTCCTTAACTCCTCTAAAGGCGTATCCTGCCAATAGTTTAATTATTATGCATGGGAATATCAATAATAATATTCCTACCCCTGATATAATCAGGATAGGTCCTATGATTTGTTCTATCTCGAATATCCGTGTAACTATTACTATACTAACTTCTGCTAAACATAATGGGATCCCTATAGTAGCACACCAATATCCTAACGTGTTTGTGATATGGTCTATTTGTTTCTTCGTCATCGCCTCGCCCTCCCATTCGACTTCACTACTGAATATAAAACCCCGAACAGGACCACTAATAATATTCCTACAATAAACCAATCAACTGTACCCGTTTTCGTAACTTCAATCAATGTTTTGTCAGCAGCCCTCCACCACTCATAATCAAACATACTCATCGTCTCTCCCCCCATGCCTTATCCAGGCATCTCTTAATAACTTCTCTTTCCCCAGGCGCGTAACCTTTCATTAATTGGAAGTTTGATTCTGGTTGGATTCTTGGGATTTGATTATTCATGTTTCACCTTCCCTATATCAAATGAATAATTTATTGGGAATATAATACAAAATAGTCCTATGAATAATAATATTAATCCAGTTATCATTTCTTCCCATATAAATTCGATTGTTTCCAATGGATCAGCCAACGGACCGACTATTAAATAAAACCCGAAAAAGACTAAGATTAATCCCAAACATATATTAAGGCTAAAGCCAAATGCCTTTAATTTACTATTCATGCTTCATCCCTAACAATCTCCTCAATATCTTATCAAATGATTCTCCCCTCTTCCCCTTCTTATCAATCCAGTCTCTAAGTTTCTTAGAAACTCTTATGTGGGTTGTGTTTTTCGTGTTAATCATGTTACTAATACTAACAATATTAACTATATAAACCCTTTGGTTTCGGCTTATCTAGTTCATCCAGGCAGATCTCCTCAGCAGTCTCAGGCTTCTTCTTAGGTCTTCTCTTCTTAAAGATGCCACCACTCACCGCCGCCTTCACCTCTTTTATAAAACTTAGTTGATTCATTTTTTCATATCCTCAATAATCAATTTCATACATTATTCCCCAAAACTTTAACTGTAAAGCCCTTCTCCTGCAACGCCCAAAGTCTCTTCCCATACGATTCAAATTCCTTCTCCGTCATTATTATATCATGTCTGACATTCTTTTCCTCGGAGTGCATAAGCCTCCCGGTTCTTTGTAATTCTTGTTGGCGGCTTCCAAATAAAAAATCAATCTCGATAACTCTCTGGAGATCCTTAACTGAAATACCCAGATCAGCAACCCTAGAAACAACAACAACCTTATTATTATCTATTAAGTCTAGTCTATCTTTCGTTTCTCCGTATATGTAGGGGACATTAATTTGGTTAGCCATCCTCTTCCCTAAGTCGATACTGTCGCAAAAAATAAAAGTTTTCTTATTCATATCTAGTAATTGCTCCGCCTTCTTCATTTTAAAATTCTCCCCCCTAACCAGATGAACAAAAATAGGGTGGTAAGATTTCCCAGTCTCATTCATATAATCTTGCCAGTTTAATCCTACTGGGAATCCAGTCAAAGCAAAAATATAAGACTCTCTATTATCTTCCCTGTGGGGTGAGGCACTCAACCCTAATCTATACTTTGTTTTAATAAGGGCGAACCTGGAAAAGCTATTTGCGGGAAGTCTTTGGCACTCGTCAAAAATAACAAGGGCGAAATCCTCTTCCGTAACTTTACTGTTGTAAGTCGCAATTCTTATTTCGTCTATACAATGAGGAAGATATTTCTCTACATAATAAGTCCACTGTTCAACTAGAGTCCTACTTGGAACGACTATTAATTTCTTACCTTTAAGCACATCAATAATCTTCATAGCTACGATAGACTTCCCCGCTCCTGTAGGATGGAATAGCCCCATCGAACCAACTTCTAAAAATTTCTTGAGGGCGGGGTCTTGATAGCTTCTTAATTTTATACTTGACCTCCCCTCTCTTAAATCGACTTCCGAGACTCTCATTGGTTTAAAGGGTAGGCATCCTCTCTCTACCATGTCTGCGATTATATCAAATTCATGTCCTCTTAAAATTCTTGCGTTGGTATCTGTGATGTTTGTTAGATGTCTGGATAATGCTTCTTTAATTGCCTTCTTTTGTGAAGGGTCGAATGTTATTTGGTTTCCCACAACCTCAGCCTCAAATTCTTTTTTAAAATTGATCTCCTTTAATAATTCTGTTGGTACGTCTCCTAGCCATGAGGAGTATTGGTCTAACTGATATATATAAAAACTTTCTGTTTCCTTCCATAACCATCCCACCTGGAATCCCTTTATGAATTTTGGAATAGCAACTAGAACTTTGTTCTTTCCTTGCGGTATTATTGTATAGGGTTTCTGGAAGAAATTAACAAACAAATCTTTATTCATAAAATCACCGAACTCTTCTTGTATCGAGTTAGATAAAACTTTCAAACTCTTTTCCTGTTTTTTTATTTGGCTCTCTATGGATTCTAATTTTTTAATCTTATCACCAGCATCCGAGATAATCTTATCTAATTCTTCCTTAGCTCTTCCGAAGTCGATACTCATTTTTTAAAATGCCCGTCTAGTTTATTTTGAATTATATTAATCATATCTTGGGCTGCTTTATCATCCAGGAATAACCTCATTGCCATACCATTCTCAAAATCAAATTCTAAATCAACTCCCTTCTCTTCTGGGTTGTCGTAGATTATGGGTATCATTTTTTATAATTTCTTCTCCATCTTCTCTAGTATTTTTTGGGTTAGAAGTTGTGTTTTAAGTTGCTGCCTTTGAACTTCTGTGTGTAGTTTTAGATTCTCATTATACTCCTTCATGGACGGGAATACCCCCTTTAGGTTTGCCAACTCTTTTTTATTATCCCCGATTCCTTCTTTAATCTCGCTAGTGAGAGGCCAACCCTCACCATCCATATCCTTTCCCCAATCTCCTACTGTATTTATTTTCTGGGGATCCTTTCCCTCAAACTCTTTTAACTTAACCTTAGCCCCAATGTTATCTTTCATAGAAT
>SDBS01005756.1_pt1 | contig 12059 bp, 8 predicted proteins | sample 2277091 | NCBI WGS metagenome assembly SDBS01 (sample SAMN10404972, study PRJNA504765) | marine sediment metagenome | isolation source: marine sediment core GS10_PC15, 163 cmbsf | place: Arctic Ocean: Southern Knipovich Ridge | collected 2010 | reverse complement strand
AGTAATTCTCCCCCTTTTTCCCTGTATCATATCCAGTAGCACCTATCAAAGGCCGACACATGGCGGTCCGCGTACGTCTCACCTCCTTAATGTCTATCACTTCTCCTGCAATATCTATCATTTCTCCTCTGTAAAAATTGGGCATTTCCGAAAGCAAGATGCGTAATTGTCCCGATTGCGTCGTTCCATGGGGTGGGATAAACATTGCCCAATGCAAAGTGTAATGTGTCTACCCGTAGCACATGGGAGAGCACTGCACCCGAATGCCCCTGCGAGAATTCAGGGGATCAGATTAGACCTAACTAGGGTAAGAAGGAGGTGATAGGAGTCAAAGGAAGGCAAGGAAACATTGGCAATGAGGTTAAGATAGCAATCAATGCCAAGGAGGTGAAAACAGCTTTAAACGGCTAACGACAAGAACAATAGAATAAGTAGAGAAAGGGGGAAAAAAACATGCAAGGTAAGAAATTCCTATTCTTAGCGGGCGCCATGGTGCTTTTATTGGCCACAGCAGGCACGGTTTTGGCTCTGAATGCCGACTATAACCGTCCGAACCCGCTAATGGATTATGTTCCCCAGGAGGTTGGTATTTACGACACAAGGTACGATCACCTGGGGGAGATGGACTGTCGAGCATGTCACGGCGATAGCCTGGCAGACCGACACCATTACACGGACACCGTTTTAAGAGACAAACTGTGTACGCCGTGTCATGAGATCATACCGGATCCACCCGGCGTGGTCGTAATCAGGGATTGTACAACGAGTGGTTGCCACGATTGGATTGATGTGGGTACCAATGGCTGGCACCACAATACCAACCTTTCGGAGTCTGAGAACTGTGTGGCCTGCCATGATCGAAATGTGGTGGCAGAGATTACACCGTTTTCCAGTTTCGCGGAATATCCATTTTCGGTCGTGACTCCCACCCCGTTCTCCTGCGAGAACTGCCATTGGGATCAGGCTACGGTGGACGCAGTCCCTGGTTTTAATCCCGGCGTCAGCCCGGACAGTGATGCTGGTCATCCCTCGACTTTTGACCATTATAATGAGTGGGACCAGTACATCGGGTACTATGAGTATGACAAGGATATTGTAGGCAACTTTGATACCCATCATATGGGATTCAAGGGGAACGTGGCCTCCCAATGCTGGAAGTGTCACTCCAATGATCCCTATGATCCGAGCTGGGATCCTTTCAATTCCGAGCTGATCCGCTACTGCGAGGTCTGCCATGACATCGGTACCCTGCACACGATCTCTGAACATGTGGGTCCTCCGGGCACCGGCGGCGGCGACGCAGTCGATGGCTGGGAGGCTGTTGGCTTTCAGGTACCTGGCACCAGCGGAAACCCAACAACGTATCGTACCTTTGAGGCCAATGAGCAGTGCTGGGGATGCCATGGCGACGGTTTACCACCATACACCAACGCACCCGATCCGATTTCGGCTTCATCCATCACGGGCATCACGCCTGAGGCCGGTTGTGCGGGTGCTCTTGTGGAGTTATCCGGGAGCCTCTTTGGCGAAACCTACATTGCAGGCGAAAGACACGTTCAGTTCAAGGTTGGCCTCGATTGGCAGGATGTGCCTGTTTACTCCTGGGCACACGATCTTGTTGTCTTCGAGGTTCCGGCCTGGGCCTTTGCGGCCGGCAACTACAAGGTGAGGGTGGTGTGTGACGATGCACCGGTAGGGCTGAAAAACAGCAATCAGGTCATCTTCACGCTTTATGATTGCGCGAGCCCCAATGCGATCAACGGCAACAGTAATCCTGCCTTTGACGACGGGCCGTGCAGGGACCTGATCATCCTAGACAATGGTACTGGCCTGTTCGGCAATGCTCAGGACACGCTTCCGGGTGGTGCTGGTGCGGATAACGGCACCTATCATGCAGTAGAAGTCGTCGCCTCACAAGGCACCTATGTTGCGCTGATCGTCCCGGTGTGGAACAACGCCCAGGTGAGGTTCCGCTTTAGGAACTTCTTTGAGGACCTGGATGGGGACTATATCCAAGATGCCAGCGAACCCACGATCTTGTCCTGTGATGGCATCAACCTGGGTACATACTCGGTGTACTTGAAGTACATCTTCTACGAGGATACGAACTCAAGCGGTGCCTATAACGACGGCGACACCATGTTCCAGGTGGAGACCAGCAACCCGGTCACCTTTGAACTGACCAACCAGCCTTTCATCAGGGCGAACAATCCCAATCAGGCTTCGGTCACCACGAGGGTGAGAGTCTTGGGCCTTAACTTCGGTCCTACCCAGACGGGCGGAGAGGTCCGCGTCGGCAGCAACAAGCAGTACAACAGCGATCCTTTCAACAAGGGCAAGTTGCAGAACCGGATCAAGATGTGGAGCAGCACCAAGATTGCCTTCAGGCTCAAGGTGCCCGCTGCATGGTCTGGCAAGAGAAGGTTCGTTTGGGTCATAAAGGATGGCCTGGTCAGTAACAGGAGACCGTTGGATATCCTGTAACCTAACTTAACCCCCTTTCCTTCATATATAGAGGGAGGGGGAGGGCGCGAGCCCTGCCCCTCCCACAAAATAAACTGAAGGGAAGAGGAGAGAGGATAATAAACTAACAAACCCTTAGAAAATAAGAAGGGAGGGATTAGAGAGTGAACTTTAATATTACTCGAAGGCAATTTTTGCAGTATTGCACGGCCTCTGCTGCTGCCTTAGGCCTGAGCCAAACCGACCTCCTGAGGTTGGAAAAGGCGCTGGCAACGCCGCAGACAGGCGGTTTAAGCCCAACGCCCTCTGTGATCTGGCTCTCAGCACAGGCGTGCTCGGGCTGTCCGGTAACACTGCTGAATAGGGTAGTGAAGGTAACCGGAGGCTACTATGATGCAGACATGATCAATGCTCTGTACTCAACCTTGGCACCGTTTCCACAGCTTCCCGTAGGCCAAGGGACACCGAATGATCTCGGGCTGCCACTGAACATCGTGAATGACGCTGGTGACCTGTTGGTCGGTGATGGAGTAGGCGCGTTAGTACCTGCGATTACGCCAAGGGCTCTTACTTGGGCAGATGGCGCCGCTGGGATCGGGCTGCTTCCAAACCCTAACCCATTCCCGGGGGGATATATCACCCTGGAATGGAATGCCACAGTCATGGCCGCTGCCGGGGATATTCCGGTGGCTCACCTCAATACCGTCGTGAACGGAGGCGGTTTTGGGGCGTTTGTTCTAGTGGTGGACGGCGCTGTTCCCACCGGCGGTCTTTCGAACAGCAAAGAGAAGATGTGTTTGGTCTTTGACAACTATGCGGCGAACCCGCTGACAGGGGCCAATGCGCCTCCTGTGGGTCCGGTGACCGCGGCTGATGCCTTGCGCTGGATGGCTCCCAAAGCGGCTGCCGTCGTTAGCGTGGGCACGTGTGCTTCCTATGGCGGCATTCCGGCCGGCGCCGGGAATAAAACCGGCGCAAGGGGCGTTGGAGAGTTCTTACAGCAAGAAGGAATTTCCACGCCTGTGATCAACGTGCCTGGATGCCCACCGCATCCTGACTGGATCGTATATCCGGTGGCTTACGTTATTGCTAACAGCCTGGCACTCCCAGCGCTGGATGGCAAGGGCAGGCCGGCGGCCGTGTACTCTGGCAGTCGAGGGAATACGTATGATCCCTTTTGTTTTGACTGCCCGAATTATAGTACAATGGGCACAGGGTCGGCCGCTCAGAACCTGGGCGATGCTGGGTGTCTTGCTGCCAAAGGTTGCAAGGGACCTTATACTGTTGGTGACTGTCCCATTCGTCAGAAGAACATCGCTGATGACGGCACACTGATGAACTGGTGTGTGGGAGCCCAAGGGCCTGCATCATTACCCTCAACACATGTGGGTACTGGTATCGGCGAAGGCCGCCATCCCTGCCAGGGATGTATTGAGCCTGACTTCCCAGATTGGGAAGTCCTGACGGTTAGTGGTGACAGAACTAGAAAGAATGTCAAAGGATTCTATAACACATAAAGGGAGGTGAAATAGATGGGAACTTTTAAAATTGCACCGGTTAGCCGACTTGAAGGTCATCTGGACGTGAGAGTCACAACATCCGGTGTTAATAGTGGTATTGTAACTACGGCAGAGAACGAGGTTGTGATGTTCCGTGGTATGGAAAATATCATGGTCAGGCGGGATCCAAGGGATGCCGCTATCATTGCACCACGAACCTGAGGTGTCTGACCGATCACACATGGCTCGGCGAGCCATAAAGCTGTCGGAGATGCCTTTGGTTTCCAAGTAGACAACGACTTCCAGAGCGTGAACGGAACGGAGGTTGTGCCAGACAATGGCCGGCTCATCAGAAACCTTGGCATGGGCGCCAACTATCTGATGTCCCATATCCTTCATTTCTACCACCTCTTGGCCTTGGATTACGTGGATGTAAACGGTACGGGCCTGATCCCCAAGGGATTCCTCGCCCCGAACTATGATAACAACTACTATGCAAGGGGTATTGACCCGGTCCTGCAAACAACCGGACTCACAGCGCCGGCGTATTCGATAAATGCGCAGGATTACTCTACTCTTCCTGCCGTCACCTACAGAGACACAGGCGGGACGAATACTGTGTCACCTGCTCCCGGTCTTGATTGGAATCCGAATAGTGGAGCACCTAACGCTAAACCCCCTGTCTTTGGCGACCTCACTGCCTATTTTGCCGGCCAGTACGTGCGGGCGTTGAAGTTCCGCCGCATGGCCCAGCAGTTGGGCGCGCTCTTTACGGGTAAGATGCCCCAGGCGTCTTCGTACACGCCTGGATGTGTGACCACCAAGGCGTATGACAAAAACATCGGCGGGGACGACGCCGCGGTGGTGCAGAAGGTACATGAACTGCTCTACGGCGGGCCCGGTTATGCTCCCCAGAGTGAAGACGGGAGTGCTAGTAGCGGCGTCTTGCATCCGCTCAATGGCCTGTGGATCAAAGTGACCAACCCCCATCCAGAGAGTCTCCTGGGTTTCATCGGAAAGCCGAGTAACTTCTGGACCTGGGCAGCCACTGCCGGTCCGAATTTTGCGGGCTACGATCCCCACCACCTGCCAATATGGGCCAAGCACGGAGTGCCGCTTGCAACTGGAGCTGGCTGGAGAGAATTCACCGGCACGTATCTCTTTGATGCGGTGGCTGCTGCCCATGTCTTCCCCGAGTACTTCTGGCTCGGTTCTGGCTACGGTCGGTTCCTCGCCTGGGGGGTCTTTGAAGGGGAAGACATCATGGGTTTTGGCGACAACCGACTCATCACGAGAGGACGGACTCACATTGCGCGGAATCCGAACCCGTTTACCCCTGGTGGACCATCGACCCCTTACACGTTCAACTCCTACGGTGCTGATCATCTGGACGTGAAGGAGTTCACCAAGCACTCCTTGTACAACGACGTGTCCCTGACCAAGGGGAGACATCCGTGGCAAGGTAAAACCTCTGCCAACGAGAACAAAGGCGGGGCCTATACATTTGCCAAGGCGCCTCGTTACAAAATCACGGTTAGCGAAGGCGGAGACGGCGATCACTATCCGTACGAGGTCGGGCCTCTGGCGAGGATGTTGTCTAATGCCAGCCTCATCGGTGGCGGGCCTGCAACCGCGACTCAAGTATCGGATGTAGACGCAGGAACGATCGGGCTCTACTATCCGGGCATACTGCGCGATGTGGACGTGGTGCTCGGCGGCGTTCTTGGAATGACCGGCGGGTCAATCGGTGTCATGCCAGGGTATGCCGGCAATCCGTCCGCGAGCGATTCACCTGGACTTAGGGATGGAACAAACCTCACAGATCATTTGGTCTGGGCGCAGACAGCTATTAGTGGCAGCCCGGTTCTCTATCTGCCGCCAAATGCAGTCCATATTGGCGCTGTGACCAATGCGTTCGGCGATAACTACTTTGGCGATGGCGTGCTCGACCGTGTGGCAGCCAGGGCGATGGAGACCTACTTTGTGGGCATGCAGATGCTGGATTGGTTCAGCCAACTTGATAAAAACGAACCGTCCAACAAGGAGCTGACCTTCAACTGGAGCAACAACCCGCTGAAGCCGAAGTTAAAGCCGCAACCAAAGAAAGCCAAGGGTGCGGGCTTGACCGAGGCCCCAAGGGGTGCTCTGGGTCATTGGATCAGGATTGGAAAAGGTAATAAGCTCAAGAAGACCAACCTGAAAAAATGGAAGAAGTTCCGTGGCATGACCGCCAACTACCAGATCATCACGCCCACGGCGTGGAACATCTCGCCCAAGGACCACAATGATACACCTGGTCCGGCGGAGTTCGCTATGATAGGTACGCCGGTTGCGAACGACGCAGAGCCCATTGAGGTCTTGCGGGTCATCCATTCCTTTGATTTCTGCTGTGCTTGCACGGTTCACGTGTTAAACGCAAAGAAGGAAAAGGTGTTCGAGGCGACCATTGACCCAACGTTCTAAGGACGTAATGTCAGCCGAAGGGGACCCCTTTCAGGGGCCCCTTCTGGCCTGAACGGGTTAAAGACAGGAAATACAAACACTAACCGAAAAGGGGCCATTTATTGGCCCCTTTTTTTGTGACTTGCAGAAGGGACCGTAATATTAGCCGCAGACACACACAGACTTACCCCGGTGAAATGGTCTACGAATTTCACGGGGCAGGCACAGACAGAAGGATGTTTTATTTAGCCGCAGACTGACGCAGACTCACGCAGACGAAAAGCCTTTTTGTTCGGCCGACATTGGCCGAACAAAACTCGGTCATCCGGCTATCGCCGGAAGGAGTCTGCAGGATGTAGACTTCCCAAATCCACCGTCAAATTTACGTATTGATAATGATATCAGACTGTTTCGGGGTATTCCTGGTCGCCAGCAATGTATTGGATGCAAGGCGCCGAGGAGCGACGACTGAGGCGTATGAGCAATACTCCGCAAGGAGGAGCGATCGAAGGCAACGCCGCAGATGATGCCTTGATGGTGGATCAGGGACTTGATGCGGGCTGGACCCCTGTTGGATTAAGTGATAGTATGCCTGCACAGGACGAGCGGGTTTTTTGTTTAACCGCAGACACACGCAGACAAACGCAGACGAAAAGCCTTTTTTGTTCGGCCGACCCACCCGCCTCGCCTGAGCGCTCGCAACCCGTCCGCCTCGGCCAAAGCCTTGCAGTGCCGGGCGGGTGGCGGGCAGGCCTGCCGAACAAAACCTTGCATCCAGCTGACGCCGGAAAAAGAAGCCATCTTCTGTACGTTTTGCGGACCAGAAGCGAGTTCCTGGGCAGTGACGTTTTTGCCCGATCAGAAGCTTCTGGATTCCTCCTGTTTTCAACCTCACGTGGTTTTGAGAACCACCATAGATGCGAGTGTGTGACCTGAAGTGAGCCGCAAGAGAAAAGGTAAAAAGTCGGAAGCCTCCGCGCTGGATGTTGAGAAGGCCCTTCATTCGGCGCTGAAATACCACCAACGAGGACGCCTGGACAAAGCCGAGGGGATTTACACGAAGATCCTCAAACGTTGTCCCGATCAGCCGGACGCTCTCCATTTTTTAGGGCTTATTGAAGGCCAACGGGGTAAGCCGGATGCAGCTATACGCCTCATGAGGCAGGCTATCGAGGTTCTTCCTATAAATGCCGTCTACCACCATAACCTCGGCACCCTAATGAAGGATCAGGGACGGTGGGGAGAAGCGATTCGTTGCTACCGAAAAGCCGTGGAGCTCGATCCAGACTATGTTGACGCTTATTACAACATGGGCGACGCATTGCTAAATCACGGCAACCTGCGCCAGGCGATCTCCTGTTTTCAAAAGGCCTTGGAACTGAGACCGGACTTTGCGGAAGCCTACACCAACATGGGCAATGCGTTTCAAGATCTGGGCGAGCTGGAAGAGGCCATTGCTTCATACAAAAAGGCGCTTCAGTTAGAACCATATTACCCCGAGGCATATTGCCAACTGTTCTTTTTGTTGAAGGAGACGTGTAGTTGGGAAGAATTAGAGGGTGTGGAAAAAGAATTTGATGCGTTGGTAGCAAGCTCCTCTTCCCTGAAAGCAGGGGATTTTGAATCACCCTTTTTCAGCGTTGCGAACTATCCCCAGCCTGATCGCAACTATGCTGTTGCTCGTTTGTGGAGCGCCAACATTGCAGGAGAGGTATCAAGCCTTAACCCCGGGTTTTCATTTCACGAGAGAAAACGGTCTAAGGAAAAAATCACCGTTGCATATTTGTCCAGTGATTTTCATGACCACGCCACAGCACATCTCATGCTCAACCTATTCGCGATGCATAACCGCAGCGAGTTTGAGATCTTCTGCTATTCATATGGACCAGATGATGAAAGCATCTACAGAAACAAGATACGGCATGATTGTGACAGATTCATCGATGTCCGTGATCAAGGCTATTATGAAGTCGCAAGGCAAATACACGAGGCCATGGTAGATATTTTGGTGGATCTAAAGGGATACACGACGTGGGGCAGAATGCAGATTCCGGCTCTTCGACCAGCGCCCATTCAGGTCAGTTATCTTGGTTTCCCAGGAACGAGCGGGGGGGAGTTCATTGATTACATCCTCACCGACAGGATTGTCACACCTGAGAATCAGGCGCCTTATTACAGCGAAAAGTTTGTCTACCTGCCTCATTGTTATCAGGTCAACGATCATTCCCAGGTCATAGCCGAAAGAAAATGGACAAAGACCCATTTCGGATTGCCGGAGGACAGTATTATTTTCTGTTCCTTCAACCAGGGCTACAAGATCGACCCCATCATGTACAATGTGTGGATGAAGATTTTGATGGAGGTGCCAGACAGTGTTCTCTGGCTGCTGGTAAAGAGTAAAACCGCTGAAAACAACTTGAAGAAGAGAGCCGAAGAAAAGGGTGTCCCCGCAGGACGGCTTTTCTTTGCAGAAAGGTTGGCAAAACCGGACCATTTGGCCCGGTTGGCTTTGGCGGATTTGGCGCTGGACACCAGGATCTATAATGGCCACACTACTTCAAGTGACAGTTTATGGGCAGGTGTCCCAGTGATAGCTTTGCAGGGAAGTCATTTTGCTTCCAGGGTTTCATCGAGCATCTTGACGGCCATTGGACTCCCTGAGCTCATTACGAAGGGTTTAGAGGAATATGAAACCTTGGCTGTGAGGCTCGCCCTTAAGCCTTCAGAACTTAAGGCAGTTAGGGAGAAGATTTCTATAAACCGCTCTAAGACACCACTTTTTGACACATACAGATTCGTCAGGAATTTGGAGAAAGGATTCAAAGAAATGTGGGAAATCTTTGCTGCCGGGCAGGTGCCTAGGCAAATTGAAGTGGTGGAAACATAGGCTGAAAATGTCTGCGTGGGCCTGCCCGGCGTAGCTTGCCCGCCTCTGGCGTGGCTTTATACGAAGCCCGGGTCTGCGGCTTAATAAAAAGTCATTGTCGGTTTGCGATTTGATAAAAAGGCGTGACATGAGTCTTGATGACATGCGTTCGTTGTTGTAAGATAACAGCAGGAGTCTTAGATGGAGATCAGGGCTATGGAAAAAGAAAAAGAAGCATTGTGCCCATGCGGAAGTGAGAGGCAATACAAGGACTGTTGTGCAGGCCAAGGACGCACATTCGGGTTGCTTGAATACGAAGCAAAGAAGATACTCTTTGATGTGGATGAAACAGAGCGAGACATTGATGCGCTGATCCGTTTCTGTCACGACATGGTATCAAGAATTCAGAAAAATCCCGGGAGGACGGACGCAAAAAGCGCGTTAAGGGCCTTGAAGACGATTTATGAGCTGGCTGACAAGGCCCTGAGGCCTTTCTCGAGAGGAAGTTCCTGCCGGGCTGGGTGCCATGCTTGCTGCTATCATATCGTTGAGACCACGGCCGTCGAGGCAGAAATAATCCGCCGGTATGCCAGAGTCGAGTTGGATTCGAAAGCCAGGTTAAGCGTTCTCACAAAAATCGAGAATGGAGAAAGATATTATCCTGGCCCAATCAGTTTCGAAGAAAACTACTCAGACCATGTGACCCAAAAATACTTGGATTCGCACATTCCATGTCCTTTCCTATTCGAGCAGGGCTTGTGTATGATTTATCAAGTCAGGCCAATGAACTGCAGAAAACATATGGTATTTTCAGATCCCGACTTGTGTAGTACGGAGCATGACGTTGCAAGCTATGAAGCCGAATATTTTGCAGAGCTGGATAACACCTTCTGTTCTCTCTCGGCCGATGTGTATAGCGATCTAACGTGCATAAAGCATCTTCCTACCTGGTTTACTGATGAATTCAAGATTTAAAAAAATAGAAAATTAGGAACAACAACCATGGCGCCTCAATTAAAAGGTTGGTTCCTTTATTGGTCTGCGAAGGTCTGCGGCCAAAAAAGTCTTTGAGGGAGAAGAAGCTGTGACGGAAAAAAAACCGATTCTGGTCTTGGGCGTGGGTAACATTCTGTTGAAGGATGAGGGCATTGGCGTCCACGTGGCAAGAAGACTCATGGACATCGATTTACCGCCCCAGGTTGAAGTTGTTGATGGCGGAACAGCGGGGTTTGATTTGCTCGATGACATCGAAGGTCGCAAGAAGGTGGTCGTTGTTGACACAGTCAAGGGGGGAAACCCCCCTGGTACGATTTACCGAATGACGACGGAGGACATTGAGGAGGCGCCGAAGTCACGACTTTCCCTGCACGACATTGACATGACTGATCTGCTGAAGCTAGCCGATCTGTTTGAGATTGAAAAGCCCGAAATCGTCATCATTGGTATCGAGCCCAAGGACATGGAAAGTGCCAGTATGGAGCTTTCGCCGGAGATCGAGGCTCAGATTCCGAAGGTGATTGAGCTTGTCAAGAAGGAGATTGAGGCATAATCTTGAGTTTGTGCAGATTTAGCTTTGGTTGACAAGAAAAGGCACAGTGTTCTCTCGCCCGCTGGCGCTCGAGCTCGCAGAGAGCGCAGAGAGATGATCTATATCTTGGCCTGATTTTTTGACCCCGGTTAAATAGTCGCGATATGTCGGGAATTTAACGGGGCAGGGTAGGAAAAACCAGGCCAACCAGTCAGCCCCCTGCGGGCAGGCAGGTATGGAATTTCAGAGGGGTGCAAGAAGCGCTGGAGCGTTGCGCTGAATCGCCTTCTCAGCGATTCAGCGCAAAACTCTGTGTTCTTTGAGAGCTCTGTGAGAGACTATCATTCTTCATCGTCTTCATCCATTTCGTCTTCATCCATTTCGTCTTCATCCATTTCGTCTTCATCCATTTCGTCTTCATCCTCATCTTCGTCTTCATCGTCGTCATTCCTCTCTTTGGCAGCGGTCTTGGATTTAGACTTGCTTGCGGCTGCCCCCCCCGGCAGAGGTTTTTTCGGTTGGCTGATTTGTCTTCGAGAACGAGGCGGCTTCTGAGAAAGGCCCCTGTTGACAACCCGGTTTTTCGACCTCGCCCCGCTGTCAGCAGACAGGCTAGGAGATCGACCACCCCCACCATTTAAAAAACAAATGCCGATCGATGCGAGGTGGTTTTCTCCGTAATCCCACACCAGAGCGTAACTTGTGCCTCTGAAAACATCTCTGATAATATTCTCTATGGTCTGGTTTTCGTAGGACCTGGTGAGAGGCTTAATGTCAGGGAGTTTATTGGTGGATATTTCTACCCCGGTCGCTTCACTTAATCGCTTCAGCATATCCCCGACTGCAACATTGTTGAAACGGAACGACCATGTCCGCTTCTGCAACTCAGAAGCCAGCGATAAACTCGAAATAAAGATAACAGAGAACGAACATAGTGCCCAAAGCAGAAAGCATAGGCCAGTGTTCAAGCGTCTTGAAGATGTCAGATTAGAGAGGGAATTCTTCACTGGTTGACTCCTGCCCAAAGGTTGAACCTCAAAACCGAGGGCATTCCCCGTCCCGATAAACCCCGATACATCGGGACAAGTCGGGACAAACAGTGGGTTCGTTGTTGCAGCCCAGCCCACACTTCTCAATGCTCCTGGTTTTAGCCCAAGCTCTTCAAGGACGCAATGAGGACAATTGGGGGTTTTGCGTTGGAAAATGGCTGCTTCTTGGAGTGGAAAGTTACTGTAACTAAGAAAAGGTTGGGGGGCGCACG
>SDBS01005754.1_pt1 | contig 12062 bp, 15 predicted proteins | sample 2277091 | NCBI WGS metagenome assembly SDBS01 (sample SAMN10404972, study PRJNA504765) | marine sediment metagenome | isolation source: marine sediment core GS10_PC15, 163 cmbsf | place: Arctic Ocean: Southern Knipovich Ridge | collected 2010 | reverse complement strand
AACGACGTAGTTCTACACGACGATTCGATTACGTCTTCGCCGTGAAACTAACACCGGGTCTAACAGTTGTCAAGGAGCTTGCCGGCCGCGCGAGGCGCCGGTGGTAAACGGTGGGATGGTTTATTGGGGATTAAGGGAGATGGGAAACTTGCTGCGAGGGAACGTCGTTACTTTTCGTCGGGTGCCGCGGGAATCTAGTCCACGTAGAGTAAAGCGAAGGGGCGCTTGAGGAATTCTTCCAAGGCGCGTGAAGGCGGTAAGGCGAACGAACGTTCGGTGCCGTCATCAAAAAATCTAGCGGTTATCCTCAGCCCGCGGCTGCTTACGGTAGGGCTTTTAGGGAACGTACTCAGGTAGACTAATATACCGTTCTGGTAAGAATAAAGGATGGGCGGCCAAATCGAATCGCCCAATTTTAAGGAGTCCGAAACGCGCCCCTTCTTCTTGAAATACAAATAAACGGCCCACCCGCCCGGCGTTCTCATATTTTTGAGGAAATAATAACGAGTGGGGTAAACTTCACGTTCGTAGTCGGAAGAATCCATACGTTCGGGATCGTTGAACCATATACAGTTTGAAGGTATTAACCTTCCGTAGCAGGACGGGGTATAAAACTCACGACCGACCTTATCGAAAAAACCCATCGCGTACGTCGAGGGATATGGCGAATAAATGACGGTTATTTCGTCGCCGAATACCCCGGGTAGAAGCTCCGCGGAATAATCAATATGGCCGTATTCCTCGAGACCTTCCGCGCCGGGTTTGTAACGGAAAACGACGGTGCTTCCCCTTTCGAATTCCTTTTCGAAACCACCTTTCCGGGAAAAAGACCGATCGTTTAAAGTAGCTGCACCGATATAAAACGCGCCCTCGTCTCCGTCATATATTACGGTAAAATGAGGAAAAATTCCGACTACCTTTTCTAAAACTAACTCGGGAAAACCGAGCCTTAATTCGTATACTCTAATAACCCCCTCATAACTTGATAAGCGAAGATTACCGGTAACCAAAAAACGCCATTCCGCGTCGACGGCCGCCGCCCGTACTTGCGTGTCGTCAAATACCCCCAATACCGCGACGTGTCCGGTGTCCAAGTCCGCGGTGTAAAGAACGCCGGCGCGCGGGTTACCGGGATTCCAATGCGGGCCGGTAATTATACATTTACCGAGAGAACCCTTAAATAATCCGGAAGGGGGAATTTCATCGAATTGTTGGGTCTCTTTACTGGGGCGCGCGCCGCAACTAACTACGATAAAAGAGGAAAAAATTACCTTTATAAGTAAGGATAATAATTTATAAAAGTGATTAAAATCCATTTCCTAATACCCAATTTAAGCCGCGTTATTCCAGCGGTTTGGGTCTGGGGAATAACGGGGTAAGCTTCTTTTCGGTTGGGTAATATTCGTCGGCGTAATCCACCCAAATCCTGTTACCGGTACTCTCTAAATCCTGCGGTTTAAAAATCGGGTTACCGGGGAAATCGTTACCCACCCTCCCCATTCTAACGTCTAACCCCATATCCCTTAAAAAATCGTAGTCGCGCGAATTCTGCTCGCAAGCACGTATAATTAAAGTTTGTGGTTGAATACCGTACTGGAATATCCACTGGCAAAAATCTTCGGTAGACATTGGTACGTCGTTGACTTTTAAAACGCCCCTCGCGCCGTGAAGTACAAAATCCATATATCTCGGGCTCTTATCGGTGTACCCCCATAGTACATCGAATAGGTCGTCGCCGCTGCCTACGACGACGAGGCCGAATTCCTCCTCGGAATGGCCGTGCCGCTTAGCAGCTTCGCGCATCTCGAACAATAACTTAAATAAATCCCATCCTTTGTATAGATAATCGGTCCGGGCCGTTTTAACGTCCGAGACGAAAACTACTTCCTTCATAAAGTATACCCCCCCACGTTACCCAAGTCAACTTCCCGGTAGCGTTTTGTTACAGACGACTCGGTAGGCGGTATTTAATCCCTCGCCCACTATATAATTACCGTCCCCGATATATCTTTTCTAATACGGGCGATAAGATCTTCCGTCCCTTTCCGGAAACCGTCGCGAGGGAGGCGCTCGAGCCTATTCTCGATATCGTCGAGTCGGCCTTCGATTTCCTCACGCGTACCCCTTAAGCCGTCCAGCTCACGCCATATTTCCGCTATCTCCGGTAAGTGGGCGAAAGGGTCCCCGCGTTGTTCGACCGTTATCCGCATTAATCCTCCTCGTCCTTAAACGGGAAACCACTCCCTCCGGGGACTTCTAGACCAAAAGCGCTATATTTACTTCGACTCAAACCTAAATTACCCACTGTAGGTATAGGAATAGTCTTCGCCGGTACTAACGCCAACTTTATCTTACGGCCTAAAATGTCCTCTTTGAATTTATCCCATTCGCGCCAATAAGTACCTGCCGCCGTCCGCCCCTCACCGGTCCAGCCCTGTTCGCCGTAGGCGGAGTTGATGCTGTGGTAGAGCGTCAGCGCCAGGCAGACGCGCCACACGTACTTGTCGGCGCCGGGGTCCGTCAGGTCGTAGCGGTCGCGCAGGACGGACTCGATCTCGGCCTCCGCGTGGTCGCGGTTGGCGGTAACGCGCGCGTCGGCGCACAGGTCACTCGTTAAAAGCGGATACTCCGTCCGCACGTCGCTCACGTTTACGGGATTGTCCACGCCATCGCTTTTCACCGTCCTTGTTTCGCCCCTACCGTTTCCGAAATATCCCCTTCCCCTTTGGGCATAGGCTCTTCCTCGGCAGGCGCGGCGGGGGCGGCGGCCGAGGCCAGCGTCTCCTCCGGCATCTTGAGACCCATCTGCGCTACCTTGTCGCGGCAGGCCTCGACGGTGCGGCGGTCGGCGTTGGCCGAGAGGATGTCGCGGCACAGCTCGAGGATGAACTCGCGCTTGTCGTCGCTCAGGGGTTCGGCCTCGAGGTAACACGTCGGCGGCTTCGCGAAGTTGAACTGCACCAGCTTCTTAACGTTGTGCTCGTTCTCGGCGCGCAGGACGTCGCCGGCGATGCCGTCGGTGGTCTTGGTGAAGAACTTGGAGTGGACCTCGGCCTGCTTGTACGCGCCCACCTCGCCCTGCGTCACGACGCGGTCCGGGATGCGCAGCGCGCGGAACATCTCGACGTTGAAGTAGTCGAGCTTCCCTACCCAGTGGCTGCCGTCGCCGGCGGGCGGGACGACGTCGACGTCCCACAGCGGGTTGCGGCCGTCGTCGAAGACCTGGGGCAGCGTGACGTAGGAGTTGTCGCGCACGTCGCGGCCCAGCGTCTGCGCCGCGCCGCGGTTGGTTACGTCGTCGCCGGTGTCGGGCGGGTACTTCACCTTGACGAAGGGGGTGCCGAAGCGCTCGGCCTCGCGCAGCATGAACAGCGTCAGCATCTCGTGGTTGTACCAGGCGCGGTAGCAGGACTTGGTGGCCGGGATGCCGTAGAGGTTGCCGAACTCGTCGTCGTGGGCGTACCAGGCCGACTTGTCGGCGGGGACGTTGATGATGTCGCCGGCGAGCTGTTGGAAGCCGTTGTAGGAGCCGTGCTCGTCGGCCAGCCAGCGGCAGTTCTCGGGGTGCGGGTCGCGCAGCTCGCGGAAGACCCACCTGGGCGCGCCGTGGTAGTCCACCGAGGTCCAGACGTGCTCGAGCGGCGCGTAACCGAAGTCGAGGGCGTTGAGGCACATTTTGGTGAAGCGGTCGCTCCACGGCCGGAGGTACTGGGACTCGACGAAGCGGCGCACGTCGGCGTCGTCGCACACCACGCGCTTCTCCGCGGCCAGCACGGCCATCTTGATGACGGCCAGGCCGAAGTGGATTTGCGGGTACTCGCGCATTCGCTTGAGCGAGGAGAACGATATCGACGAGGGGTTGTAGACGCCCAGCTCGGCGATTAGCCGCGCGGCGTATTGGTAATAAAAACGGGTCAGCGACGCCTGATACGCCGCCGGCGGTTTTTTGCGGTCTTTATTCTGCGCCATGGTCTAAACCTCTGCTTTGGTATACCCGGCCGCCGTAGGCGGTCGGTAGGGCGCTCGAGCTGCCGCGCCCCAATCCCCAACAGGCCAGCGCCAGCGCGGTCACCGCGTCGTCGTGGTAGCCGGCCGGCGCGCCGTAGCGGACGCCCCCTCCCGGGAGCTGCTCGGCGGCGTAGATCTCGAGCTCGCTAAGTAGCGCGGGCACGTCCGGGAAGCGAACGGTTCGCTCCGCCAGCGCCAGCGCCAGGTTCTCCACCAGGCGGCGCTTGGTCTCGGCGGTGAACTTGTAGCCGCGCGCCGGGACGCCCAGCGACTTCAAGCGGTCGTGGACCGGGTCGCCCAGGCCGGTGCTGTCAAGCCACACCGTCGCGTCGTGGTAGCGGCTCGAGGCGCTGCGGACCTTCGCCACCTGGAACTCCCAGTCGAGCTGGTTGAAGCGCTCGAAGTGGACCAGCGCCCGGCTCGAGCGCTTGAGCACGCACATCACGGTGAAGTCGGTCGTCTTGGCGAGGTCGCAGCCGACGACGTAGGTCTCGTCCGGCTGCGGCTCCTCGAGATCGCCGGCGACGCACTCGCGGACGTCGTGGAAGACGCCGCCCAGGTCGCCCAGGAACTCCGCCAGAATTTCCTGGCGGTAGACGTTCTCGGGGAGGCTGCGGGCCTCGGCGTCGATGCTGGCCGCGGGAAGGATGCCGTCGTAGGAGGTGAAGTGGAAGCCGACGTAGCCCGGCTCCGCGGCGGCGGCTCGCGACCACAGCTCGTGCGCCTGGTTGAGGCCCTTGGGCGTGAAGACGAAGAGGGCCGGCGCGTCTTTCGCCATCAACGTCGGCCGGACGCATTCCTCCCAGGCGTAGCGGCTCCAGAGGCTGAACTCCTCGGCCACCAGGCCGGCGACGGAGAGGGGCCGGACGGCGTCCGGGTTGTCCATCGAGCGCAGGATTATTTTGGCGTCGTTGGCCAGCGTCAATATATGCTCCGTCTTGTTGTAGGCGTCGCCCCAGCCGCCGCCCCGGAGGGCTTCGGCCGGGATGGCCCTGATCATTTCGGGGACGAGCTGGTCGCGCAGGTAGGCGTACTCGGGCGCTGCGACGAGGACGTACGCGCCGGGTTGGGCGTCGCAGGCCCAATCGCGGGCGACGCGCACGGCGGCGAAGGTCTTGCCGAACTTGCGGCCGGCGCGCACGACGACGCGCCTGTGTTTATCGAGAACGCACGCGCGGTAGACGGCATATTGCTTAGGATTTCGCCTTAGCGTTGCGTCCCTTATTCTTATGCGAGTTTTCGGGAGGCACAACTTCGGAGATTATTTCAACGGCGCCTTCGCCGCCGCCGGGTTGGCGAGCGCGTTCGTGGGCGGACTCTAATTCTTTGAGGAAGAGTTGGATCGCCTTGAAGTCACCTTCCTCGGCGCGGTCGGCCAGGACCTCGTAGACGCGGGCGGCGCGGCTGAGGAGGTAGGCGTCGAGGCGGCGCCGCGAGGCGGCCCAGACGGCCGAGGTGAGTTTGCGGACGAGGGTGCGAACGCCGACGCCGAGGGCCCGGCCTTTGGCGACGAGGCCCTTGGTGCGGGAGGAGGCGAGAACCTCGGCCAGTCGCTCGTCGGTGGGTTGTTTGTTGGATGGCACACGTTAAGGCGGGGACGTCCTGCGGCCTCCCCCCCAATACCCTTACCCGTCCAGAGGGAGGTCGGACGATGAAACGTATGGTTTCCCCCCGGAGGGGGTGCTCGCGGCTGCACTTTTTCCGCGCGGGTTCACCGCGAGCCGGTAGGGACTAAGGCGCGGCCTCGCGTGGCGCCACGCTCGCTTATATTAATAGCAGCGGCGGGGTATTAGTCAACGTGCTAAAGGGGGCTAAATGCGGTTAAAAGGGGGCGGGGGTGGTTAGGGGGAAGAGAAATAAAAGGGAAAGGTGACGGCGGTCATTTATACGGCTTCAGCTCGATAGTCTTTTTCTTGGCGTCTATTACGACTTTATATCGTGCGAAAATACCCGATAGCCCGAGGAGTGGAGGTTGGCCGTCACTATCCACGAAACACACCGGTATCGAAAAGTCGTCACCGCCCACGGAGACTTTAATCTCCTTGAAATAATAAAAATCGAACGGGCCGCCGCAACCGACGCCTTTCCTTAATTCGCCCGTCGTTATTTCTATACCCAGTTTCCGGGCTACCCACCCGGGAAGAATAGTTTCGTCGGCGCCGGAATCAACGATGCCGTATATATCGATATAGTCTTCCCCATGGTAAAATCTAATCAAAATGGCCGGTATTTCTTTGATAGTTACAAGAGTACCGGCCCTATCTTCTCTGAGTTTATGCCAATCGAACTTCATCGGACGCCGTAAAACGCGGTACACCCCTCGGGGGGGCAGAAAGCGAGCACCGGGTGTTCGACGCCTTTTGACTTAGCCTCGTCGAAAGCCTTATCGGCGGAACTATCTACCGCTACGGGCTTTTCGCCGCTTTCGTCGTACGCGATCCATTTTCCTTCGCAGCTCATGCGATCATCTCCGTGCGCACCGTTCACGCTCAATAATATACCACAACGAAACGCGTGTCGTCAAGTTAATCGACGCCGCGTCGGCCCCGCTTTGTTTATACCATAAACGAACCGTACGCCGCAGTCAACGTGCTAAAGGAGGTTAATTGCGGTTAAAAGGTGGCGGGGGTGGTTAGGTAAGTATTATTGTTCGTCCCACTTTACCACCGGCTTGAAGTACTGGATACGGCCGTTGCCCCGGCCGACGACGTATACCCAGCCATTGGGGCCGACGGCCAGGGCCGTAATCCAACGGAACCGGCCGGCCTTCGTGCCGGCCGCGCCCCACTGGCCCAGGTACGAACCGCTCGGCGTGAAGTATTGGACGCGGTGGTTACCGGCGTCGGCGACGAAGACGGTCCCGTCCGGGCCGACGGCGACGTCGGTGGGTTGTCGCAATTCGCCGGAGCCGGAACCCGCGCCGCCCCAAAAGCCAAGGTAGTCGCCGCGCGAGCCGTAATACTCGATAAAGTTATAGCCGTAGTCCGCGACGTACACCGCGCCGTACGGGCCTACGCCTATGCCGTACCCCGATGCGACCCAATGAGCGACCAAAGAACCGGCGGGAGTGAAGCAATCGATGCCCACCATGGGGCCAACCACTTTGAGCGGGGGCGGGCGCCGGTAACTGACGTAGATATTCCCGTCCGCGCCGGCCGCCACGTCTTCGAGAATCGCGGAATAGAAACCGGGGGCGCGACCGTACGGGGCGGGCCAATCCGTAACGTAAGAACGCTCGGCGTCGTAAACGACGATACGGACGTCGTAAACGTCGGCTACGTAAACGGTCCCGTCCGCCGCTACGGCGACGCCGCGCGACGCGAACATCCCCGACTCACTTTCGGGCGGGGGCGGTAACGTACCCAGGTACGAGCCCTCCGGCGTGAAATAATACACGCCTGGAGCGGAGTCTTCGGTTACGTAAACCGTCCCGTCGGGCCCCACCGCAATACGAGTGGCCCGCATGAAAACCGGCGCTTCCTCGCCCTCGGCGGGCGCGAGGCCGCAGCGGTTCCACTCCCCCGCGTATTCGTACGCGACGGCGGCCTCCCCGGCCGCGGGGCCGGGGTAAGACGCTACGAGGTAGAACGAAGTAACGAGAAACCAAACGGGTTTGTTCATATTGTAAGCCGCCAGGGGGCGCAAAGCTTTGCGCCCCTACTTAACGCGATAGCGGTCCGCCTCGTCGAAGATGTCCAGCAGGCGGGAGCCCGCTTTAATGCGGGCGGCATGCGGGGCGCCGGCGGGAACGAAGTACGTATCGCCTCTCCGGTAAACGGCCTTCTCTCCGGCCATCGTCAGCTCGACCTCGCCGTCCAGGACGACGACCCACTGCGCCGCGTGCGACTCCTCGGGCGCGTCGGCGTCGTCGTCGAACGCGACGAAGACCACCTGCTTACGCTCACCCTGCAAGAGGTACGCGCGGACGCGTTCGCCGGGGACGTCGGCCCGCGGCAGATTGGTTATGATTTCCGGGAAGAAGTCCTCCTGGGACAAGGTTTGACCTCGTATTTGAACAACGCCTTTGAGCGGCGCACGGGAAACGTAGGCTAGTATAATTGAAATAATATGCCGAAGGCCAAAACGAGTTGAGCCGCGACCAACGATAACATAAAAAAGAAGCGCGACGTGCGGTCGCCAATAACCCCTCTCGCGGCGACGGCGAGTAAACACCACGAAAACAAGTTGAGCGGGTATAAAAAGCAAGCGGCCAAGTTCCAGTCGCCCCATATGCCGTAGTCGTGGTTCCACAGCAACGGCACGGCTAAACAAACAGCCGAAGCCAACCCCAACATCCCGAGTACCCGCTTCTCGTACGCGCCGAAGCGGCGACGGAGCCCGAAACGGAACGCCGCGCCGGATATGATAAAAGGAATGCTAAACGGCGCGGCGACGAGGAAGGCCGAAAATATTTCCGCCAAGTGGTGCGGCGAGAACAAGGAGTAATAGACAAACCTCGACTTCGGCAGACCATAGACGATTTTCCAAGGCACGAACATAATCCCGTCGCCACCGCCGCCAAGATTTCCAAAGTCGCCCTCGAAATAATGAGGCTTAGCTATCAATAGATAGTATGGGGCGACTACGAACAGTAATAAGAACAGGGCGGTCCATACCGGGAAAGCCCGGCGTAAGTAACGGCCGCGTTCATCTTCGATCCCGCCCCTAGCCGTTACCAATAGGTATATAAACGCGGGCAATATCAATACCCCCGCGCCGTGGGCCATAAAAACAAGCGACGCCGCTGATATGGCCACAGCCGTACGCCACAGGTTTGTGGCGGCGGCCGCGGGGCGGAGCGCCCACGCCGCGGCCGCGAAGAAAAGGGCCATCGTCGCGAGCTCTACTTGCGTAGTCTCCACGTATCCCAGGAACATTACCGAATAGCCGGCCAATACCCCGCCCAGGAATAATATAATTTTTTCCGCCCGGTCCCGGCCTACGGCGTCCGCAAATAGATACGAGGCCGCGGCGAAGACGCCTCCCGAAAGGCAGCTCGTGGCGACGACGGCAGGAAGGCCGTTGGGGCCGACGCGGAAATGGTCCACGACGCGCCGCAAAAAGAAATAGACGTAGCTGGTCAGCACCTCGGCCGAAGCCACGTCTTCTATGTCGACGACCGGCGGCAGCCATAGGCCGTCGCCGAAAGCGACGTTCTTACTGTAATCGACCCGTAATATAAAACAAAATAACGGCGTGAGGGCCGCCACGGCCGCGAGCAAGGCCCATTTATTGATTTTTATCTTCGATAGAAGCGCGTCGCCGGCAGCCTTCGGCAACCGCGCGCAAGCGAGAAAAACCAACGCTAAAGCCAAAAGGCTGCGGGTCCCGACGCCAAGGTTACGAAAACCCTCGAGCCCCCACAAAAGGTGTAGTGGCATCGGCCCGCTTCGTTGATCGAGAAGAACGTACGAGCCCCACGGTTCCCTAGCTAAAAAATGGTCCCCAAGGGTCAGAGGGTATAATAAAATAACTACCGCGACTATTAAAACCGTAAACTCCAAGGACGCGGCAGCGGCACACGTAACCGCTTTACGCGCTCTCTCCCCAGCGAAGTATACGCCCTCATACGGCATATAGGCTCGACCGAAACCGCGACTTCCTGCTTTGGTTCTTGCCGCCAAGCGACCGCCAGCGGCGTCGGCCGGGTTATTAAAAAGGTAGTCCGCCCCTACTTGGGGCGGTAGCGGTCGGCCTGGTCGAAGAGGTCCTGGAGGCTCGAGCCGCCTTTGACGCGCGCGCCGTGGGGGACGCCGGCGGGTATAAAATACGTATCCCCTTTGCGGAAAGTATTCGTCTCGCCGCCGACGGTCAGCTCGATCTCGCCGTCCAGGACCGCGCCCCACTGCGCCGCGTGCGCGTGTTCGGGCACGTCGACGTCGTCGGCGAAGGTCATGAAGACGAGCTGCTTGTCCTCGCCCTGGAACAGGTACGCGCGCACGCCGGCGAGCGGGACGTCGGCCTGTGGCAGGTCCGTAATTATTCCCGGGAAGAAGTCCTCCTGGGACAAGGTTCAACCTCCAATTTTAGCAACGCCGCGCCGGGCGAATGGCTATTCGCCCTCGTACACCCAGTCGCCGGATGCGCAAACAGCCGCCAGCGCCGTCAGCGCCGCGGCCGTCGTTATCGTCAGCTTCTTCATTTCCCTTTACCTCCTCGAGCTATTGCCCTCTGGGATTCATTATAACAGAAAACCGCGAACAGCTCAAAATAGAAAACGGGCCGACCTTAAGTCGGCCCCTACAATTACAGGTTAGCGGGGCGCCTATTTAAACAACGCCTTCACCTTCCCCAGCGACGTGGGGGAGATGGCGGGGTCGGACCACCGGAAGTATTGGATCCGGTGGTTACCGTTGTCGGCCACGTAAATGAACGCGCCGGAGGGCGAGGGTTCGACGTCGGTTGTACCCATAAACTCGCCGTTACCGGAACCCAACGAACCCCACATACCGAGGAAACTTCCCGTCGGCGTGAAGTACTGAACGCGATGGTTGTTGGTATCGCCCACGACCACTCTCCCCCCGGGCGCGATCGCGATTCCTTTGGGATTTAAAAATTGCCCCGCGCGGTTACCCTTTGACCCCCATCGGCCTAAGTAACTCCCGTTAGCCGTGAAGTATTGGATACGGCATTCCGTATAATCGGTAACGTAGACATTACCGTTCCGGCTCACGGCTACAGCGGTAGGATCTAAGAACTCCCCGTTACCCGAACCGCGCGACCCGAACTTCCCGAGGAAACTCCCTGCCGCCGTGAAATATTGGACGCGGTAGTTGCCGTTATCCACAACGTATACCCGACCGCTCGGGGCCGCGTCAACGCCTCCCATAATGTGGAATTCCCCGTTTCCCGTTCCGTGGGAACCCCACTTGCCTAAATAACTCCCGCTAGTCGTGAAATACTTTACGGACAATGCCCACGCGTCTACGACGTATACGCGGCGGGTACTTGATACGTCGATCCCGCTGGGGTACCTGAACTCGTTGTTACCGGTACCTTCTTTTCCCCATTTCCCTAAAAAACTACCGGTCGGGGTAAAATATTGAACGCGGTAGTTATAAGTATCCGACACGTATACGTTGCCGCTCGCGGCAACGCCGATATTAGCAGGGTTCCAGAATTGGCCGTTGGCGGACCCCCGCGAACCCCACTGGCCCTCGTACACCCACTCGCCCCAGGCGCAAAAAGCCGCCAGCGCCGTCAGCGCCGCGGCCGTGATTATCGCGAGTTTCCTCATTTCCCTTTACCTCCTCGGGTTACTTACTGCCCTCTTAGATTAACTATAACAGGAAATACCGAACAGCCCCAACTAAAAAAGGGCCGGCCCGAAGGCCGGCCCGGACGTCTTTGAGCGAAAGGGAGGTTATCTAAACAGCGCCCTAACGCGGCCGAGGGAGACGGGCTCCACCGCGGGGTCGGAGGGGCGGAAGTACTGGATGCGGTTGTTCTGGTTATCGGCCACGTAAATTCTATCGCCGGCGGCGTTGGAAGCGATGCCCTCCGGCTCGTCGAAGTGGCCGCGGCCCGTGCCGTACGTACCCCACTTGCCGAGGAAGGAACCCGCAGCGGTGAAGTATTGGACGCGGTCGTTTTTGCTGTCGGTAACGAAAATGTGGTTGCCGGCCGAGACGGCCACGCCGTACGGGTCGTCGAACCGGCCGTTGGCCGTGCCGTGCGAACCCCATTTGCCGAGGAAGGAGCCCGTGGCCGTGAAGCGCTGGACGCAGTTGTTGTCGCCGTCGGCGACGTAGACGTTGCCGTTGGCCGCCAGCGCCACGCCGGCGGGGCCGTCGAACCGGCCCTTGCCCCATTTACCCAAGTAGGAGCCGGCGGCGTTGAAGTACTGGATGCGGTCGTTAGCCCAATCGGCGACGTATACGTTACCGCTCGAGGCGACGGCCACGCCGACGGGGAGGACAAATTGGCCGTTACCGGTTCCTATCGAACCCCACTTGCCGATGAACGAGCCGGTCGGCGTAAAATACTGCACCCGTCCGTTCAAATGGTCCGTTACGTATACGTTGCCGTTCGGGCCCAAGGCTATGCCGACGGGG
>SDBS01005753.1_pt1 | contig 12063 bp, 7 predicted proteins | sample 2277091 | NCBI WGS metagenome assembly SDBS01 (sample SAMN10404972, study PRJNA504765) | marine sediment metagenome | isolation source: marine sediment core GS10_PC15, 163 cmbsf | place: Arctic Ocean: Southern Knipovich Ridge | collected 2010 | reverse complement strand
GCTGTTTGGGTGGTGTGTTTTGAGTGGGTTATGACTAACGGGATGATTGTTTCTATGGCGGGGGAAGGTATGGCGATGGATGGGTTCACAGAGGTTGCTTCCGTTTGCACTCATCCAGAGTTCCGTAGGCGGGGTTTGGGGGGAAGATTGACTCAAGTCGTGAGTCATGTTATCCAAGAGAAAGGTGACACGGCTATTCTGAGGGTTAGGGCTGAAAACACGGGGGCCATTAGGTTATACGAGAAACTCGGGTTCAAAATATTCTACACTGGTCACTACGATGCCCTAGTAAGAACTGGTGTATGACCTGTTGACGCGCGCGTTAACCCTAGTCCTGTTAGTATGACTGCGAGCGCGCGCGCGTTATGAGGACCAAGCCCAAGCTTGCCTAATTGAGTAGGAATAAGCGCGGATCTATCATAGAGATGAGTTATTCGGGATTACATTCTTTGCATGGCTGCCAGTACTCAAGGTTTTTATGATCTGTCTGATAAAACTCGTAAGCATCCTGGAATGATTCAAATTGAAACCATCCTCCACGTGTTTTTAACTGATTTACACCTTTCATTGATGTTTCTTTTGGGTTGCTGAATCTGCATGTTTTTTTATGGAGTTTCCAGGCTCCTTGTTGTTTATCAACGTTTAACCAAAACACGGAAAGGACTTAGTCAGAGAGCTATAAAAAACCAAGTGGACGAGTACACATGTAGGCATGCTGGTTTGGGTTAGATGAACGCACCAGCGCGCGCACAGGCGAGCCACCCGAGGATCAAGCTGCGACGGTCCAAGACCCTTTTGGAGGGACATGATTGTTGCGACCACACTTTGTACTGGGAAAAGGATACAGAGTTTTGATTTGTGATTTCTTAATAAATCTTAAACACTGATCTGTCCATAATTCTCTGTGATTCTATGACTGATTTCTCGGAGAAGAAAGCAGACACGCTTCGCAAGGAAGCGAGCAAGTATTTAGTTCAGAGGTGGGAGCCCAGGCCAGATGGCCCCAAACCCATCGTGATGACGAGGGGGGAGGGCATCTACATGTGGGATGCAAGCGGCAAGAAGTACATCGATTTCATCAGCCAGCTCTTCAACGTCCATATTGGGTTGGGTAACAAGGTCGCAATCGAGGCTGCGAAAAAACAGCTTGATAGCCTGGCTTATGCGAGCCCAAGCTACTACAACGAGCCCCAGATCGCTTTAGCCAAGAAGTTGGCGGAGATTACCGCGCCTGAGCTGACCCAGACATTTTTCGGCAACAGTGGGACGGAGGCAAACGAGGTGGCCATCAAGCTAGCCCAGCTTTACCGTGAGGCACCCAAAATCATCAGTTTCTGGGACGCCTACCACGGGTCAACCTATGGGATGGTCTCGGTTGGTGGGTCCGCGCGTAATAGGCAGAGCAAGGGCCTTAGTATATTCGAGGAGTTCAAGCACATCGCGTCCCCGTACTGCTACAGGTGCCCCTACAAGAAGGAGTACCCGGGCTGTGATCTATACTGCGCCGAGTTCCTAAAGTACACCATCGAGAAGGAGGGCGAGAGCACGGTGGCCGCGTTCATGGCTGAGCCAATCTGCAGCTGGGCGGGGCAGGTGGTGCCCCCAGACGGTTACTGGAAGAGGATCAGGGAGATATGTGACGAGAAAAAGATCTTACTGATATTCGACGAGGTGATGACGGGGTTCGCGAGGACTGGCAAGATGTTCGCTTACGAGCACTGGGGAATAGTGCCTGATATCGTGACCTACGCCAAGGGCATCACGTGTGGCTACATTCCACTTGGAGCTTGCGTCATTAACCAGAAGCTGGCCGACCACTTCAACGAGAAGGGCTTCCCCCATAGCTACACCTACAGCGGCCACGCGGTGAGCTGCGCAACGGCGTTAGCGGTTATCAATCACTACGAGGAGGAGAACCTGGCGGAGAACTCTGTCAAGATGGGTGCGTACATGATGTGCAAGCTCAAAGAAATGATGGGGCGGATACCCATAATCGGCGATGTACGCGGCATGGGTCTATTCATGGGCGTCGAGCTGGTCAAGGACAGGGAAAGCAAGGAGAGCCTTGTCCCCAAGGAGCTGGACAAGGAAGAGAAGAAGGACCCCGAGAAGAACCCGATGCAGTACTTTACTGACAAGGTGAAGAAGAACGGGCTTATCCTGAGCTCAAGCTGGGGTACCAGCATACTCAGGATGATGCCCGCGCTGATCATCACCGAGGAGCAGGTTGACGAGGGGCTGAATATCCTTGAAAATACACTAGAGGAGACCATAAAAAAGTTCGACCTCTAGTTCAGGCCCTGTTTCTCATCCCACATTCCCAGTTGGGTTGTATTTTATACCGATAATTGAACATTATAACCAAGCGCGTTGAACCCGGTGTTGAGAAATTATGCTTGATTTGAAGAAAATACGGAAGCGCGTGTGTTCACAAGACCCAACACACCCTATATATTGTTACTTTTAATAAAAGGTGCGGGAGGAGGGACTTGAACCCACGAAGACCTTAGTCACGAGATGTCCTACCCTTGGTCAGGATCTTAAGTCTCGCCCCTTTGACCAACCTCGGGTACTCCCGCACGCAAAGATACATGGCGCCAGCCCGATTAAAAACTTGATGATAAAATGATTTAGTTAAAGAAAGGATGAGGAACCCTAGTGGATTCTTCTGTTGCGCTGCAGGGGCTTCCTATTGTTGGCCAGCTTCCTGATCCTCGCCGTGGCTCCATAGCCACAGGCCGCGCAAGCCTTGTTCCTGATATGGTAGGCCCTGCGTCCGCAGCGCCTGCACCTGATATGTACGCGTTTACCGTGATGAATTGCATGCTTAGTTGGCATTGTTGTTCACTTCTATTCTGGCGGCGGACTAACCATTATTACGTTGTCGCCACGGAGCACGATGTCGCCGATCTCAGCCACGTTGAGTGGATCAGATACGTCCTCCGCGCCCTTCATGTATAGGTTTACGTGCTGGTCAAAACCCTCAAGGGTACCCCTGAGCGTCTTGCCACCCCTTAATTTAATGAGCACAGTTTTACCGACGCTCCTGTCTAACACTCTTTCAATCATGTCCGCCATTATCTTGCACTTTCCTGCTATTGGGCTCTATTCGAATAACAGGGTTCACCTATAAAAGTATGGTTTTTTTTATCCAAGCTGATTCGTAATATTCTTAAGCCATGAGAGTAAAGGAACTGTATTCTAGCTTTTCAGACCCAAAGGGAACTGATAAAGCCTCGAAAAAGGGTAACATTTTTTAGTAAGAATATAGCCTAGGGTATAGCCTCTGCAAGGTTAGTATGGATTCTTTAAGGTGAATATTGATTAAATGAGTGGAACAGGTTCCGATTTTAATCCGCTTTTTCCTCTAACAGCTTGCAGTATAGATATTATTCAAAATAGGATGAATTAGATGCTTCTCTCAGACAACGACCACTGGGACCTGATGAAGTCCTTCTTCAAGGAGGAGGGCCTCGTCAAGCAGCACCTGGACAGCTACAATGACTTCACCAGGAACACGCTGCAACACATCATCGACGAGATTGGCGGTATCTCCATTGAGGTACCCAATCATATATACAAAATAAAGTTCGGATCAATCGAGATAGGCGACCCGCGCGTCGTCGAGGTAGACGGAACAGTCCGTGAAGTCTACCCCAGGGAGGCCCGTATCAGGAACCTCACTTACTCGGCTCCCCTCTACTTGGAGATCGAGCTGGACGACGAGGGACGCGAGTCATACGAGCGCGTCAACATAGGCGATATTCCCATCATGGTGAATAGCACTCTGTGTCTCCTCAGCCGCCACACCGAGGACGAGCTTATCAAGATAGGTGAAGACCCCAAGGAAGTTGGGGGATACTTCATAGTCAATGGCAGCGAGCGAGTCATCGTCAGCCTTGAGGACCTGGCCCCCAACAGGGTTCTGGTCGAGACCGACAACCGAGGAGCCAAGCCCGTATACAAGGGCAAGGTCTTCAGCACAACTGTCGGGTTCAGGGCGAGGATTGAGATGGCCCGCAAGGCCAAGGGAGAGATGGGCGTGACCATACCCGGCGTACCCGTACCAGTGCCACTGGTCGTTCTAATGAGGGCACTGGGTGTCGAGACCGACAGAGAGGTAGCCACAATGGTTAGCCTTGACCCAGAGATACTAAACAACCTGGAGGCCAGCTTCAAGGAGGCGGGCAATATCCCATCCATCGAGGACGCCATACTGTTCATCGGTAACAGGGTTGCCTTCGGTCAGGTCAAGGAGTTCAGGATCAAGAGGGCACAGACCATCCTTGACAGGAACCTACTGCCACACATCGGCAGGGAGCCAGAGGACAGGTTCGACAAGGCAGTTTTCCTAGGCGAGATGGCCAGCAGGATCATCGAGCTCAAGCTGGGCCAGCGCTCAGAGGACGACAAGGACCACCTCAAGAACAAGAGGATCAAGTTAGCTGGACCGCTTCTTGCAGAGCTTTTCAGGTCCGCTTTCTGGAGCCTATACAGGGACATGAGGTACCAGTTCAGGAGGATGAGCACAAGGCGCAAGGGCGTCCTTATCAGCGCGGCCATCAGGCCAGGTATCATCACAAGCAGGATCCAGCACGCGCTGGCGACTGGAAACTGGAGGAGGGGCAGGGTCGGAATGACACAGCTCCTCGACAGGACCAACACACTTTCAACACTTTCACACCTCAGGAGGCTCCAGAGCCCACTGAGCAGGTCACAGCCAAACTTCCTGGCCAGGGACCTCCACAGCACCCACTGGGGCAGGCTTTGCCCCAACGAGACACCGGAGGGCGCCAACTGTGGCCTCGTAAAGAACCTAGCCCTCATGGCAAGCGTCAGCGTCGGAACGGACGCAGAGAAGATCAAGAGGACACTGGAGTTCATGGGCGTCATACGCAGCAAGGACGTGGATGACCAGCTCAGGCATACGGGCACCAAGATCTTCGTCGAGGGGTACCTACTGGGGTATACCACGACACCGGAAATCCTGGTGGACACATTCCGCGAGATGCGCCGAAAGGGCGAGATCAGCGGCCAGGCAAACATAGTCTACTACAAGAAGTATAACGAGATCTACGTCAACGCGGACGAGGGAAGGATCAGGCGACCACTGGTGGTCGTCGAGGACGGCAAGAGCCTCCTCAAGCAGCGTTACATCAGGAACATCCGCCAGGAGAGGTGGAGCTGGAGTGATCTAATACGCGAGGGAATAATCGAGTACATAGACAGCGACGAGGAGGAGAACACGTTCATCGCCATCGACACCCAGGGGCTGACGGCCGAGCACACCCACATGGAGCTGTGTCCGTACACGATCCTAGGCGTAGGGGCATCAATCATCCCATACGCCGAGCACAACCAGTCACCGCGTAACACTTACCAGTCCGCCATGGCCAAGCAGGCACCCGGCGTCTACGCCCTCAACTACAGGGACAGGACAGACACACGAGGACATCTGCTGCACTATCCGCAGAAGCCACTTGTGTCAACAAAGCCCATGCAGGTCATCGGCTACGACGAGCGTCCGGCGGGACAGAACTATGTCATCGCCATCCTCAGCAGTATCGGCTACAACATGGAGGACGCAATCATCTTCAACCACGGCGCGGTCCAGCGTGGACTGGGCCACAGCAGCTTCTTCAGGATCTACAAGTCCATATGCAAGCAGTACCTGGGAGGCAGCAAGGACAGGCTTGCCGTCCCAGAGGCAGGCATCCGTGGATACCACGGTGCAGACGCTTACAGGATGCTCGAAGCCGACGGGCTAATCTCTACCGAGGGAGCCGTCAAGGGAGGGGACATCCTCATCGGCAAGACAAGCCCCCCAAGATTCATGGAGGACTACCGTGGACTGGAGGTTCGGGGCCCACAGCTGCGTGACACAAGCGTTAGCGTCAGGCCAACAGAGGTCGGGATGATCGACAGCGTCTTTATCACAAAGGACATCGAGGGAAGCCAGCTGGTCAAGGTAAAGGTTAGGAGTCACAGGGTTCCTGAGCTGGGAGACAAGTTCGTCTCAAGGCACGGCCAGAAAGGCGTCATCGGTATGCTCGTCCCACAGGAGGACATGCCATTCAGCACTAGCGGAGTCACCCCTGACATCATCATGAACCCCCACGCCTATCCAAGCAGGATGACCGTGGGCCAGTTCATCGAGGCCATCGGCGGAAAGGCCGCGGCCATCAGGGGAGAGATCGTTGACGGCACGCCATTCTCAAACGAGGAGCCAAAGACTCTCCAGGAGCACCTGGTAAACTTTGGTCTCCAGCCAGGCGGTCGAGAGATCCTATACGACGGACAATCAGGGAAAAAGTTCGAGGCCGAGGTATTCCTCGGCGTAGCCTTCTACCAGAAGCTACACCACATGGTCGTGGACAAGATCCACGCAAGGGCCCGAGGCCAGGTCCAGATGCTCACGAGGCAGCCCACAGAGGGCCGTGCACGCGGCGGAGGACTCAGGTTCGGAGAGATGGAGAGGGACTGCCTAGTCGGTCACGGCGCGGCCATGCTCCTCAAGGACAGGCTCCTGGAGGAGTCAGACGCATACACCATCTACGTCTGTGAGAGCTGCGGACGACAGGGATACTATGATGTCAGGCAGAGGAAGTACGCTTGTCCAACATGCGAGGGCAAGAGCGACATCGAGCCTGTGACCATCTCATACGCATTCAAGCTGCTGCTTCAGGAAATGATGAGCCTATGCCTATCGCCAAGCATGGTCTTGGCAAAGGAGGTCGAGTAAATTGAGTAAGGTAATTGACGCGATAAAATTCGGGCTACTGCCCCCAGACGATATCAGGCGACTGAGTGTCGTAGAGACTGATACGAGCGATACTTACGACGAGGACGGCGCGCCAATTCCCGGCGGCCTCATGGACCAGAGGCTCGGGACGCTTGAGCCAAGGCAGAGGTGCCGCACATGCGGTAACATCGCCATCAACTGTCCGGGCCACTTCGGCCACATCGAGCTATCGGTTCCAGTGGTTCACGTCGAGTTCGCAAAGCCCATCTATAAGGTCCTGAACGCCACATGCAGGGGATGCGGGAGCATACTCCTAGCAGAGGAGCTCAAGGAGAAGCTCAGCGCAAGGCGCAAGAATGACATCGAGATGTTCGGCAAGGTAGGCGAAGATACCTTCAAGGAGATCATCAAGCAGGCCAAGAAATACAAGAAGCACAAAGAGTGCCCCTACTGTGGCATGGTCCAGACTGTGATCAAGTTCAACAAGCCCACCACTTTCAACGAGATAGAGAAGGAGGAGTTCTTCGATATCGAGGGCGCGGTCGCGGAGGACGTGACCCGACGACTCACCCCCAACATGATCAGGGAATGGTTCGAGCGAATCCCGAACGATGACCTGGAGATGCTCAACTATAACCCAATAGTCGCCAGGCCGGAGTGGATGGTATTACAGGTCATGCCGGTTCCCCCGGTAGACGTGAGGCCATCAATCATCCTGGAGTCAGGCATCAGGGCAGAGGACGACCTCACCCACAAGCTCGTAGACATCATCAGGATCAACCAGAGGCTCAAAGAAAACATCGACGCCGGAGCGCCGACCCTCATCATCGAGGACCTCTCAGAGCTACTCCAGTACCACGTCACGACATACTTCAACAACGAGGTCAGCGGCATCCCACCGGCCAGACACAGGTCCGGCAGGACCCTCAAGAGCCTCGCACAGAGACTCAAGGGCAAGGAAGGGCGTTTCAGGGGCAACCTGAGCGGCAAGCGTGTCGATTACTCGGCGCGTACCGTCATCAGCCCCGACCCTAACCTGGACATCAACCAGGTAGGAGTCCCATACCACATCGCAACAAAGCTATCTGTGCCTGATATGGTCACCGAGAGGAACCTTGAGACGGTCAAGAAGCTGGTGATCAACGGGCCCAAGATTCACCCTGGCGCGCTCTACGTTATCAGGCCTGACCAGAAGAGGATCAGGCTGGAGTTCGTCCAGGATAGGGCCCTCATCGCAGAGAGCCTTGAGCCTGGTTTCATCATCGAAAGACACCTCATGGATGACGACATTGCCCTGTTCAACAGGCAGCCGAGCCTCCACAGGATGAGCATCATGGCCCACAAGGTCAAGGTGCTGCCCTACAAGACTTTCAGGATGCACCTCACCGTCTGTCCACCTTACAACGCGGACTTTGACGGCGACGAGATGAATCTCCACATCCCCCAGAGCAAGGAGGCCCAGACCGAGGCCAGGATGCTCATGCAGGTCCAGGACCAGATCCTGAGCCCAAGGTATGGAGCACCCATCATCGGAGCGGGCAAGGACTACATCAGCGGAGCGTACCTCCTAACAAGGAAGGCTACGGTGCTCACGGCAGACGAGCTTGGTAAGCTCGTCAGCTACGTGGGCTACACGGGAGAGATACCCGAGCCCGCGATCACTGACCCCGAGTCATTATGGACAGGCAAACAGACTTTCAGCATGTTCCTGCCTGATGACTTTAGCTTCGTCACAAGGGCAAACATCTGTATGCACTGCGCCGAGTGCAAGTTCGAGGCGTGTGAGTACGATGCGTACGTCCTGGTTCAGAACGGTAACCTGGTGACAGGCATCATCGACAGAAACAGTATCGGAGCTGAGCGACCGGACACTATCTTCCACAGGATCATCAAGGACTACGGGACCGATGTGGGCCACGATTTCCTTAACGGGATCAGCAGGCTCATCAACGGCTTCCTGACAATCAACGGATTCACGTACAGCTTCGACGAGCTAACCCTCCAGGAGAGGGAGCTCAAGAGCATCAGCAAGGTCATGCGAACCATGGAGAAGAGTGTCGCAAAGCTCACAAAAGAGTTCCAGGAAGGCGTCCTTGAGAGGCTGCCAGGCCAGACTCCACGTGAGAGCTTTGAGATCAAGGTCATGAACGAGCTGGCAAAGGCCAGGGACGGCGCGGGTAACATCGTGCAGACGGGTCTGCCGCTGACCAACGGCGGCATCATCATGACTAGGAGCGGAGCCCGTGGCAGCAGCCTCAACATCGGCCAGATGATGGGCAGCGTAGGACAGCAGTCCATCAGAGGCAAGAGGATCATGAGGGGGTACGAGGGCAGGACCCTACCCCACTTCCGTGAGGACGACCCGATGCCAGTGGCAAGGGGATTCGTCTACAACTGCTACCGTGACGGCCTTACGCCGCTAGAGTTCTTCTTCCACGCCATGGGAGGCCGGGAGGGACTGGTAGACACCGCGGTGCGTACCCAGCAGAGCGGATACATGCAGAGGAGGCTCATCAACGCACTGGAGCACCTGAGGGTCGAGTACGACGGAACAGTCAGGAACAGCGTCGGCGATATCGTCCAGTTCACCTACGGTGAGGACGGCGTCGACCCATCAAAGTCTGACCACGGCGTAGCCGTGAACGTCGGCCTGCTGACCGAGAGGACCAAGATCAACATGAAGAAGGGCAGGAAGGCGACTGAGAAGTACATCAACGACAAGGTTGACGGCATCCAGCTAAACCTCCCTGACCTGCTCAGGGACGAGCTGAGGAAGCGCCTGACCGAGTCGGGTCTCACAAAGGTGGGGGTCGATGAGGTCGTCGCGGAGGTCCTCAGGAACTACGACTACAGCCTGGTCGAGCCAGGCGAGGCCGTGGGAATCCTGGCGGCACAGAGTATCGGAGAGCCCGGTACCCAGATGACGCTAAGGACCTTCCACTACGCAGGAGTCGCGGAGCTGAACGTAACGCTGGGCCTTCCAAGGCTCATCGAGATCGTCGATGCCCGCAAGAGCCCATCCACGCCCGTCATGAACATATACCTTGACGACAAGCACAAGAAGACCGAGAAAAGGGCGCGTGAGATTGCAAAGCTGCTGACCTACACCATCATCGATGATATCATCGACACGGTCAACGTCGACCTCAGGTCAGAGGGCGTCAGGTTCACCATTGACCCAGAGCGGATGGAGACCTTGAGCGTAACCCTAGACGAGGTGGAGGCGGTTATACCCTACGAGTACTCCAAGGAAGGCAACGAGTACTTTGTGAGCTTCGAGGCGGACAAGAAGAAAACTCCCGAGCCCATCATCAAGTCGTTCACCCAGGCACGGATCAGGGGCATCCCCTCGATCAAGCGTGTCCTAACTACCATCGAAGACGGTGAGTGGATCATCAGGACAGACGGGAGTAACCTTGAGGGCGTGCAGAGGATCCCCGGCATCAACCCCGCAAAGACAACGACCAACAACATCCACGAGATCGCCAACATCTTCGGGATCGAGGCGGCGAGGAATGCCCTCATCAGGGAGGCCCACGCGGTCCTCTCAGAGCAGGGACTGGACGTTGACATCAGGCACGTTATGCTGGTCTCGGACATCATGACCAAGACAGGCACCGTGCAGCAGATCGGTAGACACGGCATCAGCGGCGACAAATCAAGCGTACTGGCAAGGGCGGCTTTCGAGCTGACCATCCAGCACCTTGTCGAAGCCGCGATATCTGGAGAAATCGATCCACTTAAAGGGGTCATCGAAAACATAATCGTCGGACAGTCAATGCCCCTGGGAACAGGAAGCGTTGAACTGTTTATGACACAGAGAGGAAAAAGCGATGAGTAGCATAGATCCACAGCTGAGACTCGCTCTGTCCACCGGCAAGATCCAACTCGGTTCCAAGCAGGCGGTTAGAGACATGAGAAGAGGCAGGGCAAAGATGGTCATAATAAGCGTCAACTGCCCAAAAAGATTCAAAGACGCCATCATCGAGCATGGCAAACTAGGAAACATACCCGTCTGGAACCACGACAAGGACAGCGTTGACCTTGGCATGCTATGTGGGAAACCGTACCCCGTATCAGCCATGGTAATTAATGATCCTGGCGACTCCAAGATTCTTGACTTCGGTAAAGAAGAGGTAGAGAAAGAAGAGAAAGAGGAAGAGAAAGAGGAGGAGGAATAGGATGTTAAACGGCATCAAGATAACACAGGACGAGATGAAGTTCATCCAGCTCCTTCAGAACATGACTGGGGCAACCATCGTTGACTGTATTATCGACAACGATACCATCATCTTTACAGTCAAGAAGGGAGAGGTCGGGCTTGCCGTCGGCAAGGGCGGCGAGAAGATCAAGCGCTTCCGCAGCATGACCAACAAGCAGGTCGAGATCTACGAGTACATGAACGAGGCTGAAAAGTTCATCAAGAACGCGTTAAAGCCCGCGAAGATCAAGGACATCCGCATTGTTGACAGGATGGAAGGCAAGAAGATCGCCATGGTCACAGTTGAGCCCAAGGACAAGGGCATCGCCATCGGCAAGAACGGCGACAACATCAAGAAGATCCGTTTCCTGGCCAAGCGTTACTTCCAGCTCGACACCGTCGTAATAAATTAAGCCAAACCAGGCTTTTTTTCTATTTTTTAATTACTTTATCCCTTACTTGGCTGTCGTATGCCCTTTTTTCAGGTTCAGTAAAATTCCCTCGATCTCGTCGGGCTTATTTGAGCTGAAGTATAACACCCTGCCCCTCTTGGGGACGACCCTTACTCCTCTTCTCCAGTTCTGGATGTAGCCCACGCTCCAGTCCCAGCCAAACCTGATCCCGAGTCCCCCGTACATGTACCACGGTGCCTTGGTTGCCTGAACCGATTCTATGTTATTGATGCTCAGAACGTGCTTGATGGGCCCGTAACTTACGGTCAGCTGCGTATCCGAGATGGTTACCTTGAGTATCCTGAAGGTCATGCCTGCGAAAACGATTAACGCTATCACCATGGAGAGGATGTATTTAGGAGCCCCACGGGGCACCACCGTGGTTAAAAACGCTATCAAACTCAGCCCGCCGAACAGCAAGTACTGGGCTATTGTGTGAGTGGGGACCTCCTCGTTGTATCTCCAATCTGCTGAGTAATCAGGCACCTGTTTCATTTCTCAGGCGTATTAATAGGGGGTACTTGAGCTCGGAGAATATCCTGCCATGGGTTTCGACGGCTTCATTTTTTTCCTTGAATCCTTCAAGTATGGTTATCCCCGTCTTCCAAATGCTCCCCTTGACCACACATGGGCCCTCAAAGGTGCTTCCATTCTTCACAGTTACCACG
>SDBS01005752.1_pt1 | contig 12064 bp, 6 predicted proteins | sample 2277091 | NCBI WGS metagenome assembly SDBS01 (sample SAMN10404972, study PRJNA504765) | marine sediment metagenome | isolation source: marine sediment core GS10_PC15, 163 cmbsf | place: Arctic Ocean: Southern Knipovich Ridge | collected 2010 | reverse complement strand
CGGTCTGCCAGGCACCGCCCCGGCACCACTAACAACTACCGGAGGACGCATGAGCACGACGCTCTTCACCCGCAAGACACCACTTGTCTGTTTTGCTCTTCTGATCGTGGCGGGGCTGGCAATGCCTGCTCTCGCCAGTGATCCGGTCCTCGCGACCGGCGGAGCGCTCGTCGCACCGGCGCAGGACCCGGTGGCCGCGGTCGATCCCGACCTTCTGGCCGGAATCAAGGCCCGCTCCATCGGGCCGGCCGGGATGAGTGGGCGAATCACGTCCATCGACGCCGTAGTCACCGATCCTAAGGTCATCTACATCGGCGCCGCTACGGGTGGCGTGTGGAAGACAATCGATGGGGGCATGAGCTGGGAGCCGATCTTCGACGACCAGCCGGTGCACTCGATCGGCGACCTGGAGATCTTCCAGGCCAGCCCTGACGTTGTCTGGGTGGGCACGGGCGAAGGAAACCCGCGCAACAGCGTCTCGGTGGGCAGGGGCATCTTCAAGTCGATCGATGGTGGCGACACCTGGGAGCACCTTGGACTGGAGCAGACCGAGCGAATTCACCGCATCGTGTTGCACCCGACGGACCCCGATATCGCCTACGTGGGAGCCCTCGGCCGGGCCTGGGGCGAGAACGAAGAGCGCGGTGTGTTCAAGACCACCGACGGCGGTGAGACCTGGGAAAAGATCCTCTACGTCGACGAAAAGACCGGCGCCACGGAGCTGATCATGGACCCGGTCAATCCGAACAAGCTGTTTGCCGCCATGTGGGAGTTTCGGCGCTGGCCCTTCTTCTTCAAGTCTGGCGGCCCCGGCTCGGGCCTCTACGTCACCTACGACGGTGGCGAGAACTGGAAGCAGTTCGGGGTCGAGGACGGCATGCCGCCGGGTGAGCTCGGCCGCATGGGCGTGGCGATCTCGGATTCTGATCCCAGCATCGTCTATGCGCTGGTCGAAGCGGAAAAAAGCGTGTTGCTGCGCTCAGATGACGGCGGCCGCGAGTGGCGGACCGTCAATAGCGACCCTGACATCGCCGATCGCCCCTTCTACTACGGCAACATTCGTGTCGATCCGGAGATTCCCGACCGCGTCTACAACGTTGCCAGCATCGTCAGAGTCTCGGTCGACGGCGGCAAGACCTTTTCTGTTCTCGTGCCGTTCATGTCCGCACATCCCGATCACCATGCTTTCTGGGTGCACCCGGACAATCCCGACCTGATCTTCGACGGCAACGACGGTGGGCTAGCGATCAGCAACGACCGTGGCGACAACTGGCAGTTCGTGCGCAACCTGCCGTTGTCGCAGTACTACCACGTTGGCGTCGACATGGACGTTCCTTACAACGTCTACGGCGGCCTGCAGGACAACGGCTCATGGCGTGGCCCGAGCGCAGTTTGGGAGGGCGGATTCGGCCCCGGCTTCATCCGCAACTTCCACTGGCAGTCGGTCTTCTTCGGCGATGGCTTCGATACCCAGGTCGTGCCGGGTGAAACCGAGGTCGGCTACGGAATGTCACAGGGAGGCATGCTGTCACGCTGGGACCTGCGCACCGGCGAGATCAAGATGATTTTCCCGAACGAGCTCGAGACGGCGGAGCACCCGGGCGGCAAGGAGCTGCGCTTCAACTGGAGCGCTGGCATGGCGGTCGATCCGTTCGATGCGAACACCGTCTATTACGGTAGCCAGCATCTGCATAAATCTACCGACCGTGGCGACAACTGGCAGGTAATCAGCCCCGACCTGACGACCAACAATCCCGAGTGGCAGCAACAGGCAGATAGCGGAGGCCTCACGCCCGACGTCACCGGGGCCGAGAACTACACGACCATAATCTCCATTGCGCCGAGCCCGGTGCAGCGCGACGTGATCTGGGTCGGCACCGACGATGGTCGTTTGCACGTCACCCAAGATGGCGGAACGAACTGGTCGAGCCTCGAGGCCGACTTGCCCGGCGTGCCGGAACATACCTGGATCCCGCACGTGGAGCCCTCCAAGTTCGATCCTGCCACTGCCTTCGTCGTGCTCGAGGATCACCGGCGCTCCAACTGGACGCCGTACGCCTTCCGCACCGATGACTTTGGTGCTACCTGGACCAGCCTGGTAACCGACAACATCGACGGCTACGTGCTGGTGATTGCGCAAGACCCCGTCGATGAGAACCTACTGTTTCTGGGCACCGAGTTCGGTCTCTACGTTTCACAGGACGGTGGCGCGAGCTGGATGAAGTGGACTCATGGCGTGCCTACGGCGTCTGTAATGGACCTCATCGTTCATCCGCGAGACCACGACCTGATCATCGCCACGCACGGCCGCGGAATCTACATCCTCGATGATATTCGGCCGCTGCGCAGCGCCTCCGCGGAGGTGCTGGCCAAGCCGTTGCATCTTTTCGAGCTTCCTCCGGCGCAGCAGTACCGTCCCTTCTTCCCGCCGGGGGGCCTGTTTGCCATGCAGGGCGAGTTTCTCGGGGAGAACCGCCCGTACGGCGCCATGATCACCTACTCGGTCCACCCCGAGGAGCAGCAGGAGGGTGAGGAGGGCGAGGAAACGCCAGCAGGTCCTCCCGCCGACGCGCCGTCCCCGGAGATGCTGGCGATGGCCGAGATGATGGGAATGGCCGGACCCGGTGGGGGGCCGCAGGTCGATATCACGATCACCGACTCTTCTGGCAAGAAGGTCCGCTCAATGAAGGGCCCGGCCAAGGCCGGCCTGAATCGGGCCGTCCGGAACCTCCGGCGCGACCGCTTCCAGCAGCCTCCCGGCGGTGGTGATCCGATGATGGAAATGCTGTTCGGGGGTGGTCCCGAGGTACCGGTCGGCACCTACGGCATGAAGATCTCGCTCGGTGACCACGAGATCGAGGGCTCGATCGAGGTGCTCGCCGATCCGCGATCGACGGTGACCGATGCCGACCGCCAGGCAAAATGGGCCGCCATCCACGAGGCCGGCGCGTTGCAGGAGACGGTGGTCGACGCGGTGGTCCGAATCATCGAGACGCGCACCGACATCGAGGTCATTGTGAAGAAGGCCCAGGCGGCGCAAGAGGCCGAAAAGGAAGCCGCAGGAGAGGGGGCTGCAGGTTTGCATGAGGAGCTCGGTGCTGAGACTCAGGGCCAGGAAGGCGAGCAGGCCGAGCAAGACCCTTACGGGCAGCTCGTCAAGATGGGAGGTGAGATCAACAAGAAGCTCGCCGCCCTCGAGGGGCGTCTGCGGACTCCGCCGGACGCCAAGGGCATCGTCGCACAGGAGGATGCCATGGCGGAGGTCAGTCAGGCCCTGATGCGTTTGACCTCATCTTGGGACGCGCCGAGCTCGACCGACGAGGCTTATGTGCGGCAGGCCCGCCATATGATCGAGACGATCCGCACCGATCTCAACGCCCTGTTCGATGGGGAGATCTCGGAATTCCGCAGCCTGACCCGCACCGCGGGAATCGCGTTGTTACCTGAAATGGAGGGGCCGCACCAGCACTAGCCCGGAGCTCTCACCACGGCCTGCTAGCGTCGTAGCCAGCCCGCCGGTACGTTCAGGCGGCGTGCTTCGGTCCGGATGGCCTCGGCCTGAGCTTCGAGATCGGCGAGGTGCCTATCGAGCCGATCGAGTTGGCGCTGGGCCTCGGCGCTCGTGCGTGCGAGCTGCACGTACTCCCTGCGCTCGCTCTCGGCTCGGTCGATTTGGCTGAAGATCGGGCGCAAGCGCCCCTGCCAGTAGGCCTGATCCCGTTTCGGATCCTCGGGTGGGTCCGGCTGTGCGGCCGGGCTATCGGCGGCCTGTCCTTCCTCGGGCTGTGCGTCGCCTTCCTCAGGAGCGTCGCCTTCCACCCCTGCGTCGCCTTCCTCAGGAGCGGCGCCTTCCGCCCCTGCGTCGCCTTCCACCGCCGCATCGCCCTCCAGTACCTCATCGAACTCCGGTTCTGGCTGGGGCGGAACGTAGCCCCCCGGCTCGACCCGATCGTTTTCTTCGACCCGGTCAACGAGGTCCAGCGGGAAGGCTACCAAACCGTCATACTGCTTCACGACAACACGGTCTTCCTCGACTCGCACGATCGAGCTGTGAATCATCCGCCCGTTCTTGAGGTAGACAGTGTCGGCGCTGGCCGAATTCACCAGCGTGGCAGACACGACCAGCAGCATGAGCACCCCCACCGCAGTGCCCGAATTTCTCATGACCGACTCTCCAGAGCTCCACGTCAATCGGGAAAAGGGTAACTCGCCGACTATGGCGTGGTATAGACACATCTTGATTCACCCTCAGGCAGGGATCTTGACGGATTGCAGGGCGATTCGGCCGCTGACTGCTGAACCTGGGTTAGAATCGCTGCTGCAACTCTGAGCAACCCGAGCGAAGGCCACCGAATGTCCCGCATCAGTACCCTTTCCGACATCGAGACCATCGAGCAAGTGTCCCTGGACGAGTACGACCTGCCGTCCAGCACCTATGAGATGCTCCAGCGCGGCGCCGCCATCGGTGGCGACCGTCTGGCGCTCTCCTTCTTCATGCAGGGCACGAGCTACGACAAGCCGGTGGAGCTCACACATCGGGAGCTCCTTGGGCGTATCAACCAGACCGCAAATATGTTCTACGACCTGGGTATCGGGCCCAGAGACGTGGTCTCGATGGTGCTGCCGAACCTCCCCCAGGCCTTCCTTACCATCTGGGGCGCCGAGGCAACGGGCATCGTCAACCCCATCAATCCTCTGCTCGAGTCGGCGCAGATTGTCGAAATCATGCGTGCCACGGGTACGAAGGTGCTGGTGACGTTGGCGCCGTTCCCGAAGACCGATATCTGGGAGAAGGTCGACCTCGTGCGCCGGGAGGTGCCGACGCTGAAGACGATTCTCCAGGTCGACCCGTGCCAGTTCCTGACCGGCATCAAGAAGTTCATCGCGTGCTTTCTTTCGCGACGCGGCGGCGACAGACAGGCCAAAGACGCCACGCTCCTCAGGCGAAAGCGGGTCGGGAAGCGGTTAATGGACGGTGAGAGCGACCCTGCGCTGCTCGCCAGGCTGAGTGGCGAACAGGAGATCCTCGATTTCGATGAAATGGTCGGAGACTATCCATCGGACAATCTGGTCAGCAAGCGCGAGATCAAGCCGGGCGACATTGCCTCGTATTTTCATACCGGCGGAACGACCGGCGCGCCCAAGATCGCCGAGCATACTCACATGAACGAGGTTTTCGACGCCTGGGCGGCCTCACAGAACATCACCATCGGCCCGGGCAAGGTCATGTTTTGTGGCCTGCCCCTGTTCCATGTCAACGCGGTCGTGGTGACCGGGCTGATTCCGTGGGGCAACGGCGCGGCGGTCGTGCTCGGCACACCGCGGGGCTATCGGGACGAGGGCGTGATCAAGAACTTCTGGAAGATCGTCGACAAATACCACGTCAACTTCTTCAGTGGAGTGCCAGCGCTGTTCAGTGCCCTGATGGACGTACCCACCCGCGGTTCCGACATCAGCTCGCTCGAGTTCGCCCTTTGCGGTGCGGCACCCATGCCGGTGGATCTGTTCAGGCGCTTCGAGGAAAAGATGAACGTATCCATCCTCGAGGGCTACGGCCTCACCGAGGCAGCCTGCATCAGCTCCGTGAACCCGCCCTATGGGGAGCGCCGTGTGGGTTCGATCGGGTTCCGCTTGCCGCACCAGCAGATGAAGGCGGTCCTCGTGGACGAGGAATGCAAGTACCAGCGCGATTGCGAGCCCGAGGAAATCGGCCTGGTGGTGGTGCGAGGTCCCAACGTATTTCCCGGCTACCTGGAGTCGGCCCAAGACTACGAGGCCTGGATTGATGATGGCGACGGAAAGGGAGCTTGGTTGAGCACCGGCGACCTGGGGCGTGTCGACAGCAACGGCTATTTCTGGCTCACCGGCAGGCAAAAGGAGCTCATCCTACGCGGCGGTCACAACATCGACCCGCTCCTGATCGAGGCCCCATTGCACGGACATCCGGCAGTCGCCCTGGCGGCCGCCGTGGGTCGCCCGCATCCGCGGATCGGGGAACAGCCTGTCGTCTACGTCCAGCTCAAGCCGGGAGCCAAGGTCTCAGAGCAGGATCTGCTCGCTTTTTCCACCCAACACGCCGACGAGCGCGCCGCCGTACCCAAGGACGTCCGCATCGTTGGGGAATTGCCACAGACGGCCGTGGGAAAAGTCTTCAAACCGCAGCTCTCGTGGTGGGAAATCGAGGACGTTTTCGCGCGAGATGTGCAGGCCCTCGAGGGCGTTGCGCAGGTGACCGTGAAGGCAGGTCCCCACAACACCCATGGCACGATCGCCGAGGTGGACGTGGAAGCCGCGCCCGGCGCTGACTCGAGCACTCTGACGAAACAAATCGGCGAGGTCTTGGGCCGCTACGCTGTGCACTACGAGGTTCGCCTCTCCTAACCCGCGTTTCTCATCACGTTCCTGCTGCGGCCGTGGCAGTCACGTGTATCAGAAGTGCTTCTCGTACCAGGCGATGCTGCGCTCGATGAGGTCCACCGCGTGCGCTATTTCCCTGACCCCGTGTCCCTCGCGAGGGTAGCGGACCATCACCGCCTCGACGTCGACATCGCGCAAGGCAATGTAGAACTGCTCGGCCTCGGCGATCGGCACGTCGTTGTCATTTTCCCCGTGTACCAGCATCACCGGAGTCGAGACCTGAGCCACATGCTTCAGAGGTGAGCGTTCCCACAAGACGTCCATCAGGTCGCCCTCGTGCGGAAAGCCGCCGAACTCGACTGCCAGATAGTCATGGTAGTAGGCCATGTAGTTGAAGCTCACCAGGTTGGAGATGCCGGCGATAGGGATGGCGGCTTTGAAGCGATCGGTTTGGGTGATGATCCAGTTAGTGAGTTGGCCGCCGTAGCTGCCGCCCTCGATGCCGAGGCGCTCCGGGTCGAGCCACTCGTGGCGGCGCAGCGCCGCTTGAACTGCGTAGACCACGTCCTTGGCCTCACCACCGTTCTGGTCTGCGAAGATCGCGTCGGCGAATGCCTGGCCGTGCCCTGTCGAGCCGCGGTAGTTGACCATGAGAACGGCCCAGCCCCGAGCCGCGTAGACCTGGGCTTTGTGATTGAGGTCGGGCCCCCGCTGGCCGTGCGGCCCACCTTTGATCATTGTGATGAGGGGGTGCCGGGAACCGGCTGTTCTGCCCAGCGGGTGCGTGAGGAAAGCCTGCACCTCGAGGCCGTCGAAGCTGGCGAACGTCATGTCCTCCACCTCGGCGATCTGCCGGTTGTCGAGAAGCTCCGCGTTGAGGTGGGTTAGTTGGGTAGCGGTAGTTCCCGTCGATGCCACGAAAAGCTGTGCCAGATCCGTTGGCGAGGAAAACGCGTATGCGAGTGTGTGGCCCTCGGAGTCGCTGCTGATGCTCGGTCCAGCGGCCGCACCCCCCGCTCCGACGCTGCCCGGCGCGCTCTTTGCGATCGACCAGGCGCCGACCCTGCCGGGCGAGACGACAACAGCCTCGGGAGGTTCAAACTTCCCTTTCTCCGGAATCGAAACTCGGTGCAGACCGACGCTGCCGCTGTCCTGCACGGTGAAATACACCGCGCCGCCGTCCGGTGACCATTGTGGCGCACCCTGGCGATTGTCGATCTGTTCCCCGATCTCTACGCGCTCATCGCCGCTTGCGTCGATGAGCCACACGTGCGTGTCTTCCATCGTGGTCTCAGATGAGGTCAGACCCCGCCGCGTTCCCTGGTACGCGATGGCGCTGCCGTCCGGCGACCAAACGGGACGGTATTCAGCGCTTTCGGTACGAGTCAGGCGCCTGATCTTTCCGTCCTGCACCCCGACTGTGAAGATGTCGTAGTTGAAGAATCGATCCGGGTCGGGCTCGCGGTTGGACACGAACATGATCTCGCTGCCGTCTGGCGACCAGTCGATCGAGTGCTCGTAGTAGTCACCGTCGGTGAGCTGTCGCACCTCTCCGGTTGCCAGCTCGACCACGAAGATGTGCATCCGCCGGTTGTCGTTGAAGCGGGTCAGCCCTTCGGAGGCAGTCGGCTTGTAGAGATAGCGAGTGATCACCACAGGGTCACCGTTGGCCAGCTCACTCTCGGGACCTGCCGTCGCTGAGACGAAGGCGATGGCGGTCCCGTCCGGCGCCCAGCTAATGCGCGCGCCCGAGGAGGGCAGGGGATGGTTGGTGCCCCGGACCTCGGCCATGAACCTGGCCTCACCACCATCCGGCCGGACAACAATCAGGCCGGAACGGTCACCATCACGTCCGAGGTAGGCGATCTGATTGCCCTTCGGCGACCACGCCGGGTTCGAGCCGCCACCTGCATCGCTCCTGAGGGAAGCGGCGTGACCGGACTCCAGGTCCATGATCCACAAGCGCGATTGGGAGTGCCCGGGGCGATCTCTCTCGGTGACGCTGTAGACGACCTGCGAGCCATCGGGAGAAATCTGGACCGAACCTACCGACCGGAGTTGGTGCAGGTCCTCCGCGCTCAGGCCTGGCCGCTGGGGCGTGGGGTTTTCAACCAACCTGGTTGAGCCTGCGGTGGCCGGCACAACCGCCAGCAGGACTACGAGAAGCGGCAGGACGAAATGGTCGGGGCGGCTGGATCTCATTGAGCGTTACCTCCGTTGGTGGACCCGTGCACTGGACTCGTCAGTATCATAATCATAAGGTTTGGCCATGAGGCGAGTCGTCGTCATTGGCGCTGGGGTCATCGGGCTCTGCTGCGCCTACGAGTTGCGTCGCCGCGGGCTCGAAGTGGTGCTTCTGGACAAGGGCCGGCCCGGCGACGCGTGCTCACGCGGCAATACCGGTTGGGTCGTGCGCTCCTTCGCGGGTCCTCTTCCCGCGCCGGGGCTCGCCTGGACCTCCTTGAAGTGGATGGCCAGCACCCATAGTCCCCTGTACATTCGCCCCTCGACTCTGCCGTCCATGGCTGGCTGGTTGCTGAGCTTCTGGAGAAAGTGCAACGAGCGCGACTACCGGGATGGTCTCGATGCCGTCGCACGCTTCAGCGAGCCGACCATGGACCTTTTCGACGACCTCGAAGCAGACGGGGCTGCTGGCGAGATGCACACCTCGGGACTGCTGTGCGCCTTTGCGCGCGAGGCGGCGCTCGAAAGTGCGATGAAGACCTTCGAGACCATCGCCTCGTACGGCCTCATCCAGCCGCAGCGCTTGTCGGCAGACGAGGCGAGAGGCCAGGAGCCCGCGCTGTCGTCAGCGGTCGCAGGCGGCATTTTGCTCGAGGGTGAGCGCCACGTTCGCCCCGAGGCCTTCAACAAGGCCTTGCTCGAGCGAGCCGAAGGTCTAGGCGTCGAGGTTCGGGCCGGCACCGAGGTTTGCTGCCAAGTCCGCGAGGGCAGGGGGGTCCGCGCAGTGATCACGGGTGGCCGCGGTGGACAGGGTGAGTTGGCTGCTGGCCGTGGCTCGGAAATGGCTGGAGGTCCTTGCGGATCCGACGCCGCCTCGCATTCGAGTCGAGCTCCCGTCGAGGGCGATGCCTTCGTGATTGCCGCAGGTGCGTGGTCAGGGCGGCTGGCCGAAAGATTCGATGTCTCCCTGCCGATGCAGGCGGGCAAGGGTTATAGCATCACCATCGATGGCCCCGCCGTGAGTCTCAGCGGACCGGTCTACTTTCCGGAGAGAAAAATCGTCACCAGCCCGTTCCTTGGGGCCCTGCGCATCGGCGGAACCATGGAGCTCTCCGGCATCAACGATGACCTCGACCGGCGCCGAATCGCGGCCATCCGCCATGGAGCAGAGCGCTTTCTTCCAGGATGCATGGAGGGGGCGGGTGAGAGCGAGTGGGTAGGCATGCGACCTCTCATGCCGGACGGTTTGCCGGTCATCGGGCGCGCACCAGGCTACGACAATCTGTTCATTGCGACCGGGCATGCCATGCTCGGCGTGACTCTCGCCCCCGTGACCGCCCTGGCCATTGCCGACCTCATTATTGACGGGACCACTCGGCTGCCGATCGAGGCCTTCGCCCCGGCTCGATTCACGACCCGATGAGAAATCCAGGTTAATGCCGTAAGGGGGCCAGTCCAGTTGCGCCCTTCAAGAACGACGATAGTATCGTCCAGTTAAGTCCGTGAGCCGATCTTCTTCGGGAGGCCGACCCCACATTCCTCACCACGGGCCTCCTCTTCGGCTGGATACGGACGTGGTGAGAACCGGAGGCTAGGGCATGAACTTTCCGATCTGGGAGTTGCCGGCCGCAGGCCTCCTGATTGCGGCAGTCGCCATCATCCACGTATTCATCTCCCACTTCGCCGTTGGTGGCGGGTTGTTCCTGGTGCTTGCAGAGCGCAAGGCACGGCGCGAGAAGGACACCGCATTCCTCGACTATCTGAAACGGCACAGTCGGTTCTTCGCCGTCCTCACATTGGTCATGGGCGCGGTTACAGGTGTTGGGATTTGGTTCACGATTGCCCTGGTGAGCCCAACGGCGACCTCGTCGTTGATCAACACGTTCGTCTGGGGCTGGGCCATCGAGTGGACCTTCTTCGTCATCGAGATTTGCGCCGCGATGGTCTACTACTACGGCTGGGATCGGCTCAGCGCCCGCACGCACGAGATCGTCGGGTGGATCTACTTCTGGGCCGCCTGGCTCAGCCTGGCGATCATCAACGGCATCCTCGCCTACATGCTGACCCCGGGTGCCTGGATCGAGACGCGCCGATTCTGGGACGGCTTCTTCAACCCCACCTACTTCTCGTCAGTGGTGGCCAGGACGCTGGTGGCCGTTGGTCTCGCCGGTCTCTACGCCTTGTGGACGGTGTCGGTCTCCAGCGATGAGAATCTCAAAGAGAAGGTTTCTCGCTACGCGGCCTCGAGGTGGATTCTCCCCGCCGCGGTGCTCACGCCTCTCACTCTGATCTGGTATCTGTACGCAGCCGCATCCGCCGGCGTTCCCGTTGCGGGCATTCTGGGAGCTCAGGGCGGAGGTATCGGGGCGATCCTGCGCACGGCACTGGTGGGTTCGGCCGAATCCGGCTATCCACTGGCCCAAAGAGGCCTGCAAGCCTCGCTCTTCGCCTCTGTGCTCGTGGTCGTGATCACGCTGACGATCCTGACTCGCTACCGTCGCAACTTCGGCCATCTCACTGCCGCCGCCCTCATGATGCTCGGATTCGTGGCCTTCGGCGGCGCCGAGTTTGTGCGCGAGGACATGAGAAAGCCCTACGTCATCGGCCGCTACATGTTCGTCAACGGCATCAGGCTGCCGGCCCTCGAGGGTGTTCCGCAGCCGCCTGCCGAGGCGGCGTGGCAAGCGGAGGACCCGTTCGAGATCGGTGCTTTGCAGGCCAACGGGGTGCTCACCGCGGCCAAGTGGGACAACACGCCGGCCGAGTTCGATTCGATCGAGGGAGTTGTCTTGGCCGCAGGCAGTGGTGAGGAGGGAGTATCCACGGAGGATCTCCTGGCGATCGAGGTCGCGGCAGGCCGCGAGGTCTTCAAGCTGGAGTGCTTCATTTGCCACACCAAGGCATGGGCAATTAGAGAAGGCCTGGGAGCAGGAACACGGTCCATTAGTGATGAAGCTGCTTCCAGGGGTGAAGAGGTATGTCCAAAACCATGCGGTGAGGCCGGCCTTAGGTAGGGAGCTACAAATAGACGGCATCGTAGAACTATGGTTTGAAGATGCTGAATCCTCGCGTGCGGCTGCCGATTTCATTAAGAGCGATGAGGGCAAGGCGATCCGGGACGACGAGGATAAGTTCCTAGAGCGGAGCAAGATGGTCTTCTTCACTGCCGAAGAAAAAGTGATCAAAGGCTAGTCACCTACACCTTGGTGCTACTCAATCTTCGTTGTTTTGATATCACTTTATCCCTCTGATTTGGGCTATGCCAGCTTGTGGTTTAGCAGCCGTTTTGCGTCGTTTTATAGTAAGCCTTCGCTTTGGCTGCTCTCTCTTGGCTACTGTAGCTGGGCGAATCGGGATTCGGGCCGTGACCTCATAAGGCTGCTCGATTATGTCCTTCCAGTGACGGAAGGGGAAACGGATATTGGCTACTTGTGCTGGTGTCCTGTCTCCCAAAGACATATGAGGTCTGAATGATCTGCCCCCCTTTCTCGACCCTAAGTCTAACATTAACACTGGACTCCTT